>Ga0255055_10001863_pt1 | contig 15114 bp, 13 predicted proteins | sample JV7_2_27_MG_FD_188633 | JGI IMG/M metagenome (GOLD analysis project Ga0255055, IMG submission 188633) | Seawater microbial communities from Jervis Inlet, British Columbia, Canada - JV7_2_27 | ecosystem: Environmental > Aquatic > Marine > Inlet | place: Canada: British Columbia | collected... | reverse complement strand
GTCTATGTATTAGCCGGTGTGGGCTTGGGGGTGATTGTGTACGCAATATTGACCCTGTTTGGTCTCCCCATCATGCTGGTGTATGGAATGGTGCGCGGGCTCGGTCAGACACTGCCTCACGGGCACATCCTTGAGGTGGCGGGGGCCCTGCTGGGCCGTTTCTTTTTCTTTAAACGTTACGGGGCCATGTGGCGTCAGTATGCGCCGGTGCTACTGGCCGGATTTTCTTGCGGTATGGGGCTTACCGGAATGTTTGCGATGGGCGTCACACTGATACTCAAATCCCTCGGACGGCTTGCCTATTAACACCTGACAGGGCTTAAAAATAGTAGATCACGGTTTTAGGTTGGTCCGCGGATTTAGCGCGTTATTACGTTGGGCCCGTTCAAAAAGGAAAGATGTCAGATTATATTTAACTGGCAAACGTGCAACGGGCTTAACCACTGTGCGATAGATAACGAGTACGAGGACGAGGACGACGACGAGTACGAGGAGGAACGTTGCATCACCTTGCCTCGTGCTCGTGCTCCTCCTCGTCCTCGATAACGGCATTTTTGAGATAGCTTCCAGTATTCAAGTTGAAATACTTATAAAAACCTAATATGGATAGGCTGGCAACAAAAAACCAAGATAATTTTTTAATTTGGATAAGCTGGATTTAGAAAAGAGAGGTTGCTATGAAAAACAAGTTGGCATTCGGTTTGGCACTGCTCCTTTTATTTGTCCCCGGCATGACCCGGGCAGACGCGCCCCACCAGGTTGGCGGATTTGTTCTGGACCGCAACATTAAGGAGTACAAAGACAGGGTCATCATGGACACGGCACTTCCGGTTCGATACTCGGAAAATATGGAGGAGGTCGAAATAAAATTTACCGAAGGCTTTAAAAGCGGACTCATTGCTTATGGGACCTGCGCCCGGCCGGGTCATATTGTCAGGCTCAAGCTCAAGTATGCGGATTCAAGCAAGGACTTTTACAAAGATCTGCTCAAACGATTTAAAAAACGATTCGGCGAGCCGTTTGAATATCGGGGCGATCCTTTCCATATTTTTGTGGCCTGGAAGTGGTCTTTTGTCGATAAGCAGAACCACCGTATCAGCCTCACCCTGCAGCACAATTCAATGGATGCAGAGGGCAAAAAAGGCAATGCCGTCAAGATTACAAATACAACGTTGATTGAAGAAGACGCACTTTGCTACAAACGCAAGCAACTCGACCAGCGGGAAAGACTGCGCCAGCGAAAATGGGAAGCCGTCAATCCAGAATCAACCGGCTGGGATCTTTTCGTGCCGCGCTAGCCAGGCACCAAATTGCCACGTAATCAAATGGGAGAAGCTTGGAAAGAAATTGGCTGGAACGGAATTCACTTTCGGGCCCCGGCCGACTGGCAGCTGGCCCAGATCGGTGCCCGCCATCTTGTGCTAGAAGACGAAACAGCCCCGGTAATGGAGGTTAAATGGTCCCGGGTTAAAGGCAATTTTTCCCTCCAGACTCACCTTAAACGCTTAACTTCCCTCCAAAAAAAACAGGTTAGAAAGACGTTTAAAGTCGAATCGATTCCAGCTGATTGGGAAACGGTTCTAATGAATTTCAAGGCCAGCGGGTTTTCATGGCAGGGTGATGCGACTCACGGTCAGGGTGTTATTTTATTTTGTCCAAGCTGCCGCAACGCCACCCTGGTTCAATTTTTTCAGAAGAAATCGGCTGAGAATATCCGGATTTCATCGCAAGTTTTGGATTCCTTTCGCGATCACCGCCAAGACGGTCAGATTTTGTGGGCCGCTTATGATATTCGCGCAATCGTTCCGGAAACCTATCAGTTGAAACGCCATCGATTTGAAGCCGGCAAATATGAGCTGGATTTTGCAGATGGCAGTCAACACATCTGTTTACATCGCTGGGCACTGGCATCTGTTTTGTTGGCTGAACAGGATCTGGTACAGCTTGCCAAAACGGTTGCCGGTCTTAATAAGCCGGATCCGGTTGCCGGGAGCATTGATGGATGTGATATGGCTGAATGGAGTTGTGCTCCAAAAAGTGACTGGCAACGGTGGTTGGGACGCTTTAAGTACAAGTCGTCGTATTATTGGCTTGGACTCTGGCACCTGCAGGAAAAAAACCGTATTCTCGGAGTGCGTGCCGAAAGCAAGAAACCCCTCGACACCGAATTGTTGGACAGGATTTGCTCCCATTATGAGAGTATTTAAGAAAAAGCCTAAGGGCCCGGCAATCAGCCGGGCTGAGGCGCTGAATCGCATCCCGGTTAAAAACGTCCAGATTACCGAAGACCGATTGGAGACCGGTGAGGCCCTTATCGGCTATCCGGTAACCATACGACCGTTTTTTGCCACTTTGGTCAAGCGATTCGGATGGCCGCAAGAACAGGTACAGACGAAAAAGCTCCAGCTGGACACCTTGGGATCATCAGTCTGGGATTTGTTGGATGGCAAGCGCTCGGTGCGCCAATTGATTCAAATATTTGCCGAAACCCATCAGTTGCAATCCAGGGAGGCTGAGGTGGCGGTCACCCAATTTATACGGGAACTCGGCAGGCGAGGTTTAATCGCTCTGGGGTAGGTACTATAATTTTGTTGCTCAAAACGAGTTTAAGGCATCATCCATGGTGCCGACAATCGGCAGAAAAGAATCAAATCCTGCGATTTCAAAAACTTCTTTTACATAATCCTGCATATCGCACAACATGATCGTGCCTTCTTCGCGTTTGAGAGCTTTGGTCGCTTTTAAGATAACGCGTAAGCCGGCGCTTGAAATGTAATCCAGATTTTTAAAGTCAATGATCATACTTTTGGAGCCATTATCAATTGCCTCAAAAATTTTTTTCTCAAACCCTTGGGATGTATTTGAATCGAGGCGACCGTTTAATTTATAAATATTAATTCCGCTCTGACTTTCTTCGATAATTTCCATTTGCTGTCCTCCCTGTGCCCTAAAATAAAAACCGTTATAAGATCAACCTTTAACTTTCTTCTTTTGCGCTTGAGCTTCTTTGATATTCTTTTTTAAAGTTAGGATATTTTTTTCATTGCATCGCTGATAGCATACTTCATCCATAAGGTTTTTAGCCAGATGGATACCCAGACCCCCGATTTTGCACTCTTCAATAGTGCATTCCAGATCCGGTGTCTCTACTTTTGTGGGGTTAAAGGGGATGCCGTCATCCTCAATATTAAAGACCAGCTCGTCATTCTGGAAGGATATCGTAATCTTGATGGTGTGTTCGCTTTTGTCGTCGAATCCATAAGAAATGATGTTGGTGAACAGTTCATCAAGTGCCAGGTTGGCTTCGAATAGACACTTTTTGGACAGGCCCAAGGATTGACCAAACTTTTCCAAATTTTGGCACAAGGCGTCCAATTCGGACAAATTGCTTTTAAGTTTGAATGATACTTTGTTTTTAGCCATTACTTTTTATTTTTGAAGCTTCGAGGCCTCGGCCCCCGGATTGTCTTTCATTGTATCGCAAAAAAACCTCTCTTGAAAAGATTTTTTTTTAAATTCAAATCAAGCTGACGCCTAAATTTACCATGCATTCCCCGCACAAATCGGCGCGATCGGCTAAAAATCGTTCCTCCCAGGCATCGATATTTTTAGCCACTGCTTTGAAAATTCGAGGCATGATATCCGGAAACTGTTCAATGGCTTTAGAAAATTTATCTCGGTTAAGTGTAAGACAGACGGTATCCTGTACCGCCTTCAGTGAAAATAGTCGGCGGACTTCACCGAGCAGCGTCAGACCGCCCAAAAACTCACCGGTATTGCAGTCTCTAATTTCTTTGGCGGTGCTGTTGTCCGCGCGTTCCAATCTGGCTTTTCCGCTGATGATATAAAACGCCCGACCGTCGTCTTCATTCTGACGAAAGATATACTCTCCTTCTTTAAATTTTACTCTGGTGCAAAGATAAGCAAAAACTCTCAGCGTTTCAAGAGGCAGGCCGGAGAAAAAGTAGGTTTCTCTCAAAATCTCCAGATTTTCTTCCAGCTCGCTGGCCGGGCCGGTTCTATTTTTTCCCGACGAGTTCATATAGCATTCCTTTCCGGGCCATCAGTTCGTCATAGGTTCCCATTTCAAGGATCTTGCCGGCTTTCATGACGGCCACGCGATCATAGTTTTTAATGGTATCCAGGCGGTGAACCACTGATATGACGGTACTTTTTTTCTTCCAGCGCGTTTCCAGTAGATTTTGAATACGAGCTTGTGACTTGTTATCCAGAGCTGATGTGGCTTCGTCCATAATCAAGATCTTCGGACTCTTCAGGAAAGCCCGGGCAATTGCCAGTTTCTGTCGTTGCCCACCGGATAACTTGTCGCCTTTGCTACCTACCTGGAAATACATACCGATTTCGATGATGGTCTCCAGAAGATCCTCTTCGATCAAAAGCTGGATAATGCTTTGATAGATCTTGTCCTGGGCATCTGGGTTGGCGGCCTTGGTTTTGCCAAAAAAGATATTGTTCAATATGGTTTGGGAATGGATATATTCCGTCACTTGATAGAACGTCACAACGTCAGGATCGTCAGCCGAGATCTTCGCGCGGAACAAAGCCCGGCCTTCTAAAATTAGATTTTCCAATATAGCCGGCAAGGCAACCATTTTATGATCTCCCGGCACAAACCGCAGCGCCAGCTCCAGGAGTTTTTCGCGATCCGCATCGTCCAATTCATGCAATTTCATGCGCTTTAGACGTTCGGACAATACTTTAAATTCATCTAATTCATGCGGTCCAATGGGGCTTTGCTCGAAAAATATGGCGTCCGGGGAGAGATTGCCCAGGATATCCACGGTTTGCCTGGCCAATTCTGTTCCCATACTGAGCAGCGGTCGAGTCAAATCCGCCTGGCTTAAAAAATTTAGAAAATATTCATTTTTTGACAGCTTTGGGTCGCTAAATATGTCCTTGTTGGGGGTGCCGAAAATCAGATTTTCAGCCACACTGGAGTAAAAAAGGTATTGGTTTTCATCGAAAAATTCTACGTAATCCGCCAGCTCATCGCCAAAATCGCGCTGAAAGTTTTCGCGAACGCGGATTAGCACTTCAACCAATTTCTTTTGCTGGTCATGGGCCAAAATGGTGTTTAGACCGAATCGCAATACATCCACAAATATGCCGGTTTGATGGAGCACCGCAATAATGTCATCCAGATTTGGAAGTGCCCCCTGGTCTTGGCCGTTTCCGTCAACTTTGGCCCGGCAGGAGTAAAGGATGTTTTCTTCAATGGTTCCATCAAAGATGAACGGATTCTGGGCCACAAAACCCAAATTATTGACCATGTCCTTTTTGGTCAGATCAGCCACTTCATGCTCTCCGATTAAAACGTGTCCACCGGTATACTTGTAGAGCTGTCCGATGCAAAGCGCCAGGGTGCTTTTGCCGCTGCCGGAAAATCCGACCAAAGCCAGATGTTCTCCGGAATTTAAGGACAAATTGATGCCGTCAAGCAAACGGATACCGCTATCCGTGACAAAAGACATATCCTTGACCTCAATACTGCCATCCAGATCAAACGGTTTACGATTTTCGGGTTCCATGGCATGCTCGGGCATCACGTCAAAAAAATCCATGGTGCGTTTATAATTCACCGTTCCATCCTGATAGACCTGATAAAATTCAATCAATTCTTTCCAGGGGTCATAGAGTTTTTCCTGGGCGGATAAAAATGCCACCAGCGCGCCCAGCTCCAGCTGGCCTTTTATGGTCAGATAGCCTCCCAGAATAAACACAATAAAAGGCCCCAGGCTGACGAAAAAACTGTTGGATGTTTTGACGGCGAATCGGTACAGACTCCAGACGATTCTTATTTTGAGCAATCGATCCACCATGCTGTCATATTTTCGATTTTCGATGCCGTAGGCACCATTGCCGTGGATCTCGTGAATGCCCGTAATGGATTCGGCGATACGGCTGGATAATTGCCGGGCCGCATCGACCCGCGCTTTGTTGGCCCGGTTGGCACCTTTTTGGAGCATCGGGACCAGGAAAACGACAACGGGGTAAATACTCAATGATACGGCCGCCAGCAGCGGATTCAGAAAGAAAAGGTAAACGGCGAATGCCAGCAGCGTTAACACATTGGTAACCGGTGACGAGATTGCCATGCCCGCGAAATTGCCCGGCATCGTTAACTCCGCGATGAGGGAATTGACCACCGACCCCGGTTGGGTGTTTCTGAAAAAACCCAAAGGCAGGGTCAGAATATGGTGATACATCTCTTTTCGCATTCTGGCCGTAGTGCGTTGCGTGATCAGGGTTTGAATAACGTTTGTCAGGTATTTAAGCGCGCTGAAAAAAATAACGGCAACCAGATAAATACCGCAGTACATAAACAGCAAGTCAATGCTTCTTAAATTAATCGCCTCATTGACAATGCGCTTTTGCATTTCCAGGGGCACGACTCTGGCAAAAACCATCACGACAATGATGAACAAAAGCGTTATTTGAAGCTTAACATTGCCGGCAAATACCCAGGAAAAAAGCGATCGCTTGACGACGGGTATTTCAGCTTTCTTCATTTCAAAGCTCCTTGGCCCCAGGTTGATTGATAACGTAGATGCAATAAATGCTGGATTTCTCAGATCTCAGATCTGTAATTATTACTATTAAAGCGGCCCTTTTGACAAGCAGAAATTCAAAAGATAGCGCAGCAGGATATGTGCGATCTTTTTAACTGTATACGGATGCTAGCCTGCTTTTGTGCGGTCGGTCGATATGCTGAAACGGCATTTAGCGGCGGGTTGATTTATGTTCCCGCTTTGATTTGGTGATTTTGAAACGCGTTCTAATTTGTTTTGACAAAATATATGGTAAAAGTCTATAGATATTGATTTAATCATTTAACAGGATTTTCGAAAAATCGGTATTCTTACCGTAAAAATGCGACAATCGCCGCGTTTTAAACACATTTATTTTAGACCGGGATCTATCAGCCAATGGAATTTTTTTTATGCGTGATAGGAATGGTGATGATCATTGAAGGATTGCCTTATTTTGCTTTTCCAAAAAAGATGAAGATCTGGGTTAGAAAAGTCATCAATTCTCCAGAGAGCTCTTTAAGAAGATTTGGTTTGGTGCTGATGATATTGGGTTTATCTCTGGTTTACCTCGGACGAAATTAATTTACTTTGAGGTTTTGGGTATCGTTAGTCCTTAAATTGACCTGATTGATTAAGGGGCATTTATAACAAATGGGGTCAATTAAACCAATTCAACAAATATAACAACAATTATGTACGCCTTATCAGATTATCATTACGAACTTCCGGCAGAACTGATTGCCCAGAAGCCCAATGAGCAGAGGGATCAATCGAATCTACTGGTGATGGACCGTAAGACCGGGAAATTGTCTCATCACCGGTTTGCGACCCTGGATAATTTTTTAAACCCCGGTGATGTGCTGATCGTAAACAACACGTCCGTTATTCCGGGCAAACTGGTGGGCAGAAAAGATAGCGGCGGAAAGGTCGAGGTTCTCATCTGCAGCTTTAACGGCAACTCTAAGCCGCACCCCAAAAAAGAAGGCTTGGTTTACGAATGCCTGGTTAAAGCTGCCAAACCGTCAAAGCCGGGCAGCTCATTTTATTTTGATGAGGGGCTGAGTGCCGAAGTGATCGAACGGCGCGATGGAACCTACATTATCGAATTTTATACTGAAGGTGATTTTGAAATATTACTTGATCGTATTGGGAAGGTGCCTCTTCCGCCTTATATAAGGCGCGACCCGGAACTGGAGCCCCCGTGTGATGATCGAGCCGCTTATCAGACCGTTTATGCTTCTGAAAAGGGTGCCATCGCTGCTCCCACCGCCGGGTTGCATTTTACACCCGAACTTCTTGCAAAACTGAAAGCCAAAGGAATTGCGATTGTTTCGATTACACTGCATGTTGGTTATGGGACTTTTTTACCGGTGCGGTCGCAAGATATTCGCGCCCATCACATGCACGCAGAGGCATATTCGATACCCTTGCTGACCGCAAATACGATTAATTCAGCTCGGGCTGCCGGGCATCGAGTAGTGGCGGTTGGAACCACCTGTGTGCGTACCTTGGAATATGCTTCTGATAGCAGTGGAATTGTGCGGCCTGGGAACAGCGGCTGCGATCTGTTTATCTACCCGGGATACATGTTTAAGACGGTTGATACGATGGTTACCAATTTTCATCTTCCCCAATCAACGCTGTTGATGCTGGTTTCGGCCTTTGCCGGGCGGAGAAATGTCCTGCATGCCTATCAAGAAGCCATAAGACGAAAATATAGGTTCTACAGCTATGGAGATGCGATGCTAATCCTTTAGCTACTGGCTGCTGGCCGCTGGGTTCATAGGTTCAGAGGTTCAGAGGTTCAGGGTTCGGAGGTTCAGAACCCAGAACGCAGAACCCAGAACCAAGCAGTACCCAGAAGCCAGTGACCAGAAGCCAGAAACCAGAAACCCGGAAACAGAAGCCAGAAAATGTTTGATTTTAAAGTTGATGCCGAATCGTCAACCACCCGTGCCCGGGCCGGTGTGATTCAGACCGCCCGCGGCAAAGTGGAGACCCCGGTTTTTATGCCGGTGGGAACGCAGGGGACGGTAAAATCGCTGACGCCCGAAGAACTTTTGTCGGCCGGCGCTCAGATTATTCTCGGCAACACCTACCATCTTTATCTCAGACCGGGCTGCGAGGTCATCGATCAATTTAACGGCCTCCATAAGTTTATGAACTGGGAAGGCCCGATTCTAACCGACAGCGGCGGGTTTCAGATTTTTTCACTGGCCAAGCTGGCTAAAATTTCTGAAGAGGGCGTGACCTTTCAATCCCATATCGACGGAACGCGTCATCTTTTGACACCGGAAAAGGCGGTCGAAATTCAAATCTGCCTGGGTTCGGATGTCATCATGTGCCTGGATCATTGTATTCAATACCCGGCCGAGCGCGAACACACCCTAAAAGCGCTTGAAATCACCACCCGGTGGGCCGAGCGCTGTAAAACCGCCTGGCAAAGCAGGTCAAATGGCAAGGCTGCGCTATTTGGCATCGTTCAGGGGGGAATGTTTAAAGATCTGCGGGAAACCGCTGCAGAGTCTCTGGTCCCTTTTGACTTTAGCGGCTTTGCGATCGGCGGATTGAGTGTCGGGGAGCCGGTGGAGATCATGCTGGAAATGGCCGATCATACCTTACCGAAACTGCCGCGTGCAAAGCCCAAATATATTATGGGTGTGGGGACACCCGAAAACCTGATCGAACTGGTGGCGCTGGGAGCCGACATGTTCGATTGCGTTTTGCCGACCCGCAATGCCCGCAACGGGCAGGTTTTTAGCCATCAAGGTACGCTGAACATCTGCAACGCGAAATACCGGTACGATACGAATCCTTTAGAGCCCGGCTGCACCTGTTATACTTGCTCGAATTATTCCAGGGCGTATTTGCGTCATCTCTACATGGCCAAAGAGCTGCTGGCTTATCGTCTCAATACCCTTCACAATGTTTATTTTTTTCTTAATTTGATGAAACAGGTGCGAGGGGCTATCGTAAAGGATAAATTTGAATCTTTTCGAAAGAAGTTTTATAGAAACCGTGACAACTGAGTTAAAGGCGAATATTTAAGGACCCACCACGAAGCACACGAAGATACACGAAAACAACTATAAGATTTTTGAATTGCATGCTTCGTGCCCTTCGTGTCCTTCGTGGTAAAATCTAAATATATACTCACATTGATTCCACTTAAACTGCCAACCAAGGGGAGATGTTATCATGCGAGAAAAAGTTGAGGAGGCCATCAATAAAATCAGACCCATGCTCCAGGCCGATGGGGGCGACGTCGAGCTGGTTGACGTCCAGGACGGTGTTGTTACGGTTCGATTGCAGGGAGCCTGTGCGGGTTGCCCGATGTCGCAGATGACGTTGAAAAACGGAATTGAAAAAATATTGAAAAAAGAAATTCCGGAAGTCGTATCCGTAGAATCGGCACCTTAAATGGCGCCTAGGGCATAGAGCAAAGCGCTTGGGGTTGGACAATTGATGATTGCAGGCGATCTTCCGCTACCATTGAGAAAGAAAATGTCGTTGTCATAGTGGTTGTTATGGCAAAACATTTACGCCACCAAGCCACAAAGACGCCAAGATGAATATTAATCCGCCTGAGGCGGACTTTGTGTCTGGGTGCCTTTGTGGCAAGATCTTTTTGTGTAAAAATCAAGTTCCCCAAAGAAATGCCTAAAATTGCAAAATGCCTAAAGTTGAGGTATTCTATCGATTTTATTAAAAGAAAAAAGCAAGGTATGCGATTATATTCATTTACTGATTTCTAGTTTTTCATGCTGAAAATACCAGGCGTTTATAATAAAGACGGAGCGAAGCGACGCCACAATTTTAGACATTTTCCGGTTTTTCCGGGTTAGGGAGACGCAGATGAAAATATTAAAAATCGATCATCTGGGAATTGCTGTAAAAAGCATTGACGCGGGTAAAAGTTTTTGGACGGATGCCTTGGGCCTTGAGTTCGAAGGATCTGAAACCGTGGCTGAACAAAAAGTCACCACGGCTTTTTTCGCGGTCGGTGAAAGTGAGGTGGAACTTTTAGAATCCACTGCACCCGATGGTCCGATTGCTAAATATCTTGAAAAAAAGGGCGAGGGAATTCAACACGTCGCCTTTCGGGTAGAAAATATCGAGGCGGCTCTAAGCGAATTAAAAGAAAAAGGCATCCGTTTAATTGATGAAAAGCCGCGTATCGGTGCCGGCGGCGCTCGAATTGCCTTCCTACATCCTAAATCGACCAATGGGGTGCTGGTTGAGCTTTGTGAGAGAGATTAAATTTAGAATTATCCTTTTTGTGGGAAAATGAGTTAAAAGGGAGCAAACCACGATGACCAAAAAAGCAGATACAAAAAAGTGGCAGGACCTCGCTACAAAGGAGTTAAGAGGCAAACCTCTAAATTCTTTAGACTGGAACACCCCTGAAGGCATATTCGTTAAACCGATTTATACGGCTGAGGATCTCACGGGAATGGACCATATCGACACCCTTCCGGGCCTGGAACCCTACGTTAGGGGCCCCAGAGCAACCATGTATGCCGGAAGGCCCTGGACCATTCGGCAATATGCCGGTTTTTCGACTGCCAAAGAGTCCAACGCCTTTTATCGCAGATGCCTGGCCGGCGGGCAAAAGGGACTATCGGTCGCATTTGATCTGGCGACTCATAGAGGATACGACTCCGATCATGCACGGGTCACCGGTGACATCGGCAAGGCCGGTGTGGCCGTGGACTCCGCCGAAGATATGAAAATTTTATTTGATCAGATTCCGCTGGATCAAATGACGGTGTCCATGACCATGAATGGCGCGGTCTTGCCGATTTTAGCCGGGTATATCGTTGCCGCCGAAGAGCAGGGCGTTAGCCAGGAGAAATTGGCCGGAACGATCCAGAATGATATTTTAAAGGAATACCTTACTCGCAATACCTATATCTATCCGCCGGAACCTTCCATGCGGATTGTTTCCGACATCATCGGGTACTGTTCGACCCACATGCCGCGGTACAATACCATCAGTATCAGCGGTTATCATATGATGGAAGCCGGCGCCGACTCTGTGCTGCAGGCGGCCTTTACCCTGGCCGACGGGCTGGAATATGTTCGTGCGGCTCTTAAGGCCGGGCTGGATATCGACACCTTTGCGCCGCGTTTGTCGTTTTTCTTCGGAATCGGCATGAACTTTTTCATGGAGATTGCCATGTTGCGGGCAGCGCGGTTCCTGTGGCATAAAATCATCAGTCAGTTCAACCCCAAAGATCCACGTTCAACCATGCTGAGAACCCACTGCCAGACTTCCGGCTGGAGTCTGACGGCCCAGGATCCCTATAACAATATTATCCGTACCACGCTGGAATGTCTGTCAGCGGCTCTGGGCGGCACCCAGTCGCTGCACACCAACTCTTTTGACGAAGCCGTCGGCCTGCCCACGGATTCTTCGGCCCGGATCGCGCGCAACACCCAGCTGCTGGTTCAGGAAGAATCCCAGATTTGCCATGTTGTTGATCCGCTGGCAGGCTCCTACTACGTTGAGTCTTTAACCGACGGCATTATTCGCGAGGCCGGTAAAATCATCGATGAAGTTGAAGAAATGGGAGGCATGGCCAAAGCAATTGAAACCGGAATGCCCAAGATGAGAATTGAAGAGGCGGCTGCCCGCCGGCAGGCGCGCATCGACCTGGGCAAAGATGTCATTGTGGGCGTCAACAAGTACCAGCTCGAAGAAGATGTGGATATGGAGATTCTTGAAGTTCCGACCAGCGTTCGGGATGAACAGGTCACGCGATTAAAAGAGCTCAAAACCAGCCGCGATGCAAAGGCAGTACAGCAGACGCTGCTGGCCGTCATCAACGCGGCGGAATCGGGCGGCAATTTGCTGGAAGCATGTATTCCGGCCGTGCGCGCCCGGGCCACAGTTGGTGAAATCTCAGATGCTTTGGAGAAGGTATTTGGGCGTTACGTGGCCACTACCCAGTGTATATCCGGTGTGTATGCTGCCGAATACGGCGACAGCGAGATCATTGAATCGATCCGCAAGCGGACCCAAGGGTTTAAGGAAACAGAAGGCCGTCGTCCCAGGATTCTGGTTACCAAGATGGGTCAGGATGGTCACGATCGTGGTATTAAAGTCATCGCAACTGGCTTTGCCGACCTTGGATTTGATGTTGATATCAGTCCCATGTTTCAAACGCCCGCAGAGGCAGCGCGCATGGCAATGGAAAATGATGTCCATCTGGTAGGCGCATCCAGCCTGGCCGCCGGTCATAACACGCTGGTCCCTGCGCTGATCGAGGCGCTCAATAAAGAAGGCGGTGGAGACATTTTGGTGGTTGTCGGTGGGATTATTCCGCCGTCTGATTATGAGTTTCTTAATCGTGCCGGCGTGGTCGGTATATTCGGACCCGGAACGCCTGTGACAGAAGCCGCCAATCAGGTACTCAGTGCATTGGAGAAAAAGGGTTAGCAAAGATGCGGAAATTGGTCAGCCGGTAAAGTTTATGATTGGTTCAAAAACCCTTAAATAAATTAGAAACAAGAAATCAGAAGCACGAAACAAATTCAAAATCCGAATTCTCAAATTTTCAAAACGGGGGAGGTTGGGGAACAGATCCAAACGCGTTGTTCTTTATGGTTGTTTTGATCATTTGAATTTTGAAAATTGTTTCGCATTTCGACATTCGGATTTCGGATTTTCTACGACAATGAGCATAATTCAAGGGAAAAATAAAGTAGGTTTTAAATTGGAACATGAGCCCGGAAGATCTTAAAATATATATCAGGGGTGTCCGCAAACAGGACCGCAGGCTTCTCTCTAAAACCATCACCCTGATCGAAAGCGCGCATCCCGACCATCAGCAACTGGCTCGCAAAATCGTTGATAAACTGCTGCCGGACATTGGAAAAGCGGTCCGTCTCGGCATTACCGGTGTGCCCGGGGTTGGTAAAAGCACTTTCATTGAGAGTCTCGGAATGTCGCTTGTGGAAGCCGGTCATCGGGTGGCGGTTCTGGCGGTGGATCCCAGCAGTTCCAGAAGCGGTGGCAGCGTGATGGCCGATAAAACCCGCATGGAAAAGCTTGCGGTTGAAGAAAACGCATTCATTCGTCCATCGCCTTCCGGAGGCACCCTGGGTGGCGTGGCTCGCAAAACCAGAGAAACCATGCTGATTTGTGAAGCCGCCGGTTTTGATGTGATCGTTGTCGAGACGGTCGGCGTGGGACAGTCGGAGACCACCGTGGCATCCATGGTTGATTTTTTTCTGGTTCTAATGCTCGCCGGTGCCGGAGACGAGCTGCAGGGGATAAAAAGAGGCGTATTGGAGCTGGCCGATGCGATTGCCATTAACAAGGCTGATGGCGACAATTTCGAAAAAGCGAAAAAGGCCGCCAAAATATATACAAACGCTTTGCATATGCTGCAACCTGTGTCACCCAACTGGAAACCGCCGGTGTTGACGTGCAGCGCGCTGGAGATGTCAGGCGTCGATGAAATCTGGCAAACGGTAATGAAATTCCATAAAAAGTTTAGCGCCAGCGGCGAGCTGGATCATAAACGCCAAAAGCAAGCTCTGGATTGGCTGTGGTCCCTGGTTGAAGATGGACTCAAGGAACGGTTTCATACAAATCCTGAAATCAAAACTAGACTCGATCAGATTACCCGCGCGGTCGCAAAAGGGGAAATCGCTGCGACCCTTGCCGCGGATAAATTACTTTTTTTTATTGACAATCAACGCTCGGTCTAGAAAACTGACCCCTTTGTTCAAAAAATTTAAGATAGCCTAAATTTTGTGTCAATTTTTGCTGAATTTAGCTGTTAAATCACTGGTTTTATATTACAAAGCGACCTTCTGGCCGGGCTTTCAAAGCGGTATGAAAAGCGAAGGTTCAAGTATGTTCAAACGAAAGGATACATATAATGGGTGTTGTCGAAGATAAACTCAAAGAACTTAAAGCACGTGAATCCAAAACCCTTCAAATGGGTGGTGAAAAAGCGGTTGCCAAACAGCATGAAAAAAACAAGCTCAGCGCCCGGGAACGGCTGAATCTTTTATTTGATGAGGGGAGTTTTCGCGAGATCGATATGTTTGTCAATCATCGCTGTGTGAATTTTGGTATGGAAACAATCGATATCCCGTCAGATGGGGTCATCACCGGACACGGTCTGGTCGATGGCCGACCACTGTTTGCTTTTTCGCAGGATTTTACGGCCAGGGCAGGCAGCCTGGGAGAGATGCACTCCAAAAAAATATGTAAAGTCATGGATCTGGCCTTAAAGGCGGGCGTGCCGTTTATCGGTATAAACGACTCGGGTGGGGCCCGGATTCAGGAAGGGGTGGATGCGCTTTCGGGGTACGGACAGATTTTTTTCCGCAATTCAGCTGCTTCCGGTGTCATTCCCCAGATTTCAGCGATTATGGGGCCCACGGCCGGCGGGGCGGTCTATTCACCGGCCATGACCGACTGGGTATTTATGGTAAAGGGCAGCAGCTATATGTTTATTACCGGACCCGAGGTCATTAAAGCCGTTACCGGTGAAGAAATTACCTTTGAGGACCTGGGCGGCGCCAAAACTCATAATGAAAAAAG
>Ga0255055_10001861_pt1 | contig 15119 bp, 30 predicted proteins | sample JV7_2_27_MG_FD_188633 | JGI IMG/M metagenome (GOLD analysis project Ga0255055, IMG submission 188633) | Seawater microbial communities from Jervis Inlet, British Columbia, Canada - JV7_2_27 | ecosystem: Environmental > Aquatic > Marine > Inlet | place: Canada: British Columbia | collected... | reverse complement strand
ATCTCATCATCCGTGGCAACCCCCATCATGTTACCGCACTCCACACAGGTGTGAATCAGCACACCCGGGATCAGGTTGATACTGGTGGGTTGCTCAAATAATTGATAAGCCAAGGTCATCCAACTGCTCTCGCAATGCTTGCACCTGATGACCTTACCCCTCGGTATTGGGTGTCCCGGTCTCAGCACTATCATTTTTTTCACTATCTTTTTTAGCTTTTTTCTCATCCTCTTCCTCCTGCCAAAAGAATGCCTCCCGGGTCACCCTGACTCCTTGGGAATAGCCTGCCCTGTAAGGTTTCGGATCATTGTTCAGTGTAACAAATACGCAATCGGGTTGCCGATCAACGTCCGTGACCACACCCATCTTGGTGCTGTTGCTGAATCTGTGGACGTAGTCTCCCGGTTTCAGGGTGTATGCGTCTGATAGTTCCATTTTATTTGTCATCATTTTCTTGCTAATTTTCCAAGGCATTATAAAAAATCCTCCTGATTGGGATCCGGGATGACCAGTTCCCAGTTTTCCGAGGCAAACTGCTGGATCTCCTCAACGTATTTCTGAAACCTCGGGATGCTCATGGTTGCTGTGGATTCGGTCACGATCAGACCGGTGGCAGGATCTCTCCCGGATGCGAATTCAAATTTCAATGCCTCATGCGCCTCGGGTGGTGTATAGCCAGTGTACTCGGACACATAGTCAACCACCACTCCCCAATAATACCGGTTCATGGGCAGGGTCCGTTTCCGGGTGACCTTCTTAACGGTCACGTCCACCCGTTTGCCATGCCCCACGGTGTGCAGCCACTTCTTAAAGACGTGTGGTTGCTGGAACTGCAGTGGATAGACCGGATGGTTCAGGTCCACCACTCCTCTAAATATAGCTGTCATTTCTTTTTATCCTTCGGGCACCTGCCCACCTTGGGTTCCCAGTGATAACCCACAACCCTGCCCCAGACATGATCTGAGTGTTTTACTTGGACCGCACCACATCTCACACACTCCCGTAAATCGTGGCAACCCCAGTATTTAAACCACTTCGTGCCCGGGATAACGTCTCTGGGTTCCCATTTATGCGCCATAACCCACCTGTTCTGCGAAAGGAACGTGTGCCGGTCGGGCTGCATGGATCTCAGCCCAGTCCAGTCGCAGGTTCGCACGGTGGCACTCGGCATGGCACTCCATGCATAGGGTAAAACAGTTCTCCTCGACATCGGATCCACCGGCACCCCGGGACCGGACATGATGATTCTGGTTCAGATGCTTGCCCATCACCAAGAATCGGCAGTCCGGGTTGACACACCGGTTCTTATCCAGCCTGCGGATATGGAAACGGAACTCATTGTAGACCTGTCTCCGGTAACGGATCGCTTTGATTTTGGGATCTGATCTCATGATGTAAAATAATCCGCCAGTATAATGCCTTCATAAACAGTCCGGGCAGTATCCTCATTGTGATAAGTGATCTCAACTCGGGCACCGAATCTTGTGAGATCCGGTGATGCCTTGATGACTTCCTGAATGATAATCTCCCAAATATCTTCCACCCCCGATCCTTCACGATCACCCCTTGGGTAATGATTCAAAACGATGTGGTGATTCGCATTCCGAAATTTTTTGACGGTTTGCATCATTCTCCCAGTGCCTCGATTCTCGCCAGTGAATCTTTGACCTCACCCTCGGTGTACAGAATGTCCTGCAGGCTGAGATCTCCTCCAGCCAAGTGGTACAAGTCCAGTGCCAACAACCTGCTCGGGGTTCTCCGGGTGGCAGGGTTGTCGGTAATCAATGAACTCATCCACCCCTGCGTGGTGCCCAAGAACCTTGCCAGTGCCGTGGTTGACCACGGTGGGGTTGTGCTTTTCATCCACTTTTTGATCGGACTCATCTTGCCTCTCTTTCTTTTGGGTTTGGGAACTGCTTCCCATTGTACGTTGCTCGGTTTATAATCCTTAGAGTGATCAGTTCTACCGATACGGTGACCCTCTGGTCGTTCACCCAGATCGTGAAAAAAATTTCTAAATTGATGCCACCGCTTGCAGACCTTGATGCCCTTGGCACCATACCATCTGAAATTATTATTCCGGTCGATAACATCTCCGCATTATATTGTTCCAGACCACCCATTCCTTTTTGTGTTTAGTTTTATCTGTCATAAGTGATGGTTTCTCCCTACTTATTAATACCAATATCCATTATATATAGACGACACTTCAAAATCAACCCCTAAAACAGTATTTACTGACAATAAATAAAAATATACATAAAAAGTGCATTTTTTACTTGACAGCACCCCCTCTTATTGTTACTCTATAGACTCTCGGTAAGAGAAATCACCCACAAACCACCAAAAAGACTAACAAAAAGGGAGACGCCACATGAAAACAAGATTGGTCGAAGGATACGCAACTATCATTAATAGGGATTCAAGTTGTGTAGGCAATATGTCATGGGAGACTCCCTATATCGAGTTAACAATACACGGTGAAACTTTCAGATACCAAAGCGAATTTTTGGATTGGAAATATCGAGACCTTGATATAGGTGATGAGGTTTGGGTAAAAATAAGGGTTAAGGATAACGGCAATGTTTGGAGATTTTCTACACCATCATTAATGGATGTCGTCAAGGATTATAATCGTAGTTAACCAAAACAAAAGGAGATTAGAGACCATGAGTAAAAAAGACATTATGCCACTGGAAATCGAAGTTGCCTTGAATGAGCAGGGCAGATTACGACACGCTTTATGTAAGGTCACCAGCGAGGGTTCTGGTCCGCACCGCATTGCCCAAGACATCTTCACAATCGGCAAAGTCTACAAGACCGTGGGTCTGACCAAGTATTTTTACGAAGATGGTTCCATGACCAGCATCTATTATCTCTTTGATGACAAGGGAGAGTTGAGGGAAACCGCAATCGAATACTGGCGCAAGGTAGAAAGCACCGATCCGGTCAATGAACTGGGACTGCTGATTGAGAAGGAATCCTCTAAGCACAGTGTTTAAGACTTCATCCTGCTCCTGACTTCGGTCGGGGGCAGCAGTGAGGACTTAAATCCACCACCACCAAAAGGAGACACCAAATGTTATTAGAATCAAAGTCCGTCAACGGCTTCATCTACCACGTCAATGTCTTCAAGCGCAGGCACGCCACTCTGGTTGCCAAGCTGGTAGACCTCGGCATGGGCACCGATGAGGCAAAAGAAATTGCCAGTGCCCATCTGACGTATGGCAAACCCCTGCCCATCTTTTGTTCCGCCTGCTGCGAATTCAACCACGATCCGGGCACCCCGATCTGCCCCAACTGTCTATCAACCCATACCATTAACATCAAACTGCAAAGGAGATAAACCTATGGCATCAGAGGCTAAACGAGGTTGCGGTTACAGGAAGTTCGGTGGGTTGTACATCGTGTGCGATCCTATCGGAGAACCCTGCGACCGTCTACCGATTGAACTCAGTGTGTGCCACTGCTGCGGTGGTGGTATCAAACAGGCAAGAGGTTATACTTGGATTCGACCGGAAATATTATTCGGGACGCATCACAGAAAAGAAGATGATCCTAATTACCCCTATCCTCATCGATGCGACTGTATGCATCACGTCTGTCCGGTTTGTTATCCCCACGATTTTTTCCACATTGAACGAAAGGCAGGACTGCTGTGGGTTGGGGAGAAATACTATACCCCGGAAGAGTTCAAGGCGGAAGTAAACGAGATGGGTATAAGCAAGCGGATCCCGGCAGTACCTAACGATTTCAAGGTCGGGGAGACGTGGATCTTCTTGGCACACCCCAAGGCGATCCCAAACATCGTGGCACTGGACAACCCGGACGAACCGACTCACAGACCCGGGATCTTCATGGCAGTCAAGCCACAGAGGATCGAGAGGATCGTCAAGCAGACCGAGTACAATACTTGGAAAAGCATTGAAGATGAACGGGTAGAATTCAACGAAACAGATGAATGGAAAGATTGGGTTAACAACCGAGTACCAGTCGATTTAAAAAAAATATACGACCGGCTGCAACGTGATCATGTCCGTGGCATCACACTGGTCCCCTTACCGGATGGGGATCCTGATCATCAATAAGGAGGCACCTATGGACGACAAACGCAAAGTAGAAATCGCAGTCGAAGAACTCGGGGAGATCGCACGATTAGTAATGGCGATCCACGAGAACTCCAACGTGCTGCACAAAGATCGCATCACCACCTGCGACTGTAATGCTGCCGTTGCTTGGCGCAAAATCGCCAGTCTCTACAGCACTATGAATCGCAGAACACTGTAGTTGATTCGGTTCTGTTCCCGACTGCGGTCGGGGACGGACCTGAGTTCACCACTCAAATCCAAATCGAAAGGAGACACCATGAAAGTAGACATTAAAACCATCACTCGCAGCAAGGTCGGGGAATTCCTCGAAAGGCAAGAAGACCGGATCTTCACGGTCCATTTCGTTAAACAGGATGGCACCCTTCGGGAAATGAATGCTCGGTTCATAAAAGAGCACACCCGGGCACGCTACATCGATAAGGGCACCCATCACAATTGCCTGACGGTATGGGATCTGCAGAAAAATGATTTCCGTCAGATCACTCTGTCGACCGTGTCCATGGTCAAGGCGCAGGGTGAAGTTTATATCGTCACTGGGTAAACATTTATATTGACAATCACTGTGCAACCAATTTAAACTTATAACTTTCAAAGGAGACAAACCATGACTACACCAGTCGAGGCAAAACGAGTAACAGAGGCAGAGGTTATCGCAGTACCCGAACCCACCTTCACCAAGACTTGGCATCCCGTTTCACACGCTAAAATCGTCAACGCAGTCCAGACGGTCTGTGAAGACAGAGGCATCGGGATCACCAGCACGGACTACTCCATGAATAAATCCGGGACCAAGCTGTTTGCGTCCTACGGTCTGGACATCGGTGGCAACGGAGATTGTCACTATATGTTGGGTTTCCGCAATGCCATTGATATGTCCTTTGCCATCGGATTTACTGCTGGCACCATGATCACCGTCTGCAGCAACATGATGCTCAGTGGCGATCTGTTGATCTTCCGCAAACACACCAGTGCCCTGAACGAAAACCTGCTGCTCAAGCTGTCCGATGACGCACTGGGTGGTGCTATTAAAAAAATGGATGCCCTGTACAGATGGCACCAGTCCCTCAAGGAATACTATGTCCCGATAGACGATTTCAAAAAGATGACCTTCGACCTGATTGCTGCCGGTGTTTTTTCCGGTGGACAGTTCAGCAACTACATGGACTGTGTCGATGCGGAGAGAAAGATCTCCAATTACGGGACCGTACTGGACGGTGCTCGTTCCCTGTACGTTGTCCATGGTGGTGTCACCAGATTGCTGCGCAATGCCAACCTGCTGCGTCTGAGCGACTCCACAGCTAAATTGGAGACGGTCGTCAACAACTATCTGGAATACAAGAAAGCTATTTAACTATGAAACAATGTGGGACCGGACCTTCCTCCACTCCACAGTCCCGGCAAGGACTGCTCAAAAGGTTCGGTCCCCTTCTTCCCGGGTCCACGAATGTCGTGGATCCAGCAAGGAGTCAACTACAAACAGAAAGGAGACACTATGAAGAGAGGACCGTATGGTCAACAGGCAAGGGTGCTGGCAGATGCTTTGGTCGCAATTCGGCACAAGGGTCCAGAGTACACCAGCGATCAGTGGCACCAGAAGGCAGTGGAAACTGACCCGTACATCAAGAAGGTCTACGTCCAGAATTACAACTACAACAAACTGATCAAAGGTGGTTTCGTAAAAAAGTCTTCCCAACCGGGAGTGCGTGCATCCACATTCAGGATGTTGTTTGAGGCTGACAAGATCTATTCGATTCTGGGAATTGACACAATGAAAACTGCCAAGGTCCACACCATCAAAACCGTTACCCCGGATCCCAACATCATTGATGCCATCACCTTCGGTGAGAAGATGTTCGTCTACTTGGAGCATCTACGCACCAAGGCAAACCGGTATGATGACGAGAGCGAATCCCTCAAAGCTGACAATGCCAAGAGCATGAAAGCTGTCCGGGGTCTGCAGGATGAGGTGGTCAAGGTCAAAAACCGCAACCGGGAACTGCAAGATATAGTGAAGAACAAAGTATCCGGTAGCAAGTATAAGGAACTGCTGGAAGAAAACAGACGGCTCAAAGACCGGCTGGACGAGCAGAACAAACAGATCACCGAATTGAACCAGAGACGTGGCAAAAAATTTAACTTGGGTAATATGGCAACTTTTAAAAACCAACGTCCGTAAGGGAGACACCATGAAACAGGACATCGTATGCATCGTATGTAGCCAGTGGTGGAGGGACCAAGGAGAAGAACCCCATCCCCAAGAGCACGTCCGGTTGCACGAGGGCATGGCACTGAACAATTACAACTGTGACCGGTGCAATGCCCCCATCGTCAAGGGTCAGGATTGCGTTGCCGTATCCGTATGGCACGACCGTATCGGCATTCCTTATTACGAATGGTTTGAAAACTTTATCGTGGTAGCTAATCAACAGGGCATTTAGGAGCAGTAATCCATGCAAACACACACCAGCCAAGGATTTGCGGAAAATGAGGGGTTGACTTCTTCTGTGAAACGTGATACACTAAGGGATCACGTCAACAGAAAGGAGACACCCATGGTCTATAAGACCGACCGCAAACCAATGGCAACCGCATGGATCTACAACCAAAACCGGGTGGTCTATGACATCCGGGAGGTCCGCAGAGGCAAGAGCAAGGGCAAGCTGGAATGCTACTTCCGCAAGGGCAAAGGATTCAAGCAGACCCTTATTCCTAAAACCGATATCAAGGAGACACTGTAATGGAAGTCAAACAGAAAACCACAGTCGAGATCTGGTTGGATGAACATGATGTCACGGACATGATCCATCAGTTTCTATCCAGAAAATCAAGCACCGTGCAGAACAAACCCACTGCAGCCACTTTAAGGTGTGCAGCCGATGCCGAAGATCTGGAAATCCGTGCTGTCAAAGGAACCTCGGTTATTCAGCCCGAGAACATCAGAATTCGATTCGTCCCGGAAGGAGGCAAGTGATGCCAGCAATCTGCTACAAGGCTCAATCTTTTCAACCGGAGACACGTTACATCATTGATGAAGCTAACGTGATCATCAATAAATTTTTGGACAAAGGTCTGGAGTTGACCGTGCGTCAGCTTTACTACCAGTTCATTGCCAAGAACCTGTTCCCGGATAGCTGGACCGACAAAAAGCTGCACACCAAAAACACCGAGAAAAATTACAAGCGCATGGGCAGCATCATCAACAATGGTCGCATGGCAGGTCTGATCGACTGGTATGCTATTGAAGACCGGACCCGGAATCTGGAGTATATGGTCCACTGGGACAACCCCGGAGAAATGCTGCGGATGCGTGCCCGGACCTTCCATCTGGACCACTGGGAAGGACAGATCTTTTATCCCGAGGTCTGGATAGAAAAAGAGGCACTGACCGGTGTAATTGAAAGCGTCTGCAACAAACTGGACGTGCCCTACTTTGCCTGCCGGGGATACGTCAGCCAATCTGAAATGTGGGCTGCAGCCAAACGTCTGGACGAACACGATGGGGAACCGGTGATCATCCATCTGGGTGATCACGATCCTTCCGGGGTAGACATGACCCGGGACATCATCGACCGGCTGGAACTGTTCATGGACCGGGAGATCATCGTCAAGCGTATTGCCTTGAACATGGACCAGATCGAGGAGCACGATCCTCCGCCCAGTCCAGCCAAACCCTCGGACTCCCGGACCAATGGATACCTGTCCAAGTTCGGTGAGGACAGTTGGGAACTGGATGCTCTGGAACCCGATATTCTGCAGGGGTTGATAAAGGACACCGTCACGGATCTTAGAGACGAGGTCGTTTACAGAGAGGTCTTAGATAAGCAGCAAAGATACAGAGAAGAGTTGCGTGCTTTCGCAGATACCTATAAGGAATAGTAATGGCGAAAATCACCTATAAAGAAATCGATCCGCCACCGACCGTGCCCCATGGGCGTGCGTGGATATCCAACACCAACTGCAGCATTTTCGTTTCCATGGATGCCGACCGGTGGCACCTATCCATTGCCCACCCGGGACGCTATCCGACTTGGAGTGAGATCCATCACGCTCGGTACGAGTTCATCCCGGATGAAATTTATATGTGCATGATCCTGCCACCCAAGCAGTTCTACATCAACCTCCACAAGAATTGTTTCCACCTGTGGGAGTTTCAGGAACTCAAACTTAAATGGATCACGGAGCAGGTGTGATTATGAAACAGAGATTTAAATATCCGTCAGTCACTGAGGTGCTCGGGATCTTCACCGATTGGTCCATGGTGCCAGCCGATGTCATGAAGCGTGCCCAGATCCGGGGGCAGGTGGCGCACCTTGCCTGTGGTGCTTATGCCAAAGGTATTTGGATGCCTGCCCTCCCGGAAAGGTTTCAAGGATATTTCGAGTCCTATAAGAAATGGCACGATGCCCATGTCATCAAGGTGCTGGCAGTCGAGGTCCGACTGATCAATGAAACCCACGGGTACTGCGGTAAAGCTGACCTGTTGGCGTTGACCGATCTGCACGACCTGCCCTGCACCTTTGATATCAAAACCCCGGTTGCCAAGGCTAAGACGTGGGGTGCCCAGTTGTCTGCCTACCGAGAACTGTCCACACCCACGGTAAGACAGGGACCACCGGCATCCATCAGGATCCGGGAAGACGGGTCCATGCCCCTGATCAACTGGGTGAAAAACCCGGATACCGCTTATGCATTTTTCATCAGCGCATTGAATTGCGTGAAATATTTTTGTTGACAAACAGGAGAAGGTTTCATATTTAAAAAGTCTGACACCAACAGAAAGGAGACACCATCATGCCGAAGTTAGATTTCACTAAAGTCCCGTTAATTAAGGAAAACGGAGACGACACCAGCATCACCACGGAAGTCTACGATCCCAAACCTTTTTCGGACAACCTCCAGCAGCACGAGACCCGGATCAAACTGATCTGTGAGCAGGCGGACAAGGTCGTGATCAAAAACGATGACTCCGCCAACTCTGCTATCGATCTTGCCAGCAACATCAAGAAGGCAGTAGACATGATCGATGACCAGTTCAAGGAGCACACGGATGCTCACAACACTTACGTCAAGGCAGTGCAGAAGGTCCGGGACTTCTGGAAAAAACCCCTGAACAAGGCGTACAAACACCTGACCGGTCTGCTCGGCATTTACGAGCACAAAAAAGAAATCGAGCGTCTGAAGGCTGAGAAAAAAGCCAAGGAGCAGGCGGAGACACTCAAAAAGAAATTGGAAAAAGAGGCAAAGGATGCCGGTGTCGAGGCACCTAAGATCGACATCCCGGTCGTCAGTAAAAAAGAAACTATGCGAGGCACAAAGGGCACGCTGGTCACCAAACCACGCTGGACGTGGGAAGTCATGGACGAAGACAAGGTGCCCCGTCTGTATATGAAGGTTGATAACAAATCACTCACCCAAGCAGTCAATGCCGGTGAACGCAACATCAAGGGTGTCCGCATATATGAGACATACGATGCCGGGATCCGCACCAAATAAAAAACGCAGGATCCGGTTCTGCTGGACCTGCTCCGATCTTGTCCACCACGAGCATCGCTGGAGGTGGACGGCATGGTTGTGTGGCAGGATCCAGTGGCTGGTGGCGCAATTTAATGTTTGAAGAAAAAACGGAACGAAATAATGATGTCACGAGACTGGTCTTGCAGGGTTACACACTCAGACAAGTCGGATCGGTTTATAGCATCAGTCCTGAACGGATCAGACAAATCGTTTATGTTACGATTAGAAAAAGATCTCGTAAATTTCATAGACGACCGATAAAGATCTGGTCTTCATTAAAAGAGATGCGTGAAAATAAAAATCGCATCATCGAAATGCTTTAGGGGGTTGATGGAAGAAACGACCTATCCCTACTGCCCGGGGAGATAAATAATGGGACAGTGAAGAGGTGCCGTACCTCCTGCCGAAACTGCAGCAGTCACAGGGCAATTTGTCGTCTTGCCCTGTGGAGTCTTCGGACTCTGGTAACACCAAAACTAAGTGCATCGGTGACGGTCGTTCAGCAGTACACATAACCGGGGTTTCTAATCCACTGGCTTATACCGTGGACGGGTTAACCGGTCGCAGGATCCGTAAGGACTGCCTGCAGGTGCAACTCCTGCACCCCCATCTACAAAAGGAATCTGATATGGGTTCGTTGGAAGAATTGACAGACCGTGTCCAGAAACTCAATGCTTTGCTGCAAAAACCTGAACCGGGACTGATGACGTGGTATATGTTTGTCGGAGAGCATTGGAAACGAATAGCTGAACTGTGGAAAGAGGAGGAGGAGCATGACAGAAAAAGTACAAGAGGGTGAGCAAGCCCCCGGGCAGGAAGAGAAAACCAAAGAAGTAGTCATATCCGACTGGAACGTCCCCATCGTAAACGGTCAACTCCAACCCAAAAATCTGGAGCAACTTTTCAACCTCGCCAAGATCTTTGCCAACAGTGGTATGGTCCCCAAGCAGTATGTCGGCAAACCTAACGATGTCATTGCCTGCTGGTCGATGGGATCCGAACTTGGTCTGTCTCATATGACGGCACTGGCTAACATCGCAGTAATCAATGGTCAGCCGTCCCTGTGGGGAGGTGCGGTTAAAGCCTTGGTGGAGCAGTCCGGTCTGCTGGAGCATTTCAAAGAATGGTGGGATGGTGCCGGGGATGCCATGATTGCCTACTGTGAGGTTCAGCGCAAAGGCAGGGAAAAGATCATCCGGGAGTATTCCATGGCAGATGCCAAGCAGGCAGGCTTGCTCGGCAAAGACAACTGGAAACACAATCCCAAACGGATGACCCAAATGAGAGCACGCCAGTGGGCACTGAACGATGAATTCCCCGATGTCTTGAAAGGTCTGATCATCCGGGAGACAGCCGGTGATGACTACATCGATGTCACCCCGACAGAGCAATCGTCAGGTCTCGGACCCGTGCTGGATGCTGCCCTGCAGGACGAGGAGAAAGAACCGGAGCAGGAACCCGACAAGCAGGAAGAAACATCGGCTGAAACTCAGCCCACGCATGAAATAAACTTCTGGAAAATGGTAGAGCACTCAATCGGTACGGGTGCAACGGGTCAAAGCGCAAGCCAAGTCAAGCAGTACGTTGAACAATCGGCTGAGTTCTTCAAATGCACCACGTCAGACATTATGAAACAGGTCACAGCAAACGATGAGCAGTTCCACAACTTCTGGGATGGATTCGTAAAGTGGGCTGCAACCCAACTCAAACCGGACAAGCCCCCGGTCGATACGGATAAGGAGTTGGACAAAAAGGAAAGTCCCAAACCAGCCGGGGAAAACTGGTGGTACAGCACCGGCAACTGGAACCACCTGCAGACACGCAAGTTTGAAAAGACCGTCCATGAACATCTGGAGGATCTGGAAAACGCCAATGAGCGTGTGGAGGCAGACGTGCGTGCCAAGTGGGCAAAGCTGAAACTGGGTAAGTTCCCCATCGATCTCCGGGAGACAGCCTCACCAGTGACCACTCAGCCCCCTCCAGAGCAACAAAACGGATCTGATAAGATCTCCAGTGGATCTGATGTGATCGAAATCCCGGAACACGACCTTGGTGTCATCCGCAAGCTGATTTCCTATGAGTATCATCTGGATGCTGAAACGGTAGAGCGTGTTGCTGCCGAAAATGATCTGGACAAGATCGTCACCACAGAGGAAGAGGGTATCAACCTGCTGACCAAGATCTTAGATGCCCGGGGTGCCAAGTGGAAAATCGTGGAGAAATACTGATGGAAATCTGGACACTTATAAATACACTTATCCTATTGGTGAATGTTTGTGTCTGCGGTCTGACATTAAAAATGTACACTGAATATTTTAAGGACCGCAGTGCCATCAACCGGGGAACCGATGCCACCTGAAATATCCTCCATATTTCAAACAGAATAGCCCCTGCATCGTCTTTGCAGAGGCTATTTTTGTTCCGGGGGTCATGGCAAGGATATCCCGGATCGTCTCTTCAGCGTCCTCTCAGAGGCTCATTTCTTGATTGTGATCGAATCCCATTCTCGCAGCAAGGTTTCCTTATCATCCAGCAGTTGCAGATAGATGCTCTTGATCTCCGGTGGCATCCGACTCGGGTTCTCACCGTACTTGATGACAATGGACCGGATCTGATCATTGATGGTATCCAGCCGGTCCTTTAAGATCTGCTGATCCAGACGCACTGCTGTGAGATCGACCTTTTCCTCGACCTCGTCCACCTTCTCCGCACTGGCAAATCTCTCGGTATAATGCCAGTCCACACCCATGGCAAGAACGAGTAAGGTGGCTATTCCCACTGCGGTTGAAATGACAACCCCCGGTGTGAGTTTAGGTTTCAATGTTGCCTCTTCCTTTCCATCTCATCCTCGGACATTGCCTCCCATTTGGCGGTCTCCGCCTTGACCTCTTCTGAGGTCATGGAGGGAACCTTTTTAAGGGAGGTAAGTGCTGTAATCGCCCGACTGGAGAGGATGTCAATTAACATAAAATGTTCTGGGGTCATCTCACTACTCCTTCCCAAATACGTTGACCAACTCCAGCAGCAGTTTGGACTTGAGATCCAGATAAAGTTGTTCTTGACTGTCGGGATCCCATCCCTTATCCAGTGCCAGTTTCCAGCTTTTCAACGCAGCATCCACGTCATCAAACAGTGGATCATACTTTTCTCTCCAGATCGCCTGCGTTGCTGCCGGTGTGATGTCGTAATGGTCATTGTATTGTTTTAGGGTTAACGCAAATTCCTTGCGTGCTGCCATGTATGCCTTCTCCCGTTTCAGTTCCGGTGGATCTTCCGGGGCACCCAGTTGTAAAGCACCGCAACCGGTCAGCACAAAAGCAATCAACACGCACAGGAATAGCACCCGTCTGTGGATTAACGTCATGGCACCTCCTCTATTCAGGCAGATCGTTGTCAGGGATGTCAAACGTCTCCCGAATTTTTTTGACCACTGGCAGCACCAGTTGGTCATCGATGGTGTTGGCACTGTCTTCCACAACGTCCTCAACCGCATCCAACATCTTGTCTGCGATGAGTTTCAGGTTTTCCTTTGTGACCATTGTGGCGATTACGCCAACGATTGCCTGCAACATTACCTTTACCATTGTTCACCTCCTTATTTGATAAGTTCAACGTGGGGGAGGTCGTGGAAGTTCTGATCTTTCACGATCATGTCCCCGTCCCAGTCGGCACCGCACCGAATGGGGATATCCAACATTGATGCCACCCCCCTCACTATGCCTACGAACATATACCACCGTTTGATTGCCTCCCAGTCGATTGGATAGGGACCGGCATCCACGGCAGATGACGGTCTGTGATTATGTTTACTATCGGGGAATTGGACCTTGGATCTGCCCTCTTCAAATGCCTGCTGCTGTGTCCTGCGGTCACGGTAACCGCAAAAGATGGTACAGTCAGTATATTCAATGACCTTTTCAAACAGCGTGATCAAAGGTTCTTCGCATCTGTAGAGTTTGTCTCTGGACCTACGAGAGAATTTGTACATGGCATCTCCTCATCTGTTTCTCCAACGATAGAACCACTCACACAATCGTTTTAAGAACCCGGTGTAATTGTCACACGGAGTTGGAGGGGTGTGCCCGGGGGGATACGGAAGTCCACCTCCAACAGGACTTCATTGCTATTGCCACTGAACTTGGCTGAATCGATAAACGCTACCAGTACATAATAATAGGTTGTCTTCGCATCCGGGGGATACGGTATCACCACCGGGGCAGTCTGACTTTCCTGCAGCATCGTCTTATCTATCTGCACCTGCCCCACGTCATAGGGACCACCGGCAGCACCTCCCCAGTAAAGGATCCAGTAATTTACTTTGTCATAATCTGGTTGCTCCCACGCAAACGTGGCATCTTGATCGTCTGCCAGTGCCGGTACTCCCACTAAAAATAAAACGACTATCAAAAAAGACAGTAGTTTTTTCATGGTGTCCTCCTTTTTATTTTCCGTTTTTGATTATTTCCTGCGCTACAGCCTTGGCGATTTCTGCGATCTCGTTTTTCTTTTTGTCTTCCAGCATCGTCTCGACCCGAGTCATGACTTCGACCACATCCGCCCGGGTATCTTCCCGTTTCTGGTCCATCAGTTGCAGTTGGTTGTGGGTCTTGTTTAAGTCATCACCGATATCCGACACCTTGTCAATCACAAACTTTTTCAACTCGTCAATTTTGGAGCACACGGTCTTCTCGTATTGGGTATGCATTTTACCACACTCCGTGACTGGTTGATACCGGGGCAGTTTTGTTTCGGGATCGTACAGATCCTGATAGGTCACCAGACCGGTCAGGTCGATCTTGCTCACCTCCTGCTTGTGGGATACCTCCTCCAGCTTTTTGACCCTCCCCTCCAACCCCGGCAATCGATACTTCCGGTCCCAGTACCACGCAATTATGAATACCAGTGCCATAATCACATATGGCAAGGCTTTTAAGACGGCAGCCCAAGTCATATCTCTTGGAAGTAGACTTTTAGCCCGTAGGTTCTGCCCTGCGTATTCGCCCATGTCACCCGGACAATATCACCGGCATTCAACGGCAGACGCTTATCATCGGTTAGCACTCCCGAAAAACCCACCAGCCCATCGAGATCCTGCGTCAGGTCCGTGAGGATAAAGTCAAACGATGCACCATCGGCATTGTCCACCGTAAACACGATATTCTGGGCAGTGTTCGGTGCCACGGTTGCAGCCCAACCGAATCCCACCATCTCCCACTTCCGGGTGGCAGTGATGACAAAGGCAGCAGTCTCGGTCCCGGCAAAGGTTTCGGCAACAAACAATGCCTTGATGTCAAAGGTGTTTGCTGCCACTGCCTGCAATTCAAACAGACCGTCATAGCTGGTAGTGCCCTCGATGTAGACATGACTGCCGACCGCAAACGCATGGGCAGTTGCTGGAATCCGCACAATCCCGTTGCCCTGATCCACGGCAGCAGCATTATCCAGTGTTGCCGTCAGATCCCCGGTGCCACTGATCTTTCTCTCGTTGATTTGTAA
>Ga0255055_10001860_pt1 | contig 15120 bp, 17 predicted proteins | sample JV7_2_27_MG_FD_188633 | JGI IMG/M metagenome (GOLD analysis project Ga0255055, IMG submission 188633) | Seawater microbial communities from Jervis Inlet, British Columbia, Canada - JV7_2_27 | ecosystem: Environmental > Aquatic > Marine > Inlet | place: Canada: British Columbia | collected... | reverse complement strand
GGGAATATGGGCTCATTTGCGTTTCGGATCGGAAGCCTACAACTATGGTTACGAGCAAGGTTTAAAAGAGGCGCTTGTACGAGATGAAAAACTCGAGGATTTTAACCGCGAGCAGCAAGGGGAGATCGCCAGGCATTATTACTACCGGTTGAAACAAGGAAAAGACGTCTCCGCCTGGCAGCCGTTTATCTCTGAGTTCCAGGCCAGCACATTATCCACGCCAATATGAGGCGGAGGTGTGCAGATTGCGCGCAGCCAGATGATGATTCACATCAGGTGAATTAAGTAATTGGCAATGAGTTGGGCATGGTTCAAATTAAGCCTTGTTAACCAGCTTCGGCTCCTTGTTTCAACCCGCACTCCCACCAGAAGCGTAAATTACTCGTTGAAAAGCTCCCCTACCGATCGCCCCTCATGTGCTCTGATGATCACTTCGCCAAGCAAAGGGGCCACCGATAATACCGTCATATTTGGCAGCATTTTCTCTTTCGGGATCGGCACGGTATTCGTCGTTACAATCTCTTTGATCGGCTTCTCTCTGAGTTCGTCACTGGCGGAGGTGACGAGCAGTGCATGGGTGAAGCTCAGGTAAATATCCTTCGCACCATTTTTCTTCAAGATATCCACTGCTTCACAAACCGAACCTCCTGTAAGAACTTCATCGTCCACCAGGATGACATCCCGACCTTTAACGTCACCGATGATCGTTGTCGAACGGGCGCGTGATATATCTCCTTCGCGGCGCTTCTCGACGAATGCCAACGGAAGCCCCAATTTTTCTGCGAAATTGCGGCCTTTTTTCGCAAAGCCCAGATCGACGGTGGCAACAACTCCATTTTGGATATCCTTTTTCAGGAAGTAGTCGCTAAGGATGTGGAAAGCAGTCAGCACATCCCCGGGGATGGAGAAGAAACCCTGGATTTGCCCGGCGTGGAGGTCGATCGTCATGTATCGATCGGTGCCTGCTACCTCAATCATATCTGCGATCAATCGCGCGGTGATAGGCACCCGCGGTTGATCTTTTTTATCTGACCGAGCGTAGGCCATGTAAGGGAAAACTGCCGTGATCCGACCTGCCGAATCCCGCTTCAGGCAGTCGATCATGATCAACATCTCCATGATATTGCGGTGCACTGGAGGGTCCATCGATTGGATCAGATAAACATCCTGACCGCGAATGCTGCCTCGCAGCTTGATAAAGAGATTTTCATTAGGGAATTGGACGAGATCATACTCCTCCAGTGGAACCCCGAGATATTCGCTGATCTCGCCGGCCACTGCGGTTGAGCCCGATCCTGAGAAGAGTTTGATGTCACCGTATCCGAATCGATCTCCCATCCTAGCCCTCGCCTTTCTCCATGGTATGCCATTCCTCGCACAGAATGGCCATGATCACAACATCGACATACTGGCCATCGATAAAATGATCCTGCCGCAGCCGGCCCTCTTCGATAAATCCTATCTTCTTATAAACTTGGGTAGCCCGCGAATTTGTCTCAAACACTCGTAGAACCACTCGATTGAGGTTCAGCGTTTCAAACGCGTGGCCCAGGAGCGTGCGCGTGACGTCCGTCCCAAAACCCTGATCCCAGTAAGATTTTTCGCCGATTATGATCCCCAATTCCATTCGTCGGGATTGCGGTTGGAGGTCAAATAAACCGCAACCGCCAACATGGGTCCACTCATCCCCTTTGTGTACATCGATAGACAAGGTGTGCTCGATGGGATCCTTTTTGAGCATCCCCTCATACCAGTCTTCTTCCTCAGCAAGGCTCAGGGGCATGAAGAGAGAGATCCCAGCTCTCACCTCAGGATCGTCGAACCACTCCACGAAACGTGGAAGATCCTCGCGCTCAACCGCCCGAAGACGAATCCGCTCTCCCAAGATCACGATTTCAGGCCCTTCATCAGCTCCTCAATAGCCTGCATGGGAGATCGTTCCCTGTCAACCACCATCTGAACGATGTCTTCAAATCGCCCCTCCGGCTGCCCTTTGAGAAAGCGTTTAACAAGCTCGTCACGCAAGAGCGATTCCATCTGTGAGCGGACACGTTTGCCTTCCCGAAGTTTCCACCCACCGCTTGTCGTCAAATATTCCTTATGAGCATATATCTTATCAACGAGTTCCGCCATCCCCTCCCCCTTGGTCGCTACTGTCTTCAGCACCGGTATCTCCCATGAATTATCTCCCCCGTCTTCAGTTCGATCTTTAGCCGCGACGGGAATATTAGGAGAGCCAGCCATTTCCAGAGTTAGGCGGAGCGTAGCGACTGTATTATCCGCTCCAGGTTGATCGGCCTTATTGACGACGAGGACGTCGGCGATCTCCAATATTCCCGCTTTATTCGCCTGAATTGCGTCGCCCATACTCGGCGCCTCGATCACGATGGTTGTGTGAGCGTTAGAGGCGATATCAACCTCGGCCTGACCTGCGCCAACGGTTTCAATCAGGATGATCTGGAAGCCAGCAGCGTCAAGGGCCAGTCCTACCGCAGCTGTTGCTCGCGACAGCCCTCCCAAGGCGCCGCGGCTCGCCATGCTGCGAATAAATACGCCCGGATCGCCGGCGAGATCGCGCATACGAATACGATCGCCGAGGATCGCACCCCCTGAGAATGGGCTGCTCGGATCTACCGCAACAATCCCCACGCTCGGCGGTGTGTCTTCACCGGGCAGCGGTCGTTTTCGCAAGTGGAGTGCAAGTTGATTAACGAGTGTGGATTTCCCGGTGCCTGGTGCGCCGGTAATTCCTACCAGGTGAGATTGGCCGGTGTGAGGATATAACGCTCCAAGGGTTTCAAGCCCTTCCAGCGTTTCATTTTCAATCTGTGTGAGGAGTCGCGCTAAGGCAAGTCGGTCGCCTTGAAGGATGGGGTCAGTCGATGTCATTCGCCTCTACACCGGCAAGTTCGAAAACGGTGCGGATGATCTCCTGTGTATTCGTTCCGGGTCCAAACACCGCGGCTACACCCAGTTCTTTGAGTTTTATCGCATCCTCATCAGGGATTATTCCCCCGAGGACGATGCCAACATCTTTCTGGCCCTGACCGTGAATAAGCTCGACGATTTTGGGAACCAGGGTCATATGCGCCCCTGAGAGAATGGAGAGTCCAACGATATCCACATCTTCCTGTAACGTTGATTCGGCAATCATCTCGGGCGTTTGCCGCAATCCAGTGTAGATCACTTCCATGCCGGCATCTCGCAGCGCTCGCGCTACAACCATCGCCCCGCGATCGTGACCATCAAGACCTGGTTTGCCGACCAAGACACGAACCTTCTTCTTAGCCATAGGTTAAACCTTCAATAGATGGATTCGTCAACAACGCTGCGATTATACACCAGCCTTCTTTGGTGCGCTCCCTGGAGTGCTAGCCTCACCTGTCTCCCCCTCCCACAGCTAACCTGAGAGATTCAAGAAAGTGTTGTGCCCATCCATTCCGAACCAACTATAAAGGACGATACATATTCATCGCCTCATACACAAGCGCCATCGTTTCTTCAGCTTCCGTGCGCATCCGTTTCGTCCCCTCAATTAAATACTCCTCCACCTGCTCCTTATTCTTTTCAAACGTCACTCGACGTTCTCGAATAGGGTCGAGGAAATCATTGATCGCCTTGGCGAGCTTTTGCTTCACCTCAACGTCACCGACTTTCCCTTTTCTATACCGCGCCTTGAGATCTTCTACTTCCTCCCGATCCGGGTTGAAAGCATCGTGGTAGATAAAGACCGGGTTGCCCTCAACACGGCCAGGGATGTCGGCGCTGACGCGATTTGGATCTGTGAACATTCCTCGCACTTTCTTGTTCACGGCTTCCGTATCATCCGCGAGGAAGATGCTGTTGTTCAACGACTTGCTCATCTTGGCTTGCCCATCCGTGCCAACCAATGTCGGAACGTTCCCGATCATTACATCCGGGACGGGAAATACCTCTCCATAGAGCTTGTTGAAGCGTCGTGCGATCTCCCGCGAGATCTCGACTTGCGCTTCGTTATCCTTGCCCACAGGTACAAGATTGGCGCGCGGGAGCAGAATATCTGCTGCCTGTAAGATCGGGTACCCGAGCAAGCCAAAGGGCATGCGCTCAAGATTCGCAGCTCGTGCCATCTCCTTTAAACTTGGGACGCGCTCCAATCTCGAGACAGTCACAAGCATCTCGAAGATCAGGTTCAGTTCGAAAGTTTCACGTACGGCCGATTGGAGGAAGATGGTGCTTTTTTCTGGATCGATACCGACAGACAGGTAGTCCAGCATCATCTGCATGATGTTTTCACCGATCTGCCCGATCGAAGTCTTCTCTGGCTGGGTAGTCAGGGTATGCAGATCGGCGACGACGAAAAAGCACTCAAACTCATCCTGCAGTCGAATCCTATTCTCGAGTGTGCCAACATAATGCCCAAGGTGCATCTGCCCTGTGGGGCGGTCCCCTGTGAGGATCCTCTTCTTCGTCATGTTCTTCCCTTCTTCCTCCCCTGGTATAAATCCCGACAGTTCACCATCTATCCTTTTAAATAAAGAAACTCATCCCGAATGGGGACGAGCCCTGAAAAGCCCGCGGTGCCACCCCGCTTAGAGCAAATGTTATTGAAAAGGAGTTCGATCAATTGCTCTCGCTTAGGGCAACCTCATGAACATACACACAAAGCTGCCAGCCTTGATAACGGAGGCCAATCCGGTTCGGGCTACTTGGATCTCGCCTGATTCCTGGCGGCGACTGTTCACCCTACAGCTCCGAGGTCCATTCATCCGTCATCGTCCGCGCGGGTTTCTCAGCCTCCCCGCTCTCTGTTGCGTCGTTTCGACGGCTACTCGTCCTCTTCTTCGCTTTTCTCTATTTAATTGAAATCCAGTATATGCCGCCCTCCATCATGCGTCAATACCTTCCTTGATCAAGATGCTAGCGGATATATGGGCTGAATTTGTCGAGAATACGCCTCTTCGGTACAAAACCTGTCAAGCGCTCAACCGCTACACCATCTTTAAACAAGATCAACGTTGGAACGCCCATAACCCCATATTTCATCGTAATGTCAACGTTCGTATCTATATCGACTTTACCGACCTTAACTCTCTCCTGCCACTCCTCAGCTAGTTCCTCAACGATTGGATCTAACTGCTTGCAGGGATGGCACCATTCCGCGCCGAAGTCCACCAGGAAAACCCCGCTGGTCTTGACGACTTCCTTTTCGAATGTCGCATCACTTAGTTCTACAATATCTGTCATTTTTACATGCACTTCCTTGTGAAGAGATGGTGCCGATACTATCGAGATGGACTTGAAATGTCAACCCCCCGGGAAAAATCAATACGCACCCCAGAGACAACAATGACTGCCTGGTTCTTACCTATGATGGGCAGAATCAATGGAGGAAATGCGCCCCTCATGACAGTACTCCATGCAGGGATCCGGGACAGGGACTTCTATGCAACCAGGGGTTTCTTGACGGCCAGGTTGCGGCTATGGTATCATCAAAAAATGGCTGTTTTAGCACTCTCGGACCGAGAGTGCTAACATTATGAGAAAAGCAATGTCATCAATCACAGATCGCCAAGAGACTATTCTCGCGCTCACTGTGCGAGAATACACAGAAACGACCCGCCCCGTTGGCTCAAAGCGGCTTATTGACCGCTATAGCCTGGGGGTGAGTTCGGCGACCGTTCGCAACGAGATGGCAGCGCTGACCGACTCTGGCTATTTGCGTCAACCCTACACTTCTGCCGGTCGGATCCCAACGGAAGCCGGTTATCGTTATTTCGTCCGCCGCTTGCTCGGCGAGACCGAACTTCCGATAACCGAGAAACGTATGATCAGCCATCAATTCCACCAGGCTCCGCTAGACATGGACGAATGGTTGCGCCTTTCGGCTTCCATCCTGGCTCAACACTCGCACGTTGCATCACTCGTTACAACACCCCGGCCCGAACGCGCATACTTCAAACACCTCGAGTTGATTTCCATCAGGGATAACCAGGTACTTCTGGTGCTCGTCCTGCAAGGGGGCGAAGTGCGCCAGCAGATGCTCACATTGGCTGATATTTGGGATCAGGCCCAACTCGCCATAACAGCCGCAGAGATCACCGCTCTTTGTGCCGGCATGGACGCTCAAGACATCCAGCTGCAGTCGGAATACAAGTCCGACCTTCTACAGGATATCTCTCGCCTGGTATCGGAAATGATGGCCCGCGCCGATGAAGTATGGACCGGGGAGATTTATCGTGATGGCCTCACCAACGTCCTCGCACAACCAGAGTTTGCTGGATCCGAGGCTGCCCGTCCCGCTTTGCGTTTGCTCGAAGAGCGCGGCTTTCTCGACGAGGTCCTTGCACATGTCCTCAGCCCCAACATCAACGGCGTGCAGGTTATGATCGGCGGCGAAGGGGGATGGGAGGAGTTGAGGGACTGCTCAATGGTGCTGGCACGCTATGGCGCGCCCGGCTTCGCAATTGGCGCTCTCGGCGTATTAGGACCGACACGGATGGCTTACGGCCGAACGATCTCGACAGTTCGCTATGTCGCCGGTTTGTTGAGTGAGTTGGTGGTTGAAACTTTTGCCGAGTAAAAATCCCCTCCGCAATTCTATTCAGATTCGTTGTGAGGTTGGCTCATGAGGAGAAAAACCAAGAGTATGAATGATAACGAACTAATTAACGAAAAAGATGCTGCTGAAGAATCAGAGAACTCAGAACTCAATAATGCGTTGCCAGCGGACGATGCCATCGAAGCAGATAAACTCGAGATGGAGGGAACCATTGAGGCTCCTGATGCTTCAGAGGAAGAACCCCTGGAAGAACAGATTAAACGCCTTAAAGCCGAAGCCGAGGAATACCTGGATGGATGGCAGCGTGCCCGCGCGGAATTTGCCAACTTCAAGAAACGCACTCAGCGCGAGAATGAACATTCCCGAACACGGATCGCCTGCGAAATCATCACCCATTTTCTCGGAGTGCAAGATGATATCGAGCGTGCATTGAGGAAAGCCCCTGAAGGGGATGATTTCCAGGAATGGACATTAGGGATCGAGTTAATTCACCAGAAACTTCAGGCATTGTTAGAGGCCGAGGGTGTCGAGATCATCGAGGCTAAAGGCGAGCGCTTTGATCCGACCTTCCACGAAGCGGTGTCTTTTGAGGAAAGCGACGATCACGAAGAAGGGTCGATTATCGATATTACACAACGAGGCTACAAGCTAGGCGAGCGTGTGCTTCGTCCAGCTATGGTGCGAGTCGCCAAATAGGAGGAGAAACACTGTGGGAAGGATTATTGGCATTGATCTCGGAACAACCAACTCTGTCGTTGCAATCATTGAGGGAGGAGACCCTACAGTCATCCCCTCCTCGGAGGGAAGCCGGCTGATTCCATCGGTCGTATCCCAGAATCCGACTACCGGAGAACGCATGGTCGGCCAGGTAGCCCGGAGACAGGCAATTGTAAACCCGGAAAACACGATTTTTTCAATCAAGCGCTTTATGGGGCGCAAGTTTTCCGATGGAGAAGTTCAGCACGGGCTGCAATTCATTCCATACCAGGTTTCTGAAGCACCCAATGGTGATGTCCGCGTCATGATTGGCGGTAAGGAATACTCCCCCCCCGAAATATCGGCTATGATCCTGGCCAAAATCAAGGCCGACGCCGAAGCATTCACCGGGGAGAGCATAACCCAGGCCGTCATCACCGTCCCCGCATATTTCAACGACGCGCAACGCAACGCAACAAAGGACGCCGGGAAGATCGCCGGGCTTGACGTTCTGCGCATCATCAATGAACCAACGGCCTCCTCACTTGCGTACGGTCTGGACAAGAAGGTGGACCAGACCATCGCCGTCTACGATCTGGGTGGAGGTACCTTCGACATCTCCATCCTGGATGTCGGCGACGGCGTCTTCGAAGTGAAGTCTACCAACGGAGACACTTTCCTCGGAGGCGACGACTTCGATCAGCGCATTATCGATTACATCGCCGATGAATTTCAGCGTGAACAGGGCATCGACCTGCGCAGTGACCGCCAGGCGCTCCAGCGCCTTAAAGAGGCCTCTGAAAAAGCGAAGATCGAACTCTCTACCGTAACGCAGACCGAGATTAACCTCCCCTTCATCACCGCAGATGCGTCAGGCCCAAAACATCTGAACGTTACCCTTACCCGAGCGAAGCTCGAGCAGCTCACCGATGACCTCCTCGAACGTTCGATAATCCCTTGCAAACAGGCCCTTAAGGATGCGGGCCTGACCGCAGGGGATATTGACGAAGTCATCCTCGTTGGCGGCATGACGCGCATGCCAGCAGTTCAAGAGGCAGTGCGCAAGATCTTCGAACGCGAGCCCCATAAAGGTGTAAACCCTGACGAGGTAGTTGCAGTTGGAGCAGCGATCCAAGCCGGTGTCCTTGGCGGTGAGGTGAAAGACATTCTCTTGCTCGATGTCACCCCTCTCACCCTATCCATCGAAACACTGGGAGGTGTTGCGACGTCCCTAATCGATCGCAATACGACCATTCCAACCCGCAAAAGCCAGGTCTTCTCCACTGCCTCAGACAATCAGTCAGAGGTCGAAATCCACACTTTGCAGGGAGAGCGCCCCATGGCCGCCGATAACAAGTCACTCGGCCGTTTCGCCTTGCAAGGGATACCGCCGGCGCAGCGCGGATTACCCCAGATCGAGGTTACGTTTGACATCGACGCCGACGGCATCCTAAAGGTCAGCGCCACCGACAAGGCGACCGGAAAGAGTCACCACATCACCATACATGCTTCCTCCGGTCTTTCTGAAAATGAGGTTTCGCGTATGCGCGATGAAGCGGAAACACATGCCGAAGAAGATCTTGAACGTCGCGGAGCCGCTGAAACTCGGAATCGAATTGACCAGGCAATTTACACCGCAGAAAAACTCATGCTCGACAGCGGCGACAAGCTCTCGGACTCGGCGAAAGCCGACATGCAAGCCAAGATCGATGGGCTGCGGTCCGACGTCAACGCCGAAAGTTACGATACGGTGGAGCAGAAGATAATCGATCTCCATCAGCTGATCGAGGCTGCCGGCGTCGACATCCATGCTCAACCGGATGCACAGGTCGGGGGCGGCGCTCCCGAGAGTGATGAAACAGCAAATGAGGATGAAGTGGCAGACGGTGAATTTCAAGATGTCTAACCGCATAATTTTCTATACTGAAAGGCGCCTTTGGGCGCCTTTCCTTATCCAACAGATATGACGGGAAAACGAGATTATTACGAAGTTCTAGGCATATCGCGCAGCGCATCATCCGATGAAATTCGGAATGCCTTCCGTACTTTAGCGAAACAATATCACCCCGATGTGGCTGAGGAAGGCGGCACCGAAGAGCGCTTTAAAGAGATCAACGAAGCCTACGCCGTGCTTTCTGACGCCGAACGAAAAGCCGCCTATGATCGTTTTGGCCATGAGGGGCTTAGAGGGATGGACGTTGATTTCGACTTCGGTTTCAGCGATATCTTTGAAGGGCTTTTTGGCTTCGGCATGGGCGGCCGTCAGAGACGAAATGCGCCCAGGCGCGGGGCAGATCTGCGCTATGATCTCACACTGACCTTTGATGAAGCCATTTTCGGCGCCGAAAAAGAGATTACATTTTCCCGGCAAGAAGTATGTTCGGAATGTCAGGGATCTGGCGCAGAACCCGGCACTTCACCCATACGCTGCGAGACCTGTAACGGCACCGGTGAAGTACGCCAGATGCGACAGACATTTTTAGGCTCGATGGTTAACGTTGCTCCCTGCCAAAACTGCGGGGGGAGAGGGCAAACCATCACAACGCCCTGTAAGAACTGCTCCGGGCGCGGCCTGGAGCGCAAGAAAATCAAGAAGGTCATAACCGTTCCCGGCGGTGTTGATGAGGGCACCCAAATGCGCCTGGCTGGCGAGGGTGAGCCCGGAGTGAATGGGGGACCTTCCGGAAACATGTACGTTGTAATACACGCTAAATCCCACCGTTTTTTCCGACGACGGAACGACGATGTTCTTCTTGACATTGCCATAAACATCGCCCAGGCGACTCTGGGTGCTGACATCACCGTGCCGACGCTCGAGGGCGACGAGACCCTGACCGTTTCCGCCGGCACACAACCCGGAAAGATTATGCGATTGCGCGGAAAAGGTATCCCCCGGTTGAATCGAAGTGGACGAGGCGATCAACTCGTCATTCTCTCGGTTGAGATTCCCCTCACCCTGGATTCGGAGCAGCGCGAAATCATGGAAAGCCTTGCCGAATCCCTAGGAACCGAAGTTCGCCCGCAGGAGCGCGGTTTCTTTGAGACCTTACGGGATATTCTAGGAGGGGTGACCGATTGAGCTGGCTTGAGCTCTCCCTGACCCTCAGTGGTGAGCTTGCCGAAGCAGTCACAGAGGTTTTATCGCGCTACGCTTTGGGAGGCGTCGCCCTCGAGATGGCAGCGGATAACAAAGGCGCTCTATCAGCCGCTACGGATGTGCTCGTTAGGGCTTATATACCAATCGATGGTCAGGAAGATGAACAAAGACGGCGCATAGAAGAAGGCCTCTGGCACCTCAGCCAAATCCAGCCTCTGCCCGAAGCCGAATTCAAAGTTTTAGATAAAGCGGATTGGCAAACATCCTGGCAGAAGCACTTCCAGCCGATGCCAATTGGTAAACGTTTGCTGATTATCCCTCCCTGGATCACAATCGAAGAAAGCAAGCGTTCGTTAATCGTCCTTGAACCGGGAATGGCTTTTGGCACCGGGCTTCACCCGACAACACGCATGTGCCTTGAAGCCATTGAGGACTTCATACAACCCGGGGATAATATTCTCGATGTCGGGTGCGGCACGGGCGTCCTGAGCATCGCCTCGGTTCTGCTGGGAGCAAATCACGTGCTGGCGGTGGACACTGATAACACTGCGGTGCAGGCCACCAGGGAGAACGCGGAAAGGAATCGTGTCGCTGAGCACATTCAGGTTGAACCTGGAAGTCTAGAGCAAGTGAAAGTTCTTCAAACTAAAACACAAAAACCTGATCTCATTGTTGCCAACATCCTTTCTCACATCTTGATGGATTTAATCCAGTCTGGGTTAGCCAAAGTTGTGAAACCAGAGGGGAGGATCATCCTCTCGGGCATCCTTGTGGAGCAAATTGAACCCCTGGTGAGCCTGGCGGAGGAAGCGGACCTGGAGTTAATTGAAGTCCGCAGTGAAAAGGACTGGCGTGCCCTAATTTTTACAAGGAATCTGCCCCGCATATCATCGGGGCAGATTAAAACGAAAGGGTAAAACGGAGGGGCTTGGCGCGATTAATTGGCCTTGGCCGGCCCTTGTTTCCTGAAGCGATATGTGATCCGCCCTCTAGACAGATCGTAAGGAGATAATTCCACTCGCACGCGATCCCCCAGCAGAATTCGGATGTAATATCGACGCATTTTGCCTGAAAGATATGCGAGAACTTCATGCCCGTTTTCCAATTCAACACGGAATTGTGTTGCGGGCAGCGCCTCTAAGACCGTACCTTCCATGACGATTTTTTCTTCTTTCTTTGCCATGCACACCTCCAGAGAGAAGACCTGTTAATATTGATTGCCCGCTCTCCCAACACCGCCTAGCGGCGGTTTGACGTCCCCTTGCTCTGGCGGCGCTTTAAGCGCCGGATGGCTTTCTTGCGTTGAATCCTGCGGAGTTCGCTCTTGGATATGAACCAGCGCTTTCTCCGAACCGCGCTCAATACCCCGCTTTTCGCTACCGTCTTACGAAAGCGTTTTAGCAACTGCTCCTGTGATTCATTAGGCCGAATAACAACTGTCGGCACTCTATCTCACCTCCTCCCGCGCGAGCTCTTTGATTCAGCTCGTTTGATCTGCTAATTCGAGATCGAGTCGTTCCCGTTCTGGATTGAGATCAAGGACACGAACCTTCACCTTCAAACCCGGGGTAAGATCCCCGGGACCATTGGGCGTCTTGAGTAATCCTTCGAGATTCTCTCCTACAAGCACGAAGGCACCGGGAGCGCTCAGGACGGTAACTTCGCCTTCCAATTCTTGCCCCACTTCAATGCGATCCTTGGCCAGTTCCCAAGGGTTCTGCTCAAGCCGTTTGAGGCTTAGGCCAATGCGATTATTAGCGGTATCGAGGCGAATAATCAGTGTTTCCACTTCCTGCCCGATTTCCAGGACCACCGAAGGATCTTCGATGCGTATCCAGGAAAGTTCAGAGATGTGGATCAATCCATCGGCGCCACCGATATCTACGAATGCACCGAATTCCCTCAGGCTCGTTACAATTCCTTTGCGATGCTCTCCCTCTTTCAGGGCTTTGATCACATCCGCTTTTTGATCTTGCCGCCATTGACGGATCGCTTTCCGCTCTGACAATACGAGGCGCCTTCGTTGAGGATCCACCTCAACAATCTTAAGCGGTATCTGCTTTCCGAGCATCTCATTCAAATAATTGAGCCGCTCACCCTCATCCAACCCGCGCGGCAATCCACTCAGGTGAGATGCGGGGACAAAGCCGGTAATATGACCAAATGGTACAAGGAGACCACCCTTGTTGAAACTGGTTGCCTCGGAATTGAAGATCTCGTCATTTTCCATTACCCGCCGAGCCTCAAGCCAGTCTCCGCTTTCGCGCGCTTGCGAGATTGAGACAAGCAAGTTGCCATCGGAATCAACCGGGTCGATGACCATCACAGAAATCAGATCACCGGTCTTTAATCGGGTGTCTTCTTTCGGAATTTTATCAAGGTCAGATTGCGGAACAACACCATCGCGCTTCTGTCCCAGATCGACGATTAACCCATGGGAATCTTGAGCGATAACCGTACCCTGCAACAAATCCCCTCGCTCAGGGGCTGCAAAGCGGTCATCACTCGCGAGCAGTGCTTTTAAATCATCCCCTGCGTCGGTCATTCCTTACTTTCCCCGGTTAAATGAAATCACCTGGTCAGCGCATTCCCAGACCGACCAGGCTTACATGTTAATCCGACGATTGGTGTTAATCGGATACTCGCTCTGGCGCACTCCTTTGATTATCTCGCAAAAACCAAATTCGATTCTGGTCTGCGAACGCAGCGTCATTATACTCAGCCACCTGGGCATTGTCAATCAAGCGCTGTTTTCATACGGAAAACAAGGCCTTGGAGATAGAAACGGGCGTTCTTCATTCTTACCATGCGAACGGCTTACTCCTTTACATAACTCGCCTCGCTCACAGGGAAAACTTACGGCCCAGGTCTATTCCGGTTCGTCGAGAAGCACCCGATCCGGTCCCTGATCCACTTCCCAGGGGTAGACAATATGTGCATCTGTGCTTGCCGCGAAATAATCAGGTCGCAGCTGTCCGAAAAGATTTCGGTAAGGGTTGTAATGGAGAACACAGGTGAGGGGCACCCCCTCCACAGCGACGATCCGGTTGCGAACTGCCGTAATCGTTCTGCCCGACCCCCAAACATCATCGACAACGAGTAGTTTGCGGTTTTCTAATTGATCATCATCTGGAAATTGGATGAATTGCGGCCATGCCAGGAGCTTCGCCGTATCAAGCTTGGAACCGAAAGGAAAATCCACTGCGGCGGTGAGAACGCTTTCAATATTTAACGCCTCACACAACAACCCACCCGGGACGATCCCACCACGAGTGATGATCACCATTGCCTCAAAATCCATCTGAAATTGTGGGATGAGGTGATCGACCAGTTTTTCAACCTCTTCCCAGGTGATCAACTCTGTACGTCGTGGCATTCCAATTCACCAAGGATAACGCAGAAGCGGATGATAGCATCAGCGAATTTCATGGACAAATGCAGCTTGCTTCAATGGAGATCTGCCTCAAACAGCTGTGCCAATTATTGGGACCACGCCAGCAAATCTCTTGTCCCGTGCTATAAAGTCTTAACCGCCTCTAGAAATTCCTCCCATTCCTCTCGAAAAAAATGTAATGTCACGGTTCCGAGTTCTACATGATATGTGGATTCACCATCCGGCTCTTCTGCCATCCAGACGATGAAGTTAGTTGTCTCGGACAAGATTTTCGTTGAGATATCTTCAGATTCTGCCATAACTGCTACCCTCCACTGAATTTCGTCGATCGAAATTTCGATAGTTTCAAGAGTCGTGATCTAGTTCCCTCAGTATACGAGCCGCTGTAGAAAAAGGCGAGACCGAAACCAGCTCATTTATGCTTCTCGACTAACATCCTACGCCAGCTGTTCTATACTTCTGTGAGCCTGCGGATGGTGCACCCATATTCTGCTGACCGTAACTCAAAAAGGTTGGGTGCTAGTTGTGCATCTATACTGCGAATTTGGTACACAAGATGAACGCGAAGCCCCTCCACCACCCCCTCCTTTTCACTCACCTTGACCAACCTTCCAAGCCCAACACTTTTCACATGGAATTCCGCGGCCGCGATCAAACCACTGGGATCGTCGTGTCAATCATCCCACATAAGGGGAATGTAATCACGACCCTCCCAAACGCCTTTCAAGAGATCGAGAGTATGCAGATTATTGCTGGGGCGAGCTCGGCGACATAGAACTCTATCGCTCAATCTTGCGAGTTCTTGCGCTGAGCCCATCGAGCCTTCATGGATCGCCAGATTCTGGGGAAAATTATCTCTTTTGAAGTGCGGTCCGCCAAGACATCGATCGGTGGATCCCAGGGGGAGAGATCAGACATCTTCCGGTAAACATAGCGCCCTATAAGCAAAAAGGATGCTATTGTTGGGGCCGAGAGCAGCAAGCCAATGACTCCCGCCAGACTAGCCCCGATCACCAACCCTACCAAGATCAAGGCCGGATGCAGATTCAAAGTCGTGCCCATGATCCGCGGGACCAAGAATATATCGATGGATTGATCAAGGATAACAACGCCAATCACGATGACTGCAGCGTAGGCTAAAGGCACTAAACCAAACCAATTCGACGGCTGAAATAGACCGACAATCGCAGCTATAAATCCTGCTGTTACTGGACCAACGATGGGGATAAATTTTGCTATTCCACCTAAAACCCCCAGACCGATCGGGAATCGAAGGCCAAGACCCTGCATCAGCAAATACGTGAGAAATGCGGTAATGGTTACGATGAGGAGCTGTCCTCGCATGAAGGCCTGCCAGATCCGGAGTAGCTCTCGCTGAAGCCGTTGGATATC
>Ga0255055_10001857_pt1 | contig 15122 bp, 24 predicted proteins | sample JV7_2_27_MG_FD_188633 | JGI IMG/M metagenome (GOLD analysis project Ga0255055, IMG submission 188633) | Seawater microbial communities from Jervis Inlet, British Columbia, Canada - JV7_2_27 | ecosystem: Environmental > Aquatic > Marine > Inlet | place: Canada: British Columbia | collected... | reverse complement strand
CGCCATAATCGGTTCGCCTAAAGTGGTGGTAGAAACGTCAGAATTATAGAGCTTCAACCCCTCGCGCTCCCCCCCGAAAAACACCGTGTCGTAATACTGAGTGAATCTTAAATAGTCGTCGTTGGAGAGAAGGATCGCGGCACTTGAATCGGGCACTCTCACATAGTTAAAGTCATCATCATCAACCCAAAGATGCCCGCCGCTATAGAGCATACTCCTCCACTCACCATCCGCCCTCACATAGCGATGCATCCCGCGCACGGGGAGCGTCATGTTGGTGCCGCCTTGAATCTGCGCCGCTGTCACGCCCTTGCGGGTCTTAATCGCGCCGTTGTCCTTAAGCGACATATTCTTTATTGCCGCAACCTCATTATCTTTTAGCTTATACGAGCTGGAAAACTCGTTTAAGCCACCGGAGAAGTCGGAGATGGTAAACTTACGTAATTCTCGCAGGTCAGCACCCATTATCTTAGCGGCCCTCTCCTTACAACGCCACCGAATCTATCCACCAGACTCGATCTGCCGTAGGATGTTTTGCTCTGTTTTGGCCCCGTTCTATCGCGCCTGACTATCGTGCGTTTGGCCTCCGTGATCGCGTCCTTATACATCGCGGCCAGATTCCCCACCTTCTTCTGGTTGCCGTCCTTTAGCGAAACGTGCCACGCGGCGTGGTAGTTGACGGCCTCGTGCATGAATTCTGGTAGTTCCGTCACTTCCGCGTCTGCCGTCATCGCCGTGGGTTTCTGGAAATACACCACCCGGATCGTGTAGGTGCCGTTGGGAATCGGGTAAAGCCACAGATCGCCGGGGGGAGAACCCGTCACCGTATCAACCGCGCCAAACTCCACGCGGTAATATGCAGGCTCGCCGGTCATCGTTACATTCCCCGTCCCCACATACTCAAACTCGTCATATTCGAGCCGGAGCAGTTGCTTGCGTCTCGTAGCGGATGGGTATAGCTGCACGTCCTTTAGTTGCAGGAAATCTGTGGGGAGGCCATACCGCTGCGTGGAAGCCGTTGTGGTGTCCTCTTTGTACGTGAGGAGACAGGGAATATCGGAAGCAACGCGGATAAGGGAGCGATTGATTTGGGCCTTGATCTCCGTATCCGTGAAGTAGGAATTATCGGAATCCGTTTCCCCCAACATCAACCTGATCTGTTCTTGCATCTCTCCAAAGTTCATTATTCCCACCTGCCGGTAATTGTTTTGGTATCAGTCTCATCCCACACGTCGTAACCCGCCACCCACTTATCATCCGCATCTAACACAAACTTTCTCTCGGCCACCTGCATCTGGTCCTGCTTGAACCTCAACACGTCAAACACGTAGTAATTAGCCGCCCCCTCTTTAATAGAGCCTGTGACGTAGTGGTCGTATCCTTCCCAAGTGCTCATTACGGGGTTGTGTGTATGGCCCGCGAATATTGCCACAATGTTATATCCATCAAGAACCTGTCTGTATAACTCCTGTTCTTCTTCCCGCCAAACAAATGTGGGGGGAGAATTCACTTCGTATCCGAAGCCCATGTGGTGTGCCATGACAATCGGTTTCGTTGTCCCGATTGCGGCGAGTTGGGCTGGTAGCCACGCTAAGGCATCTGTGTTCGGGTACATATTCAGTGATATGAATTCCACACCGCCCCAATCCCATCTGCGCAGGAGTGCGCCGTGGCGGGCGATAACCTTTGAGTCTATGCCCGTCCCCACGGGATTTAAGTCGTGGTTCCCCATAATCTCCTGTATGGGGTATCTCAGCACGCCCTCTACGCCCGTCAATCCAAAGTCCGCCAGAAAGTTGTCCCATGAACCCGGTAGTTGCTGCGCGCCGTTGTGGATGTCCCCCAAATGAACCACCCCCGCTATATCTCGCACCTTCCCGCCTAGCGCGGTCGGGTATTCCACGCCCATAACGCCGTTCATCGACAACACCTGTCCGTGCGTACGGATAGTCCAGTCGGACGTTAGGGAAGATTCGTAATGCGTGTCGCCCATGAATATGACTGCAAACTCGTCTATGTGTTTTTCGTCTTTCCAGAATGAATCCTTCGCGTCCTTCCACACCGTCCAAACACCTTGCGGCGGGCGGGATGCCTTCGCCTTCTCGCCGGGGGTGGCCCATCCGCCGGGCGTGATTCGTTTGTTTGGCCCCCCGGTGTCTATTTCGAGTTCGGCCTCTACGGCATATATGCGAATCTTGTAGGTTCCAGCCATTCATTAGCTACCCGGAGTAATGTGACTCAAAATCAAATTCAGGCGGTGGGGGGAATCCCGCCCCCTCCGGCCTAGAGATGAACTTGAGAATAATTTCGGTCGCGCCTGTCCATTCCGTCACTTCGTAATTCCCACTCACGTTGAATTCCGCCTGCCCGTCTACAATTTCATCCACACCGCCCGTGTCTATGTTGAATTCATTTGTACTGCCCCATTGAGCACTATCCACCCACAATTCTATGGCGAGCGCGGGAGACATGGGGAGGGCTTCGCCAGCGTACCTGAACCCGACCCTAACTTTGTTGATATAACCAGAGCTGTTCGTGAGCGTTTTGACCATAACGAATTCTTCTGTTTTGTCGGCCTGCTGAATCTGTATGTAGTCGGCATCATCCGGGCTTACCACCCCCTCGTCAACGGTCTTGTAGTGGTCGGTGTCTCCTACGGCACTCCATTCGGTTGTGCCGCCGTCATCCTCTACGCACGGGGCCACTAACTCATAGACAATCGCCATTAGATCACATTGGCCCCGGTCGGGTTTTGTGCCCAAAACCTCGCGTGAACGTCAGCTGTACTGCCAGCTGTAAAGCCGGTGGTTATCTCAAGGCTTAACGCCAAATAGGACGGGAGGGGCAACAAAAGGCCGTAGGCCGTGGTGACGGGGCCGGGGCTCATGCACCCATATACAGACAGTTTGCCAGCAGCCGGTATGGCGCTTACGGCGTTCGTTTGGTCAATAGCTTCGGTCACTTTCGCAAAGTTTGTGCCCGGCTGGTCCTCTGGCGGATACCAAGTTTTTATGTGGAGCTGTCCAAGTGCGCTGACACCATTCGCCTGCGTGGGGGTCCACCCGGTAGCCATCTCCGTCGCTAAACACCTAAGCGACAACTTGGCGTCTAGGTCGGATGAAACTCCAGCCCACTCAACGATCCACTCCACAAGTTCCGGCCTGCAATTCCTACTAGCCCGCAGCGCCGGGACCGTGATCCAGCTTGAGTAAAGGGTTGCTTGGGCCGCCAATGTTTGCCCGCTATACACATCAGCCTCATAACCTACCTCATACCACATTACTTTTTTCTCCTTTTAAGGATTGGTGGGCGGGGGACAGAGGGCCATCCCCCGCCGGTTTGTTGCCTACTTTCAGTCCTTGCCGATTAGACTACGCCTGCATAACGAAGTTGTTCGGCACGCAATCGAAGTATATCGCCCCTTTGGCGTCTGCCGCTATCGTAGCCAAGGCCACACCGCAGTTGATCGAGTCAGTGCGCTCCATCAACTCGCCGGAAGTACCCTCGACACAGACAGCGATACCGCCAGTGACGGTCCCGGTGGTATCAATGTAACCGTACCCGACACCTTTCTGGAGGCCCCAGAAGTACGCCCCGCTTGCCACTGTGGCTCCGGTGTTGTTGACCAACCAAACCTCGTCGCCAGCAGGGGTGACTGTAAAAACGAGAGCCGAGGCCGTTGCGGTCAGACTGATGTCTGGAGTCGCAACATAGCCATCGGGGATCGCGCCCCCGGCTTCGGCAAGAATGTACTGCTTGCCGCTTTCCCATCGAATGTGGCCTACCGTGAGGCCAGCACCGAGGTCGGCGAGGGTCTGAGACGTTTCGGTTACGCCTGTTTTGAAAGATACGTTACTCATTCGTCACACCCCCTTTTAGGTTGCGGTTAGAGAGTCAAAGTTATGCATGATTCCGCCTCTTGACGGATCACTCGTTGTCAATTCACCGGCCCACATGATGTGGGCAACGCCGACCGCCTGATCCACAGGCTTCGCGAACGGCTCAAGACGGTTGTTCTCGTCCCGATGCGTCACAAAGTCAATGAAGTCAGTGTTAATGAAATAACAGCGGTTGTCAGTCTCTGTAGTCGTCCCGTAATCCAGGATGTGGAGGTCCGCCATTAACGTCGCTTGCCCATTAAACGTAGCGGTCAAAAAGCCAGCGTCCATCTCGCTCTGCTTGTAGTAACGCTGGTACTGCTGTTGCGAGCCTACATATCTACCAAACGGGACATTATTCAAGGCGATCAGGTCCGGCTGGATATTGCCGTCCGCGATCTCCATGTAATGCACGTTCATGTCGATATAGTTAAGCCCAACGCCAGTGCCCCCAACGTCGGTCAGAGTTCCGGCCCACGTAGAGAGGTCCGCCTTCGTAATACCGCCCAATGCGTAGTCGGCGGTGGTTAAGGTGTAGGACGAGTCGTCGTAGATCAGCTCAAGGCACTGGACTTCCGCCGCTGTGTCGCGGCTCGCCAATACACTATGAGCAACCATGTCAGTTGCCAGAAGATCGCTCATCTTCATTCGCGCCAATTTCATTTTGGCGTCCATGAGTTTCTTCACACCTTCCGGCCCCTGGTTTTTAAGCAATTCATCACGACTAATAACGATAGGAACTTCGTAATACTTCCAATTAAAATCCGCAGCCGTTACTTGCTGTTCAGCCGACGTGTCAAACTGATCGTAAGGGCGATACGCTCCACCCTTAGTCATCGCGTGCATAATCGGCTGTTTAATCGACTCACCACTAGAGGGCTTTGTGCCCTTCGCGGCAAGTCGTTTTTGAAGCAAGTTCTGGTCGAACACCGTCTGCGGAAACTTTGGCATGTAGTACTTGTTCGTAAGAGCCGTGATCTGGTCAAAGGTCAAGGCCATTAGTACTCACTCCTGCCGAAACAAAACTAGCTTATGCCCCCATCCCCTCAAGGTCTCTCAGCATCGAATCCTCCACATCTGCTTCGCTCATCGTCGTCACGTCGAACGGGGACGTAGGAGTGGCCGGGCCTGAGCCGGGGGGTGTGTACTTCTGATTGTTCGCCTTAATCTGCTCTGCGGTCTGTTTAGTGGCACTGTCTGCGGCTTGCCTCACCATTTGGGGGCCGAGTAGTGCCCATGCGATAGCTCTTACATCTCCGCTACCCGTCTCCACAACCCGATTCCAGATTGCGTTACGGGACTCGTCGGTAATGGGGAGCCCATCCACATCTCGCAGACGATCAATCTCGGCGTTCATCTCCTGATTCGCCAGTTTCGTCTCCATGTCATTTACTTTTTGTACCAGCGGGTTAAAAGTTTGGTCCACGTTCTGCGGCACCTGTGTACGAGGATTCATCTCAGCGGAAGTATCGGCCTGGTAGTACCCCTGGTCGTAATGCTTCCGGACTGTTTCCTCTAACGCCCCCGCAAGCGAGGGGTCACTCTTTAGCTGCTGCATCAGTGGATCAAAATTCTGATACCGCTGTCTTGTTTCTGCTAATTCAGTTTGAGCCGTGTTCATGCCCTTCTTTAACGCCTGTGTTTGTGCCACAATTGTTTGAAGGGTGTAACCGTCTCCTAGAGATGCGATGTCCTTCTCTAATGCGGCCATGTCGATTTCTTGCGGCGCGGAGGCAGCTTCGGGAGCAGGCGCGGGCGCGGCCTCGGGGGCATCAGGAACGATGGCCTCCGTTGCAAACGCCGCATCGCTCTCAATGCCTTCCACGGCGGGAGAATCGTCGGCTTGGCTTGGGATAGGAGCACTCATCTATTTAGTCCTTCCGTTAAACAGGGGGGAGGGCTGGCCCTGGTTGTGGCGCACCTTGGGCTGAGGCCGCAGCCATCTGCGGCGCGGCCGGGTTTGGTGCCGGGGCTTGAGCGCCTATTCCTGTTTTGGTTTCTTCTGCAATCCGCACAAAGGCTTCAAAAAACTGCTTTACCTGCATGGTATCTTCGGGCCTAGCGCCCCCCTGCACGTAAAGCTGGAGAGCTTGGGCTAAGAGCGCCCCAACTGACGCTCCACCACCGGCTCCCGGTTGCGGCCCTTGCTGGCCGGGTAATTGATTGGGGGTTGCGGGTTGCTGTGTTCCAGTCCCCCTAAGATTGCTCATGGCGGCACTAACCGCCGGGTTGTTGCCGCCGCTATAATCTGGTGACATTATTCTATCCTCCAACAAGTGAAAGGGGCGGCTGCTGCGGCATCATGCCTGGATCGCCCATGCCGCCGCCGGTAAGAGCCTGTTTTTTAGCTGCCCACATGGGCTGCATCCGCTCGATAACTGCATTTTTGTCCGGTATATCAAAGTTCTCCACAATGAACATCTCGTCCACAATCATGTTGGAATACAACCACATATAGCGCTGCTCCTCCATGACGCGAGAATTGGGCAAGTTCACGCCGCCCTTGATTTCATATCTGAACATTTCAGGCACGACGCCGCTGAGATCAACTAGCTCGGTATAATGAACCCCGTGCACGTAGAACTCGCCCATAAGATAGGTGAGATACTTCGCCAGGTTTTTTGTAGCGTATTCGAGGTTGCGGGTTTTGAGGCGCATCCTGTTGTTGGCCGCTTCTTGTAGTTGTTCGATAGCATAACCCGACCTAACGTCACCCGGCGTTTGGCCCTGCGTCACTTCCCTCACGCCGCTAATCGACTCAATCACGTGTTCGAGATAGGGAAGCGATTGGAACGCGGCGGCGTTGATGCCGCTCGGGTCAAACTTCTTGATGCCATCCACGTCCTCCACGGGCACGTACTCGCCGGGCTTATTCTCAATCTCCTCCGGCTCCAAGCCGCTTCGGTGGTCGTAGAACGTGATAGGGAACGTGGCCCAATTGAGGCCGTCCGCTATCTGGTTGGCCCTGATGTTGTATTGCTCTTGAAGCCCTTTGAGTGACGTGAGTTCGTCAAACCCATACATTGAGCCGGGGATGAAGTAGTTCTCAAAGTCGATATACGGGTATTTAATGAATGGGTTGGGCCGGTCGTCCAACACGTCCTGGTCAAACCCGTGGATGTACGTGATCAGGCGCCCGCGAGGGAACTCTTTCCTCTTTACTTTCTTGTTCTTAACGTAGCGTTCGCCGTCCGGCTTAGATGCGTTGATTTTGATAACATCATCCACAACCGACTCGTCAGGGAACCACGCCTCCACCACTTCCACAGTGCCGTGGTCACGGGTGCGGTTTGTCGCCACATCCCAAACATAAGCTTCGGAAGTTGTTGGCGTGTCGCCCTCCTCCGCTGCGTGTAATCCTACTTCGCCCGTCCCCCCCGTCTGATAGGAGTCCTCTTGGCGCTGCGATTCCGTCTTTCTAAACGCACGGTCTATCAACGCCTTCTTCTTTGGGTGCATCTGGAGGAGCGTGAGCTTGTCAACCTGCCTGCTCTCCTGCACCCAATTTGAATTCCTCACATAGAGCTTGTCCTTAAACATGGAGCGAGCATCAGGGGAGTTAATCTCAATGTCGCCAAGCCCAAACATGAGTTTGGGATTCCAGACGGGCTTTATGTAGCCCCGGCCAAATAGAAGGCCGTTTGTCACCATCTCTGTTTGGCGGCTGATGTAGTCGTTGTTGTTAAGGCAAAGGCTAATTTTGTTGGTGAGGAGTTCGGCGTGTGGTTTATGTTGGGGGTCGATGGGGGTGAGGGATATTTCGGGCACCCGGTTACTCAGCACGGGCAGCATCGTCATAATCTGCGCGAACAGGAAGTTAGTTACTGTGTCGGACTTGAAATCAGAACCGGTCTGTAGTTGTTGCTGCCCCTTGATCCACCGCAAGTTTTCATTCCAGCGGTCGTCATAATGCGTTTTGCGGTATTTCTTCGCATCGTCCAAAAGATCGGATAAGTGCTTCACCCGCATGTCTCTATTAGCCATTTGCCTCTGCCTCTCGGTAGGCGTCTAAGAAACCATCATCCATCTTATCGGGGGCGGTCTGTCGTTTAGCGGCCCTGGCGTAAGAGGACATATCATCTACTATGTAGTTGGAGTTAGGGGCCACGTCGCTTGTCTCAACTAGCCCCCTCGCTCGTATCTCCTCGTCCCGCTGGCGCTTGCCGCTAACCACCATCCCTAAGCCAGAGTCCCAATACGGGGTGTAGTGGCGGTAGCGCAGAGATTGAGCGTTTTCTACGGCCTTGGAGCCGTCTGTGCAGTTCGGGCATGTATTGAGATGTGGTTCGTCGTCACATATTAGACCAGTGTAGGTGGAGCCGCATCCCGCGCACGCGCCCTCTTTTAGCGTGTAAGACGGCATCAAGAGCCTTTTCTGTTTTTCTTCTCCATATCCTCCACGTCACGCGCCATTTGGCGCTTTTTACGCCTTGCTATTGCCACGCCCTTCTTGGCATCTTCAATTTCTTGAAGGGCTTCGCGCTCCTCGGGCAGCATGAGCTTACGCTTCTTGCGCCCCCGAGAAGGCCCGCCACCGCCGCCGCCACCCGGTATAGCCATCTTGTACTTCGCCATTTGCTTTTTCCTGACTAGGTTAAAGAATATACCAATCCTATATACTATACAGGAAATTTGTCAAGTATGATGATTAGATTTTTTTCCAAGAATCGGGCGCATTCTCGTAACGCCCTGAAAGCAAACGGATTCGGCCTTTATGGAGGGCCTTGATATGCTGCTGGATTCTATTGATTTCTTCTCTTACCTTGAACTTGTGCGGGGGCTTGGAAACTCGCACCAGGTTACAGAGCGCGTCCAGCCCGTCGTCATACATAGCGCGGGGGAAATCCAGTAATTCTTCTTCCAGCCAGTCCATGCCTGGAAGCAAGAATAGCTTCCCCGCCTCCATAAGTGGTTGAAGGGTGGTTTTGATGCGCTCGTTTTTCGTATTCGCGCCGGGGTAGGAGATGTATTCCCACCTTGGCCGCTGGCCTTTCTGATGGCCGTACTGGATCATCACGTCGTCCACCTGAGCGCGGTCAAACCGCTGGAGTCCCGAATTCAGGCACTTGTGCGCGTAATACATTCGCCACATATGCTGAATCCCCACCAGCTTTGTGCATCTTTCCCTGAATATTTCCCGTATATGGTAATTCCAGTACTCATCCACCGCCGCCGCCACAATCACCGTGTAATCGGCCTTCTTCACCTCACCTGTCTCTATGCGCCGCTGCTCGGTGTAGGCGAAATCCACGCCGAGAAAATACCGGAAGCGGCGTTTAGAGGTCCATACGTCGGGGTGCACGTAATGCAGCCACGCCCGCTTAAATGTGCGGTCGGACTCAGGCACGGGATCGAGCAAGAACTGGCAGCTATACAAATATGAGCCGTGGCGCAACTTCAAGTGATCTAAGTGCTTACGGGGGAACCGCTTGGGGAACGTGAGGGCACCGTCTTTTGTCTCGGCGGGCATAATGAACACGCAATACTTGTGTTCTTCGTCATCCTCTTTGTTGGCTTTGAGGATTCTGCTATAGATGTCGTCATAATGCCAGCGCGTTGACACCAGCATCATCTCGCCGTCAGGCTCTAAAAGACTATGGAGTAGGCGATAGAAGTCCCAACATTTCTCGATTTGCTCTCTTGAGGCACTTGCACGCTCGGTTTCCAAGTCGTCCGCAATTATTACGTCATAGTGAAACCCGGCGCGGGGGGCGTCGATTGCGATTGTAGAAACAGTGGGTTCGCGCAGGCGGGGGATGGTGCGAAACTTGCTCGTAATATGAAGATCGCTCCAGACGCGCTTCTTTTTGTCGCCCTGGTGCTCGCCAAACAATTTTACCCATCGTTCCTCGCTCTCCATAATTTGCCTAGTGCCCCGGACAAACGACTTCGCCAATTCGAGCACTTCACACCCAAACAGAATACGAATGTTACAGGTGCCTAACTCTGTCATCTCGCGGGCGATGAGCCAAGTGGCGTAACCGACTGTGGCTATTGAACTTTTAAAGCTCCCGCGGCAAGCCTGGATCATCTTGTACCGGCGGCGAGTAGTGGATTCTAAGGATTCTTTTTCGTCTGGAGTGAAAGTGCGGTATTTGGGCATTGTCGCCATCTCGCACATGGGGCCGTGGAACGGCTCGTGCAGGTCGCCATAGCCAAGGATTTCCACGCAGTAGGCATAAAAACCATCGTCAGACGTGTAAGAGCGGGCAAGGCAGTAGTTAGTGACGGCTTCACTGGCTCCCTTGAGGTCCAGTTTCTTCGCCATCTCCTTCCACTTCTTGTAGGAGTTCGTTGGAGTAGCGTGCAGCTTCGCCAGAAGGGCTTCTTCCGTCAGAGCCGCCGCCGAATCCACCCGCTTCTTTCCCGAGATTCTTGGTGATTTGGAGTTTTTCAATTTCTATCAGCAATCTGCCCCATTCCAGGGGGTCTTTTTTCGTCTCGCCAGTCATAAACTCACCGACTGATCGTGCCTTGAGGAAGCCGAGTATCGCGCCCTTATCGTAATCGAGCAGTTTTTGGAGATATGGACCGGGTTTGGCGAGCAATTCCTCCACGCTTTTCGAGTCTCCTAGCGTAGCGAGTTGCACTAACCCTATGAATTCCTTGATAGTTGGCGCTAGTACCTGGAGATATTTGGGATCGGCGTGGTCTAGCACTTCGCGGAGGTCTGAGAGCGTGACATTGGCCTCCAAACTTATTTCAGTCTCTTTAGAGACTATCCCATTCTTCTCTTTTTCTTTCATTTTCCCCTTGACAGGGGGTGGTTTCTGGTTCATAATAATTACATGGAAATCTTAAGTTTTGGGTTAAAAACCCTTCTCTTTTACGCCATTTCTTGTCTTTTCATCTATAGCGTAGTGAGGCTATTACGTCCTGTCAAGTGGAAAATGCGTCATATAGTGGATTTTCGAGAATCGGGCCGTGTTGAGCTGGACGCAGATGAACGCAAGGACGCACGGGAGTTCGTAAAGGATCAGGTGGAAAAGAAGAAGAACGCACCGATGATAAAGGAGCTAAAGTGAACGCCTTTTTCTCGCAGGCCGACCCCGACAAAACCAAATACACACTCACCATCGCGCTTGACCTAGAAGATTGGAAGCTTCTTAGGGACCAGCTAAAAGAAACGTCTACCCGACGACCGTCGTGGAAGTTTAGAGATATTATAAGCCAAATGATTACCCACGCAGAAGATACGTCAATAAAGGTGGTAGATGTTAGTGATTGAGGAGCTTAAATGAGGGGTGGAGCATCGAGGGCACTTCGTCACTAAGGCGTATTGAGGGTCTTTCCTGCTCGACTAGGCCCGAAAGCCGGGGCTAGGAGGCCTATATGGACTCCGTGTTAGAGCAAGCATCGGCTGAGTGAGCGACCTGGACCCACCCTCATTTTTTCATTTGACAAGCTACAGGGGAATGTTGTACATTGAAGGCCAACGCAGCAACTTTTCTTTCCTTTGACTCCTACTCGTTGCTGAGTGAGCGCCTAAGCAAATCCCTCCGCTTGGGCGCTTTTTATTTTAGGAGAATCTAATGGCAAATAGCAATTCAAGTAGCGGCGGTATCGGCTTTGCTGGCCTACTTACCGTCGCATTCGTTGTCCTAAAGCTCACCAACGTAATCGCGTGGTCGTGGTGGTGGGTGCTGAGTCCGGTGTTGATCGGCGCGGGCCTAGTCTTGTTGGTGCTCTCGGTGGCGCTATTTATTATCATCAAGAAGGCAACATCAGGATGAAAGAATGCCGTAAGTGCAAGTATTTCCATAAGGAAACAAAGACCGGCACTACGGGCGCGTGCAGGCGTTACCCACCGCAGATCGTTCCTGATTCCGGGGACTTCTGGCCCATGACGCATGAAACAGACTGGTGCGGCGAGTACGAACCTAAGAACAAAGAGGAGAGGCTGGCATGAGAAGTTTTGATAAAAACTTCCGGTGTGGGGGGTGGTGCTGTGAATTATATCATTGAGTGTGACGAGAAGGAATGCGATTCTTGTACTCCCGAGATGGGCGCGGAGCATTGGATAACCGTAACTGTGGCAAGAGGCGCAGGTCATAGCCAGTACGACACTTACACGCTCCATTACTGCCCGATGTGCTGGACGGGGAAGTTTGTACGCAATATTGCCACAGTGGAGATGCTTTCAACAAAGGAGAACGATAATGCCGGGGGATGATAAGCCGTTAGCGGCCTGCGGTAAGTGCGAGTATAGGCTAGAGATACGTATATCCAGGGTGTTGGAGAGCGTGAATCAGTTTTGCTCTGCCCACCCCCACCCCAATCAGTTCAACTTCTTTTCGGGGGAGTTTGAACCCCCCGCAGCAGCGGGGATGAAATATCGCCCCTGCGCTGACATCAACATCAACGGGCATTGCCCTAAATACACGGAACGCGGCGAGCAAGCTGCGCCGCTTGAGGAGAAGAAATGAAGATAGAATGCATTAATGCCTTTAACTCTCCCTGTGATCCCAAAGATGAGTGGCGATCTGTGGTGAAGATTATAGCTGAAACCCCGTTTGAGGAACAGTGGCTTGATTCGGTGCCGTGGGATAAGATAAAGGCCGATGTGGGGAGCGCTTATGCCAGTAGCGTCCATGAACACAAACTCATTCGGGATTGTGTAGAGCTTTATTGGCTGGCAGATAAAGACCTGACAGACAAAGAATTAGCCGATCTATCATCCAGTATAACACTCCCCGTAAAGGAGATCAAATGATCCCGATTGAGCGTCTAGCGACTCGGAGTGAGCGCATCAAGGCTTGCGAACTCAAGGAACGTGGCTATATGCCGGACACGAACGAGATGATTGATGACATGGTGAATGTCACGAACGACATCGTGAACCAGCTAAATGAAGTGACAGCCAACGTAAGCACCATCGCGAAAATTCTTGACAAACTTACCAGGACGCACTCAAAATGAGCAAGACTAGCGATTCGGCGGACCAAATTGAGCGGCTGGTTGACGTAGAATTCCCCATGATGGTAGAAGAAGATCGGCGTGAGATAGCACGCAACCGCGCCAAGATCAACGAGTTAGTGGATAAAGTGAATGAAATAGAGGAGACACTTGTCTTATTCTTCAAGGGGATAAAATTAAGGCAGATGAATGAACCAGAGAGTGGCTAAGATTCTCAAGCGCCTGGCGGTTAAGGCCGCCACGGCTCGCCCCATATTAGAGGGCAGGCCCGCCCGGTATCCTGATAATTCGTGGCCAGCAATTTATAAGGCGCTCAAAGCCGCGTATCTAGCGGGGGATAAAGTAGTAAAGAGGGAAGTTTCAGAAGAAACTTCAAAAAAGGAAGTGAAGGATGAGGGGGCGAGCCAATGAAAAGGATTAAGATCACCGGGCGGGGCTGCGGGAGGCGCAACGCGCTTTCTTGCGAGATCGGCAGCCCGTGGCCTGGGGCCGCCCCCTTTATTCTACAACACAGAAAGAATAAGAGGTGAAACCAATTTTCGAAAACAAGCATAATCATTATTTTGAATATTGCGCGGGGTGTAAATATGTGATGGTGATCTGTGGGAAGTGCGGAAACAACTCATGTAATGGGGGGTATGGGACATTGGGAGACGGGGCTGAGTGCGATGCGTGTGAATCTGCTTATGTGTTGATGTACCAAAACGACGAACTTAGCACTCACTCAATACACACGCCCACTATAGCAGACAAATGTCTGCGCCATCCGCAACCCCCTCACATATAAGGAGCTGATTCATTCTATTTTGTAGATAGAATACCCATCATGCTGCTCTCCCACTGGTGCAAGAAAATCTTTTGTTGATTTATAAGCACTTAGAAGAAACTTCAAAGAAAAGACTTGATTTGTCTTGACATGGTCTGTCAGAATACAACAGGGAATATAGGCGCTAACCGATGATGAGTCAGATAGCCCGCGCCCGTAAGAGGCTGGCGGGCGTTAGATGACGGACACTAAAAAAAGTATTGCGCCAATATAAGTTTGGACTTCTAAGGATAGCTGTGTTCGCTCCGCTCACCGGAAGGCCAAAGCCTTCGTTTTTAAGAAGATAGCATAAATGCAGCTTGCGGGAGATCGCGCTTGGGCTACTTACGGCCCGCACGCTCCCCCGCTGCGCAAGAAGAAAGGAACCCCACCCTAATGCCGCCCCCCAAGGATGATCGGTGGAAGATTAAAATACCGGCCTGCCTCGTAGCTCGCATCCGCCCCATAGTAGCACAGAGGAAAAAAGACACCGATCCAGTGTATCTCCACACCTCAGACGAAGAACTCGCTCCCTCCCTAACCGCCCTCATCTGCGAAGCTATCGAATACTATTGCGACCTCCTCCTCCCAATCTCCACCACGCCCTGCCAACGGATCACCGCCGCCCACGAACGCATAAAGCTCTCCTGGCTCCCCCATAGCGAATGGAAAGCCTCCCTAGTCCCCGCCGCTGAGTACAATGCGAAACTCATTCGCTCCATAATGGAAGAAAAGGAATCTACAGAATAGTTTAGGTACTTAGTCTTACATGGTGGGGCACTATACAAAGAAATATATACCGAGAGTTGGGGAGATGGGAATCTACTCTCTACCTACCTACCTCCCTATATTTTCACGGTGGGGTGGGGGGGGATACCCGAGACAAAACCCCGCCAGACGGGGGATCGAGTGTTAACCAACGCACATAGGCATGCTATTAACATATTAATAGAATACGCGTTATATTCTATTCAAGCCTTCCCCCCATGCTTGTCTATAGTTAACTATCAACCGAGTTAATCATTAACCAGGTTAACTACCTACGGCTCGCTGCTCGTAGCTGGTATTGAGCCAAATGGGTTAGTATGGGGGGGATCTGGGGTTCCGCTTACGGGGGTGAGTTATGGGTAAAGGAAAGGCTCCAGGCTAAACCCTGGAGCCTTGGGGCGGGATTATGGGGAGGCGATCAGCGGGAGTCCACTTCGGCGTCCATCTCGCGCAGGAGATTATAGGCACCTACAAGTCGATATGGGTGCATTCCGTCTCTGATCGCCATCTCGATTTTGTGTGCGAGTCGATCTCTCCTGTACGTCAGGTCGGCGGTTTTCACGTTTGAAAGTTTCTGGTCTGATAGAGTTTTCATTGTCGATCCCCCTAGTTAAAAGCCCTCATCACGATCGCCGTAAATTCTTATGTCGGCGCACTCGTTGCATTGGTACCCGGCAGCGCGGTCGGCGGGTGTGAGGCGGTTTTCCCCGCCGCATGTCGGGCAAGGCAGGTTGCGGGGGTTTCGCTTGGTTGCG
>Ga0255055_10001855_pt1 | contig 15130 bp, 11 predicted proteins | sample JV7_2_27_MG_FD_188633 | JGI IMG/M metagenome (GOLD analysis project Ga0255055, IMG submission 188633) | Seawater microbial communities from Jervis Inlet, British Columbia, Canada - JV7_2_27 | ecosystem: Environmental > Aquatic > Marine > Inlet | place: Canada: British Columbia | collected... | reverse complement strand
TGCTGTAGTAGTCTTACCAATGCCTTTTGAACCCACGAATAACAAGTGAGGAAAGTTCCTATCGTCAATAAAGTTCTTTAGCCTTTCTTTAATGTCATTTCGGCCGCAAATCTCGTTTAAGGATTTTGGCAGATATTTTATACGCCAGATAGGGCTTTCTGAAAGCAAAGTCTTCTCATCCTCGTTTGAATTATTCTTTTTCTTTGATACTATTTTTTATCAAATGACTTATTAACGACATTAATTGGATTCTTTCATCTGCTCCCTGGCTTATTCTATAATCAACATCTCCAAAGTACGATAATGTCTTGCTTAAATATTCTGGTTGAATATCCAGTTCATTTAAGCTTCCAATCATTTGCCTTAAAAAGTTTCTAGCATCCAAGATTTCAACTGTTTCTAGTGTTTTTCTCGAACTAATTAAGTTTTTAGATCTAATATTTTCCAATAATTCGTTTAAAGTTGAATTGTCTAAAAACCCCGAAACCTTTAATATTTCGCTAGAATCTAGATTTTCTAATAATTCCAAAGCAACTGACATCTGTAAAGAGTTAATAGCTTTTCTTAAATCGCCACCTGATATAAAAAAAAGAGTCTCATAAAATTTATTTTCCTCTGTTTTAGGGATATTAAGATTCTCTTTTTTTGCGATAAATCTTAGACGTTCTATGACTTTATCCTTAGATAGGTTAGTAAATCTAAATACTGCGCATCTCGATATAATAGGATCAATTATTCTATTGATATAATTACACATTAATATAAATTTAACATTTAATGATGATTTTTCAATAATTCTCCGTAATGCTTGCTGAACTTGATTTGGGATATTATCCGCTTCGTCTAGAATAATCAATTTCAATGCGTTTTTCTCAAGAGTCAAATTCTGTGAGACAAAATTTTTTATAACGCTTCGAACATAGCCCATTCTCACTGTATCTGAAGCATTTAATTCTAAAATGTTAGAGAAATAGTTTTCCTTTTTGATCGCATGTTTAGCAATTATTAAGGCTGTGCTCGTTTTACCAGTACCGGCGGGACCCGTAAAAATCATATGGGGCATGTTCCCCTTTGACACAAACTCCTTTAAGTTTTCGACAGCAAGGTTTTGACTTACAACTTCCTCAAATGTCTGAGGACGATACTTCTCTACCCATGGCGATTCTAAATCAATCAAAATGTTACCTATTATTATATTACTTTTTTAATCGTCAAGGTATTCTTTAGATATATCGAGTTCTAAGACTTCATATACTCTTTTAAAATTCATTTTTGTGTAAAGACTGGCCGCTTCTTTTGCTTTTTCCTTGATATTTACCTTAATTTTTTCCACTTTTATTTTATGTAAGTGTTCAATAGCTTTTTTAACCAGTAATTCACCTATCCCCTGTCCTCGATATTCTTCCATTAGATATACTTGCTTAATATAACCCTCAGAAGTGCCAAATGGGTCAATTCTTAACTCTGCGATGATCATCCCGACGACTTCATTATCTTTATCCTCATCTATCGCTATTAATATCCCGTGTCGCTGTAAAGGGTCATAGAGACGTCTTCGAATTCCCCAGTCAAACCTTTTCATATCGAATGTATCGCCAAATCTTGATATTAATAATTTCATCAATTTCTCTAAAGAATCAATTTGATCTGGTGTAGCATTTTCAATTCTAATATTATTCATATAAAATCAACTAAAAAAAACTAAATGTCTGATAATAAATTATAAATTAATTTCTCAAAATTTATATTTTCTTGATCAACAAATAACAATTGTTTTTTACTTTTAGGTTCAAAAATTAAAATTAAAAAGTTAGAAACTTAACGAGCTGAAACTCCATCCCACGCTTTGACTTCAGGGTCTTCATACCCGCATACTACGCATTTCTGGTTAACTTCCCATGCTTCTAAAGCAGGATGTACCCTGGTAAAAAGAGATCCACACTGACTACATACAAGATATTTAGCTCCACAGCCATCGCACATCTTTAATTGCCCATGTTCGACAAACCGAAATGTGCGCGACATCCAATCATCTCTTGTTAATCGAAAGCTCTCTCCACCACATTGAATACAATGTTTTCCATCAAATTCTTCTCCCATATAATCACTTCAAATGTTTTTTAAGAATTTAAATCAAATATTTTAAATAAGTAATAGAGTGAATATTAAAAAAAATAAAGTATTCTACATTTAAAATTGCTTCGAAAATGAAAAAAAAAAAGAAAACAACCAACAATTTACATTTCTAGTTTTTTCTTTGTTCCCGTTGTAGCCCCTTCAGGGTTAACTTTTTCCAGTTCAACAATTAATTGATAAACTTTATCGTCCTGCAATGCTTCTCCAAATTTTATCAGCATTTCTTTTGAACCAACAAATAAGCCTTTTCTTTTCATTGGTTTACCGTCATCTTTTAATGGATTAATTTCAAGAAATAATAATGAGGGTCTAGTTTTAGTCGCAGGGACCTTTACTACAGAAACTCCAGGCACAGGAGTATCCATCTTTTCCCAATCAGCTCCATTTTTTAGGTGGGCTTTTAACTGAGCTTCAATATCTGCCATATTCAATCATCCTTTTATTTTGTATTTTTATTAATTATTATGTGTTACATATAAGACATAACATATATACTATATGGCATATATAAAGTTTTTGGTAGCGAAATATTATTAGATAATCTTAAAAGCGAGCAGACAAAAATCTAAAATAGCATCAAAGTCGTGAGTTGATGTCTATTTTTAATTCGTCGGATTACATGGGGTCGATTTCCACTAAATGCTTAAATATCACCTCGGTATATATAATTTTATAGAAAAATCAAGAGTTTTTCTAAATAACTCAGATGTGTGGTGATTAAAATAAAATTAATTTCAGTAAATTTACCAGAATCATATCTTAAGGTCCTTGAAATCCTTGTTGTTGAGGGTAAGTTCCCAAATCGTAGTGAAGCTATTCGTGTCGGAATTAGGGATTTAATAAGAACAGAATATCTTATAGAGGAATCAGTAAAAAGAAATATGAGTCCTAGTTTAATTCAATCTGATATTGAAAACGAAATTCAAGAAATTATTTAATCTTCATCTTCTTTTTTTTATTTTTTATCTACAAATCATTTATTCTTTTTCTTCTCTCTTCTCGTCTTTTAGCAATTTTAGCTCTAATATCCTCTTCGTCTAATTTAGGAGAAACTTTTTTCACTTCTGGTTCTTTTTTAATGTCTAATTCTCTCTTATAAATGTTTATCTTGTCTTCAATTTCAAGGATGAATCTTTTTCCTATCTTCGTTTCAGTTAAGTTAAATAAAGCTTCGTTTAATTCTGTGATAGCTTTCATAAATAAATTATTTGACAATGAGATTTGAGCTTTATCTAACGCCTGATATGCTATCCTAAATTTATCGAAGTTCTCATCTCTATCGAGATCAATATTAGTGATAATTGGAACTTGACTAGCGTTTTCCAACACTTCAATTTGCTTATTCATTTCTTTGATCATTTTATCTTGATCTGTGTTTTCTATCTTCTTAATGACTTTTCTTAGTGCCAATATTCCCTCATTGTATTTAAGGCCTTTAATAATTTCATGGGCTTTGTCGCGCTCTTTTTGGATTAATTTTTCTCTCTGTTTCTTCTTTTCCTCTTTTCTTATGTGATCAAGTTCTTTTTGATTTTCTTCGGCTTCCTTTAACAACTCTTCAAGCTCTTTTTTCTCTTCTACCTTCTTCTGCTGGTATGCTTTTAGCTTTTCTGTTTGTTTCATTTCTTTTTTGAGCGTAATCATAAGATCGTTATTTATCCGACTAACCTCATGCTCCCATCCAATTTTTTTGAACATGTCTCGTCCCATTATATATTTCTCATAGGCTTCTTCAAACCTTTTATCGTTTTTTAATTTAGTTCCTGCTTCTAACAGCATATAGGCTTTATCAGAAATTTCCCTCTCTCTTTCTTTTTCCTCTTGAATAGCCGATAGTTCTCGTCTTCTCTGTTCTTGCTGTAGATCATGTAAATCTTTAGCTTTAGTAATCTGTTCTTCAAGCTGAGCTTCCTTTCTAATTTTTTCAAGCTTCTTCTGGGTTAGTAATTTTTCCTCACGCTCAAGTCTTTGCTTTTTCAGATTGATGGCGTTAATGGACTCTTTAATCATTTTGCTGCCTTCAGACCAATTTATTTCATCAAATATTTGTTGACTTTCTTTGTAAAACTTAATAGCTTTGTCAAAATTGTTTTGTTTCAACTCTCTTTTAGCGAGATCCATAAAATTAAAAGCTCGTTCTTTTTTAGATTCGTATTTCGCTGCTCTTCTTCTTTTTTCCTCAAGTTCCTTTATTCTTAACTGTGAAAGTTCTTCTTTAGCTTGTTGTGCCTCCTGTACTTCTTTTTCAAATCGTTTAATCTCTTCTTCTTGTTTAGCGGCCCGTTCTAATTCTGAAGCTCTTAATCGCTTAACCTCATCAAGTTTTTTTTGATAATAATTAATTGAGTTTACTAATTGATCTGCTTGTTCAACCCAGCCAATTTTTTCAAAATCGAGTTTTGCAGTTTTGTATATCTGGATAATTTCTTTATATGGGTATTCAACTTTCAAAATTCCTTCCTTCTTCTTAATTTCGTAATCTTTAGCCATCTTCTCAGCTTGAGATAACCTGTTTAAAATTTCTTCAGATTCTTTAGATTTTGCTTCTTTTAACTTCTTTAATTCATCAATTCGCTTTTCTTGAATAAGATAGTCATCTTTAGGTACCAAAACATGTGTGGTTTTAGATTCTTCTAATTTCTGTAATTCAAAAGCTCGTAGTTTATCATCTTTTAGTTTTTTACTTTCGTAAAACTTTATTGTATTGCTCAATTTTTGTGCTTCTTCATTCCATCCAATTTTCGCTAGCAATTTTCTTGCCTTTGCGTACATAATGATTGCATCATCGTATGGGCTCTCGTAGGAAAGAATATCCCTTTTAAAATTTACTTCATAATTTCTAACTTCTTTTTCAGCTTTGTCAACTAAGTTTAAAGCTTGTGTCATATTTTCGTCCGTTTCTCTATTTTTACTGTCAAGAGCTTCTAATTCCTCTAGTTTCAGTGGTTTAATATCAGTGGATACTTTGAGAGATGCTTCAAATTCTTGCTGTTTTTTAACTTTTTGAATCTCTAATTCGCGTAATCGGTTATCTTTTTGATATTTCTCGTTATATAAAGTAATCTGGTTTGCGTATATCTTCGCCTCGTCACTCCAACCTTTAGCATATACTTTTTCCCTCAAATTTTTATAAATCTCAGAAATTTTTAAATAGGGACATTTTTTGTCAAATTGCCCTTTCTTGATTGCCAGTTCGTACTCACGAGCTTCCTTTTCAGCATTGTTTACTATAACGTCGATTTCTTGTTCGAATAATTGTTCTTTCTGTTCTTGTCTAGTTAATTCTTCAATTTTTCTTAACTGTTTTTCGTCGTATACAGTTGGTTCCTTTTTTACCTGCGCTTTTTGAGCTTCAATAAATTCCTGTTGTTTTTTGACTTTCTCAGATTCAATTTCCCTTAATTTTTTATCTTTTTCCCATTTTTCATGATAGATTTTAATCTGGTTAGTGAAAATTGAGACCTGGTCTTTCCAGCCTTTTGAAATAACTTTATCGCGCATTTGTGTATAAATCTCAATAATTTTACTAAAGGGTGAATCCTCTATTAATTTGCCCTCCTTAAGTCCTTTTTTTAAGGCTATATTGTAATCTTTTGCCATTTTCTCGGCTTCATTTACCTGTTCAGCAAGTTCCAATTGAAATATCTTATCGTCAGCACCCTCAATCCTTTGTTTTTCTAATTGGGCTAACTTTCCAACGTCAGCGCTCTCTTTCTGAACTTTACGATAATCTTCAAATATCTTTTGATCTTGATTTTTCTTATTTTCAATTTCTCTTATTTTGATATCTCTCTCAGCTAATTCAGTATATTTTCTAATCTGACTTGAATATATGGCTGCATCATCGTTCCATCCTTTTTCTAGCGCTTTATCTCTCGCATCAGCATACATTTTTAAGATTTCGGGATATTTTGAATCGATATTCAAATTACCAGTTTTAGCAGCTTTTTTAAAAGCTACTTCATACTCCCGCGCTATTTGTTCTGCAAATTTTACAGATTCCGTAAGAGTTTCTTTAACTTTCTCAATTTCAATCCCTTTTCTCTTCTCTTCTTCTAGAGTTTTTAGTTTTTCTGAATCAATTTCGACAACCGCAGGCTCTTTTTTGATTTTTAAGTCTTCATCGAATATTTTTTGTTTTTGAATCTTTTGAGCTTCCATATGGCGTAATTTTTTATCTTTTTCTAGAAGATTCTGATAATGTTGGACTTGATCATCGTATAATTTTTCTTGGTCTTTCCATCCTTTTTCTTTTACTTTATCCCTAACTTCCTCGTAAATTTCTATTACGCTAGGATAAGCACATTCTTTAACTATACTTCCTTTCTTAATCGCTTTTTTTAGATTTAGTTCGTATTCTCTTGCTAATTTTTCTGCGTAATCAATCATATCGGTAAGATTATTTTTAAAAATTTCCTCTTCCTGTTTTAGCTCAATTTGTTTCCGCATTTTAGCTACTTGAGCTTTTTGTTTTAAATTTTCTTCGATATCCGAGCGTTCAATTAATTGAGCTTCTTGCTTTTTTTTATTTTCAAGTTCCTGTTCTTCCCTTACTCGGATTTGTTGAAGTTCTAGTGTATATCTTTCTTTCTCTCTTTCTACTTGCTCCTTCATATTTTCGATTTTTTTTACTTCATTTAGCCAATTTATTTCTTTAAATAACGAAATGCTTTTTTCAAAAAAGCCTATCGCTTCATCAAATTGGCGTATCTTTCTCAATTCTGTGGCTTTTCCAATAAGTTCATATGCTTGGTTAGACAATTCATTTTCTTTCTTTTTCGCATCTTGATAAGCTTTTATTCTTTTTGCTTTTAACTCTAATTCAGGTGTGGAATTTTCAGTAGCTTGCATGCCTTCATTATCCTCTTCAATAGGCGAAGCTTTTTGCTTTCTTAAGTAATCTGCCTTCCTGTTGTAGCAATCTTCAATCAATTCATTTATTTTTTCTATTTCTAGCCTTTTATTTAATTTTTTTAGTATGCTAATGGCATCATCGTAAGTATCAAGGGCTTGATCAAAGTTTCTGTTGTTAACAAACTCTATCGCTTCAACTATAAGCGTATCAGCTTGATTATACAATTTTTCCTCATCTTGCTTCGATATTATCTCTACTTGGCCGTTCTCAAATATGTCTTTAGTCTCTAATTCGATTTTTTTAAAGTTTTCTTCTCTTAATAAATAAATCTCTGAAATTTTCCCATTTATCGCATCGACTTCTGAAACTTTATTAATTTGAGTATACAAACCAATTGCTTGACGCAAAATTTCGATACTATCGTCATAGAATTGCGACTCTAATAACGATAACGCATGTTTAACTAGTTCTAAAGCCTCAGAAGCTATTTCATTCTCAATATCCCCCATATCTGAGAAGAATGCTTCTTTTGTAGGATCTGGATCGTTTTCATTAAAATCTAGATTATTATCCCTTTCTCCATCACGATTTACCATTTTTCATCAACCTTAAGAAAATCCTTTTTTCCCTAATTCAAAAAATAAAATTTTAAAATTTAATATAATATTTAATGATAAATTTTAATAACATTTATGAACAAAAATAACTCTCTAAAACCATACTTGGATTGATTAACGCTTTTCAAAGTTCAATCTTACCAAGGGTTTTATTTAAATAATCATCGCAGACTTTTTCTCCCTCTACTGTTAAAGTCCACCCATTTGAATCCTTTTTAACCAAACGCAGATCTTCTGAACTTCTCAAAATCTCGTGAACTTCTTCTTCAATTTTTTGTATGTTGAAATCAATTCTTAAACTAAAAATAATTTCATCCAAAGGAACTGGCCGCCCAAGTTCATCTTCCATCACTCCCAGAGCTGCAATTATTTGTTGTTGTTCTCCTATCGCACCTTCCATTTTCATCGATTGCTCGTCAAGTAACCAAGGAAATTTGTCTAACATCTTTTTAATTCCTTTTTCATTACCACTTGCGAACATTTCGTTAAATTCTTCCCGAATTTTTTTCTTGTTAACCATTAGAGAGCACCTTTATTTCTAAAAAGAAAATCCTTTATATAAGTGATTATCTTTTATATTAAAGCATTATATAATCTAAAAAAAAATTTATCTTTTTAATCTTAAGTATAAAAAAGCAAACTGATGATTTTAGTATATGGCAAAAAAATCTTGTGATAAACATAAAAAATTTAACTATTATTGTGAAGATTGTCAAGCAATAAATCAATTTACTGAGCAACGATTCAAATACAGCCGTTTTAAAGGTAAAGTTAGTCACCGAAAATTAATTCTCATTATAATTGTAATTGTTGCTATTGTTATTGCGTTAGCAGTGTTCTGGTTGTGGCCTGCATGGTTTGCGGATATGAGCCTTAATGCACAATTATATGACAGTAAAGCAGGTGGGTTAGATTACTTTAATTTCTTTTTCCTAAACTTTTGGTCAACGAATTTCATGTTTAACAAAACTGCCTTAATCGGAGCTTTTCTAGGAAGCGCAATAATGAGTCTACCTCCTGAGAGAAACCTATTAACACTAATCGGAACAAAATTACGATTTGGAAAACCAACTAGATGGAAATCTTTACTATTCTGGTGGACGATTGGATTTGTTATGTTCTACTTTTTGGGTTTACTCCTAAACCTTAATAGTGGTGGTTTTTCCTGGACAATTTATTTAATTGAAAATGGAGAAATAGTTTTATCGCCCAATCTAATCCTTGATGCATTCAATATAATCTTCGACCAAAACAGCATAGATTTTGTAACGATTTACATCTACTCTAACTTACTTGTGCCAATAATAACCTTTGTAATGGGAGTTATCATATTACGATTAATTCTTAATATTGTTAAGTATGTATATCTAAGAAGAAACGATTATTTAGTAATGGGAAATGTTCTAGTTATTATCGGCTTAGTATGTGGATTAGTGTTCGTATATCTTCCTACGCTTTCTTTGGATGGTGTAAATGTGATTCAAATCCTTTCGCTCATTTTCGGATTTTTCTCGGTTACCGCTTTAGGTGCCATTATTTATACATATGGAAAAATGCAATATAAAAAAGACTCTAAGAACTACAGATTTGTGCCGTACTCTCAAAAAAAACTGATTTTTGTTATAGCAATTGTAGTCGTCTTTACAATCTCACCATTGATATTCAGTATTGGACCGTTGCTAAACTTAAATAACACAGCTGTGTGGACAGAACAACAATGGACAAAAAAATATAAAAGAGAAGTTGAATGGACGAGACTTGCTGCGGGATTAGATATGTTCGAGGAACGACCAATTGTAAACTTTACGGAGTCATCCACAACTTCAGATGCTTTAATGGTCTCTCAGGTTAGACAATTTGATCAAAATTTCGCCGTCCAATACCTTGCAGCTTCGATAGGTTCCACTTTTGAAGGACTCGCTGATTCTGACATCATTTATATTAATAATAAAGAATACTGGGTTGCACCAAAAACTGTTAGATTTTCCGAAATTAATGGTGACGCTGTCCAGACTAATACAGAATTGTACGATCATGTGGAAGGATTTCTCGCTATGGATACCTTTACTGGCGATTTAGTGAATGTGACATCAACATTCAATATCTCTGAGAATTACCCGATATTTTTTGGGGAAAGTGAAAGTCAAAGGTATCTTGAACAGACATTAGGATTCTTCGAAGAAGGAGCGCTAGGAGCATACGATTCTGACATAATACTTGGTACAGAATGGTCACTAGGTATTCCTAATAACGAATTTCGATATGAAGGAGATCCAGATGGGATCCTAACTGGTATAGAAGGCTTTTGGAAAACATTAAATATTGGATTGTTCGCATACGCATTTCAAACTGAACATCAATACCTAATTAATAGAAATGTAAGAAATCGAGTAAGTAATATCCTTCTTCCTCAATTAAGAATTGATAACGATCCATATTTAGTTTTTAATATGGACCAAGGCAAAATGTATTACGCTGTTTCGATTTATACCCACATTAATGTTGGGTCCTATGCCCAATTTCCAATATTAAGGTTCTTAGGTATCAACTTGGTTGATGTGGTAAGCGGAGAAATGACTTTTTATCAAAATCCAACTTTAGACACTTCAAACGATCCAACATATCCTCTCTGGAAAATTTACGTAGATCAATATAATTGGCAAGCAACTCCACCCTGGCTAGAAGAACAGCTACGATATCCTGAAGACTTGTTTGAATTACAATTAGAAGCAAATTATATTTACCATGTGCAAAATTCAGTGTCTTGGAGAAGAGCTGACGATTTCCACGAAAGACCTGAAGATGGAGATTTATTCTACATAGAATCTGATTTAGGAGATGGAATCGAATATGTTGGTTTAGATTTAGTGGAATACAAAGGTCTGACAGCAACTCTTTTAGCTGGAATGTACGTAATAAGGCATGGTACTCATTTTGGTGAAGCTATTTTTTACTACACCAGAGATTCGGGGGAAAATCTTATAGGCCCGAAAACTGCCAGAGAAACATATGGATCCGAAGCAACTCAAGAAATTTCCTTGATATCTGGGGCTCGTAATGGAAATACATTACTCTATCCAATAGGTGGTTCTATTTACTATTATATCCCAACATATAGCACCGCAGGTAGTCTACAACAATTGAAACTCGCTGGATTCGTTGAAGCTTTTAGTCGCGAGGTTGGATATGGAGATAGCGCTCAAGAAGCTTATGTTAACTTAAATTTGACAGGTATTGAAGCCCCATCTAATCTAACTCTCTCCTATAATTTTGAAATGGATTCTTCGATGAATTACCCCGAAGACCCGGCTAATTTTGTAATAAATCTACAGAATTTAGAAACTAATTTTTCTGCTCCGGGTTTGAATGTAACAGTAGACCTTTCTATCTATACTTCTACAGATTTAAACGTTAATTACAGTCTAATTCTACCACCTTATCTCTATCCACTCCAAAATACAACTTACATAGACGGAACTAATACGATAGTTAATTTCACAATCATCGATACAACTCTCTATTTTGGAGAGGGAATAGTTCTGAATGGATTTCTGAATACTACAAAAGGAAACGTGATAATTTTCTATAAATGGAACTTAATGGTAAATGATGTAATGATCTACGAATCTCTTGAAAATCTAATATTAGTATTTTAATACCTTTTTTTTTTAAATTTTAAAAATAAGAAAAATCCAATCTACTAAATTATAAAAAGTAATTATTCTTGGATTGTAGTTAAAAATTGCTCTACTTCGTCTTTTGAGCACATGTGGAATTTCTTATCTTCAGACTTTATATAGGCAAACCTTGTGTTTTCTTTGGTTGGTGTCTCATTAATGGATTCTTTAAGTGCATTCAAAGTAAATTTTACTGTCTCATCAAATGTCATGTTTTCATTGTAATTTTCTTTCAAGTACTCTCTCGCTGTAGCTTCTCCACTACCTAAAGCATAAGCTTTAAATGATCGATAAATCCCACTAGGGGATGTCGTGTAAATTTGAGGTCCTGCGGGATCAACAGCAATAAAGAACAGAGCACATCCAAAGGGTCTTATACCCCCAAATTGTGTATACTGTTGCTTAATATCTGCCAAAGTTTTAACCAACATGTTTAATCTGACTGGTTCATCGTAAGTTAATCGGAACGATTGAGCTTGAACTCGCGCTAAATTAATTAAAGTTCTTGAGTCTGCGTGCAATCCAGAAATAGCTACACCAATATGCTCATCCACTTGAAACAACTTATCAATTGAGTCTGCATCAATTAACTTCGAAGGGATTTTAATTTGAGCAGCTAAGCAAACGCAATCTTTTGATTTTGCCGCTACAGCTAAAGTACCCCGTCTTACAGCTTCTAATGCATATTCTACCTGAAATAAACGCCCCTCTGGGCTGAAAACCGTTAAAGCACGATCGTAAGTGCGACCTCCTCCACCAAACATAATTTTAACCAGATTTTATTTGATATTTGTACTTAAAAAATTAAATAAGCAATTTTAATTTATTGTTTATACCTTAAAAATTAAATTTTTCCAGAAGTTTTAAGGATTTCGAGCGTCAGCATCTTAAAAATGTCACCTACTGAATCGCTTTCTTTAGCACTTGTTTCAAAATATTTCATAGCATGCATTTCATATTTTACAGCTTCTCCATCCTGTTCTGCTACTTCTCTTTGACCTTGTTTTGCCAAATCAAGCTTATTACCAACGACTAAACATGGTTTTTGTCCAATAACTTTTTCAACTTCTTCTCGCCATTCTAGTAAATCTGCGAACGACGAACGTCTCGTAAGATCAAACACATAAATTATACCAGTAGCTCCACGATAGAATGGAGGTCTCACAAATGAAAAATGTTTTTGGCCAGCGAGGTCCCAAAGCTGAAGTTTAACTTGTAGTTGCGGGTAATTTGCCAATTCTACGGTTTTTGTGCTGAAATTTGACCCAATTGTCATCATATAACTTTCTTTAAAAGAGTTTTCGCAATATCTTAAAACCATGGAAGTCTTTCCGACACCACCGTTTCCTACAACGCAGATTTTATATATGAAGGATTTCGCGTAAACTTGCCTCTGGATATTTGGACTCGGACGATCTGGTTTCTGATAATTTGGACTCGGGCGATCTGGTTTCTGATAATATGGACTTGGACGATCTGGTTTCTGATAATTTGGATTCGGGCGATCTGGTTTCTGATAATTTGGATTCGGGTAATCTGACGACATAATGCTTCAATTATTTAATTTACAAATCAAACTAAAATATAATTATACAATTACAACTAACTGAATTATAAAATTATTCATATTAAATATTATTCCTTTTACAATTAGTTATAATATTATATTATATTCAAATAATAAAAATAATCATATTAAATATTTTTTCTATTTTCATCGGAAATTTAAAATAAATTAGGAGAATTTACCACGATGAACGAGTTAAATTCGAAAATTAAAAATTTCGCTCGAATTATCTTAGATGCTAAAAACATTGTAGCCTTAACTGGGGCTGGTATGGGGACTGAGAGCGGAATTGCTGACTTTAGAAGTCCGGGCACGGGTTTATGGGAAAAGGTTAATCCCGACGAATTTGCTAGTATTCATTCTTATGTGTCAGACCCAAAGAAAAACTTGGACTTTATGCTTGAATTAGGTATGGCTATTTTTAAAGCTAAACCTAATAAGGGTCATAAAGCATTGACTAAATTACAAAAAATTAATAAGTTAAATGGAATTCTTACTCAAAATATTGATGGTTTACATCAAAAAGCACATAGCAAGAATGTTGTAGAGTTACACGGAACTGCATATGAAGCGATATGTATGGGATGTGGTAACATCTACCCAATTACAATTATGATTGATCAGGTTAGAAACGGAAGATATGGTCCATTATGTGAAGCATGTAATGGTTTATTGAAACCAAACGCAATTTTCTTTGGAGAACCTTTACGTTCGGAAACATTAAATCAAGCAGATGGATTAATAGAGGAATGTGATTTAATGATTGTATTAGGTAGTTCGTTGTTAATATATCCCGTAGCGTTTTACCCAAGAAAAGCACTTTCTTTAGGTGCGAAATTAGTTATTATTAACATTCAAAAAACTGATATGGATGCTTCAGCGGACGTGGTTATTCACGATAAGATTGGAGATGTCTTCCCACTTATTGTTAACAGAGTAAAAAATGAAATTGAAGAAGGACGTTAATTTTATATAATTAAGCTTCTATCTATTCAAGAACAATATTAAAAAGGAATAATAAATAAAAAAAATTTAATATTTATGCTCTGGAAATCATCCAGAAATTTATTTTCTCAGGCTTTTCTTATCAACTTTACCTACTGCAGTAAGTGGTAATTCTTCTGTTATTTCTAACAACTTGGGAACTTCATACGGAGAACAGTTCTCTTTGGCAAAAGCTGTAATATCTTTTTTTAAAGCTTCCTCGTTTCCGTCATAATTATAGTCTGCGTCTAATTGTATAATTGCTTTAACGATTTCAGAACCTGGTCTATCCGGGTTATCAACGCCTATAGTAGCAACCATCCCGATTGCTGGATGTTTAACTAAAGTATCTTCTAATTTTGCGGAAAATACCTTAAATCCGCCAACAATTATCATATCTTTCGTTCTATCTACGATCTTAACGTATCCCTCTTCGTCCATTATTCCTACATCTCCAGTGTGCATAAAACCATCGCTATCAATTGCTTTTTTAGTTTCTTCGGGTTTATTGAAGTATCCTTTCATAACTTGTGGGCCTTTTACGCAAATTTCACCGGCCTCTCCTAATGGCACATCTTTACCTGTATTAGGATCCACTAACTTAAACTCCATGTTGTTAAGTGGTAGACCGATACTACCAAGTTTTTTAACTCCCACAGATGGATTGCTTGCTGTAAGCGGGGATGTTTCAGTCATTCCATATGCTTCGATTAATTTACCTTTACCTACAATAGCTTCGAATTCTCTTTGAGATTCCGCTGGAAAAGGTGCAGCTGCAGAAACGGCGTATTTTAGTTTCGAATGGTCCAGGTCTTTAAATTTTGGATTTTTCATCAAAATTTGATACAGTGAAGGCACATTTGCTAAAACTGATGGTTCATATTTAGCCATTTCTTTAATAATATGGTCTGAATCTCTTGGGTTTGGTATTAAAACTTGACTCCAGCCAAGAAAAATTACGTTCAAGGTCGTAAATGTTCCTGCGATGTGGAAGAATGGAAATCCTGAAAGAGCTACTCCTTTACCTGCTTCCCAATTAAGCCATTTCTGAAAGATAACTATATCAGAAACTATGTTTTTATGGGTTAACATTGCTCCTTTTGGAGGTCCTGTGGTTCCACCAGTGTATTGAATGAACGCTAAATCATCAGGTTTTATATCTATTTTTGGCAACTCTTTAGAATAGGTGGCTATGATGTCTTTGTGAAAATCCATTACTGTAACTCCTTCTAAAGGAGTAACTTTTCCTTTAGGAATCTTACCTATTAATTTTCCTAGTACCTGTTTTATTTTT
>Ga0255055_10001854_pt1 | contig 15134 bp, 32 predicted proteins | sample JV7_2_27_MG_FD_188633 | JGI IMG/M metagenome (GOLD analysis project Ga0255055, IMG submission 188633) | Seawater microbial communities from Jervis Inlet, British Columbia, Canada - JV7_2_27 | ecosystem: Environmental > Aquatic > Marine > Inlet | place: Canada: British Columbia | collected... | reverse complement strand
TGACTTAATCGCGGAGCGATCGCCGAACTTGAACGTGGTCGTCGGCCCCGGCATAAGCTTTTGCATCGGACAGGCGCACTGACTGCATTTCTGATCTGCGAGATTGTCACGCTCAACCATGCGCTCCTCTACATGCTCGCAACTGATGCACTTGAAATCGAATATGATAAAGCTCATAAAGTCGGCCCCACGGGGTTGTCCTAAGTAAAAAATTTTTTAAGTGACGGATTCGAAAGTAGGATCGATGTGTGAGAAGTCGCCAGGTACATCTTCAATCTCTTCGATTGTATGAACCCGAGCAGCCAAGTCACCGAGTGCCTGTGCTTCCACGAGCTTAGTAGCTTCGTTGTGAGCAGCTTGTACGTCTGCCACTACGACCTCTTTGGCGTGCGGAACCATCACTATGATTCTGTATCTTTTCATTCGAGTAGTAACTCAATTTCGCGCTCCAGACAGTGGATCGCTTTTTTCAAATCTTCCACACGATCGTTCTTCGCGCGCAACAAATACTTCAACGCGCAGCCTTCGTAGTAGTCCAGCGCGTAAACATCGATAATGTCCCACGGCTGTATCGTTTTGTCGTAGTGGTCCCCACCTACCTGTCGATCCCGTGCGCTCATTTCTTTCCTCAAAAATGAGTCTCCCGGTGGTGGACAACCATGTAGGCAAAGGAGAATCAAAAAACCCTACCCGGGAGACTCGTTGATTTGTCTGGATTTTACTGTTTTTCAGCCCCATTTGCAAAGGTCTCGGCGTCAATTTCTATCTGCCGTTGCTCGTCGTACGCAGCATCCTCGTCCTCGAGCTTGTTGTCCCAGAGGTCATAATAGTCCTCCGGTGTCTGCGGACCGTCACTGATCCTGCAAAGCATTCGTCCGTACGACACGATAGTCCTCCAGTTGATACGATTGCGCCATGCCGGCGCGACTGAGGTCAGCGAAGAACTCGTAGATCGCAGCCATGGCTAGGTCGTGGGTATCGAAGTACTGAGGCTCGTCGTCCTCAGTCCAGCAGTTCTCCCAGCGTCCCATGAAATTAGTCTGTACTTCGAACATGGCCGTACTCCTGTAGTGCCGTCGCCCAGTCGAGCGAGTCAATTTTCATGTACCGCGCGAGGTACACTTTCGATCGTGGCTTCACGCGAGGCACTCCTATGGTCACCCGGCAGACGACGATGTCATTTTTGGCTGTGAACCGTTCGAGGTACTCGACGCACTCTCGCTTCGTGGGGAGAACATGCCACCCGGACGTGAATCCGGGTGACTTGCCCTTCTTGCCAGGGTTCCACACATGCTTCTCGACGGCACACAGGACTTTGTCCTGCACGAGTTCACGGCTTCCATGGAATCCATGGAAGAGCGTGTGTGGTTTCCCATTCTTGACGCGAAGTAATCTATACGCCTCTGTCGTCAGCACGCTGCCCATCCTGCGAAGTGCCAGAGTGTCCGACCATTTTTAACATCGATCGGCTCGTCAGGGTCGGCCGCGCAAGCACAGTCTCCCCATTTCTGAACCTGCTCGTCATCGATGATTCTGTTGATCCAATCAGCAAGTGATTCCTCTGACTTTATTGGGATCATTACGAAGCCGCCCGTAGTGCTGATGGTTCCGTTGTACGGGTTGTGCCCTTCTTCGTACAAGGCATCGTTGACAGCATCTTTGTATGCTTCCTCGGCTGTTTCACCGTATGCTGTAGCGTGGAAGTCATGAGCACCCATTATGCTGCGATCCTTACAGCTTCGACATACGCCTTGCGCTTCATCGTTGCTCCAGATCCGAACGACGCTGAGTCGAACCGGTTGCCTGCATTAGCTGCACGGCGCCCGTGATCAGCGAGGAATGTCACTGCGTTCAGCGCACCCCACAGAGTGTCTTGTGCACTCGGTAACTTAGCGCCTGGTCCGGATTCGTAGAGACTGATGAGTTTCTTCACGTTGGACAGTTGCTTGCCGTCCGCGGCTTCTTCCTCAGTCACTCCGCACACAGTCAGGAAGTATTCCAGCGCTTCGCGCTTAGTGACTTTGTGCTCTGCGAGCTTGAAGATGTTGTCGCGGAAGTGCACCCAGTTGACATTGAACCCGAGCTCGGACTTGACGTCCCAACTGTTGAAGCTTTGCGTGTGCGGGATCTTGATCATGCCGCCTTCTCCACCACGATCCAGCGAGAATCCGAGAGTATTATTACATACCACCCTGATGCTCGTGAACTGTGCCGTAGTCGAAAACGTACCGTCATAAGCAGTAGCCAGAAGTAGATGCGCTCCCACTTTGTCGCCACCGATGTAGAAGTCCTTACCGCAGTCTGCCATTGCCCAAACACGTTTGCCTCCCTTGAGAGCACCAGCTGTGCTCATCTTGAAACCGTTCTCGTCGATGACCGACTCGAAGAACTCGAGGATCTCTTTCGGCTGTACGACCTTGTAACGGTTGCTGACAACTGATAGAACACCGTCAGTGTCGCTTCGCGTCAGGATCTTCTTGTTCGGTACGATCTTGAACGATTTGTGATTCTGTGCAGCGATTCGACTGGCGGATGCAGACAGTTGGTTGACGCCTTCCGAGTTGCGCTCGTAAGTGCAGTAACGGTTGTGGTAGACCGGAGACTCTTTAACTTTGAAGTCAAGGCCGGCCAGCGTGCGCCATACCTCGAGCGGCAAGTCCTCGGTTACTTCCTGGCCGTAGCCGTGCCACGGTTTCTCGCCGGTATAGGCTATCGCCGGTGCGCCGGTGGTAAAGTCAATTTCGTGTGTCATCTCGGCTCTCCTTGAGCATGTGTGTCGACATCTGGTAGATGCCGTTTGGATCGTTCTTGATCGGTTTCCAATCAAGAATGAATTTGTTTGCCTCGGGTGACAGCGTCTGGCTGTCGTCGAGGGCAGTGTTGCGCAGCAGGTTCACATAGTCGAACCGCAGCGGGGACTTCGCTATCGGCAACATTACAAACCCTATACTATCTATGATGCTTTGCACCCGGTCCTTCGTGTCATAGAAGCTATGATACTCGTTCAACTTCGCGCTTTGCGGTTTGTTACCGCGTCGCATGTGTGTTGCGCGGATGAGTTCCGCCGCGCGGTACGGGACCACGATGAACTCTTTTGTCCTGTCGAAGTTGAACAACAGTCTGTCGAGGATCCTGACTTCCCAGCTTGGCTGGAAGTGTGCGAACTCTACCGGGATGTTGAGGTGCCGCAGTAACTGTACTGCGAAGTGTGTACCGCTGAACGGGATCGATAGAACGATTGCGCTTTTCATGCGAACTCCTCTAAGAATCTTTTGGTCTTAGCTCCGTGGGCTTGGATGACGATGTTGGACTTGGTTCTGGGGCGTCGTCTTCCATCGCAGGCTCCGCAGTCGAAGCAGTTGAGTTTAGCTCCAGCCCCTTCGCTGGCCGGACAGACCACTTCCCCTCTTTGTCGATCTTGATCTCCAGCGGAGACTCTAAAGGTACGCCACCCATCTGCACTAGCTTGTCTCTGATCGTCGAGCGTATCGACGGATGCCATACAGTAAGATTTAATTGTGGGATCGCAGTATTGCCAGGCGTGAGTGTACCCGGTAAAGCGACCCACCACCCTGCATAGTTCACGTATGGTGCGAGTTGGGATTGCAGCTGGATCGCCATAAGCACCGAGTCGGAGAACAATGCCGTCGAGCCGTCTTGTATCGTATTTTTCGTATCCACCACGTTTCCATGTCCTGTAAATTGAAAGGGGTCCTTGGAAAGTGGTCACGTAGCACCACTTCCCTCTTGCTGGGCAATTACCACAGACTGACTCATCATTCCCTGTTTGAACAGCCACATGAGGCTCCTCATTTGCGTCGAGGATCCACAGCTGTGCCATGGGACCGGTCTTACGGTTTTTGGATCTTACAGTCAGCCCAGTGATAATCGCTACGATCGGAGCGTTATTGAGAACACTCGGTCCCTCGTAAACTACCATGACCATTGCTCGGCCATGGCTTTCGCGATTCCGGGGAAAAAACGCGATCGCTCTTTTGCCCGGTCTGGTCCCGGGGCCATTCTCCATACCCTCTGCCAGTCCAGATACTCCTGTGTACCCGGCTCCGGCGGCATGATAATTCTAGTGGGCTGTAATAGCGGCAGGCCCGGGGTCAGCCACAGTCCCGTCTTCTTGAATTCTCGGTGACCATATTGCCACGGCTGAATGTACTGCCGGCACTTCCCTATTGCGTCAGAGATGACGCCTACAGGGTTCTCAAACGCCACGTGGAGTGACTTTTGACGCGCTGTATCCCACAGCTTCTTGGTCCACTCCAGTGACTGTATCCTTTTGTAATGAGACGACTGTCCGCGGCCGTACCAGCGGTTCCCACTCACGGCTAGATGCGTACACGGGGGATGCATGATGATCAGATCCCAATCTATCGTGTTCCGCAAGCATTCGAAGATATCTCCGTGCCAGTGGTCACCTTTGTCGCTCTCTGTCGGCAGTAAATCACACGACAGAGCATAATGCCCGGCATCTATAAACGCGTCGCGCACGATGCCGGAGTATTCACATCCAACCAATACATCCATTCGCTCAAACTCTCTGAAAAAAAGGCCCCCAGTAGGGGGCCAAGCAACCGGCGGGGGGCACCGGTGATTACGACGCTATTAGTGCGTCTTTAATGAACTCTGCATCGGACTTTGTACTGAAGTCTCCGATAGCAAATGCATCTTCGTTTTTGTCGATGCCATACAAGCCCCAGAAATCAGCATCTGCCGGCTTGCATTGCTTGCAATGTTCTCCTAGTCCGCGCAAAGGCACGACCTCATAGGATTTGAACACCCTACCTCCTGTTCATGATATCAGGATCTGACTCTTGCCTCCCTCGAATGGCTTTGGCGGTGCCGGCTACGGTTGGTTGCGGCACGGGCCTGGCCTCGCGCTTCTTTCGCTCTTTCGGGATCGTGGCCAAATAAGTTTCTAGTTCGTCCATCGCTACTTTTGCTTCGGCGAACGTGCGGTAATAGCCTTTCAGGTAGGCTACCTTGTTATGGTATTTTCTGACTCGGAAGCGTCGCTTGGGCGCCTCATACCAAATCCCTTTGGGGAGTGTGTCATCGCTCATACAACTGCTTCCTTGAATGCCTCGCGTCCTGCGAGACGTTGATAATACTGTTCGACTTTCGTACTGGATTGTGCGCCTTCCATGCGCAGCTCGTGAAGTTTGACGCCAATGTAAATGTCAGCCAGCGTAAAATGCTCGCCGGTCAGGTATCCTCCGGGGCTTAGCAATGTGCTGAGCTCATCAGTGATATCTTCAACGCCCGCTCTTACGAGTGAGCATATTTGGCGCAGTTGGGCGCGTATCTTGGGGTCCGCCGGCAATAAAGATTCCCCCGGGTACCGTTCTTGTAAGTACTGCACGATCGCTTCGTGTTCTATGAGAAAAAGGTCGCGGTCCTGCATGTTAGGCACTGGTACTAGGGGGGCGTCAAATCCGTAGACCAGCTGGTATTTGATCGGGCACTCTTTCTCGAGGGCAATCCATCTGAGAACGAGTGAGTCAAATCCTTCCGGCTCGGAGAATAGGGTAGGTTCCATAGGGGCTATTATTCCACAAGTCCAGCCCACATGGAAGGGTCAATCTCGCCGACGAACTCAATCAAATCGCCAGTAATAGTCTTCGTCGTCTTCGCATTCGTCTGGAATGTCCCGCGAGTCACCGGCGACTGCCACGACAAGCCAGGAAAGTACAAATGACCATCCGGTGAGCCAATCAATACACCGACGCGCCTTCCCTCTCCGTACCGGCGGAGGAGCCACGTCTGTTGCAAAGTCGTTAGGAGCTTCGTCGGGTCGACGATGGGCGGTACTTTCTGTAGGTATTTCAGTTCGAGCCACAAATCACCTTTCGATCCTGATAGCCACACGTCCGGGACACCAGCTACGTAGCTAATGTTCAGTTTCAATGCGTAGATTCTCGGAACGAGCTTCTTACGCAGACTTTGCCAGAACGTTGTTTCTGTCATAAATAAGTTGGGGAGCCAGTCCCAATTCTAGTTCATCTGACTTAGCTGCAGCTGGGACTTCCCCTTCCCGCCTAGCGTCAACGTAAACGTTTCATAGCTAGACTCATGTTCTTTGCTCCATACTGCGCCGGAGGAGCGGGCCGGCCATCTCCCCTGCCGCCACATCATTATGGCGACAGGAGTTGCTTGGTTACGCTGCCTTGTCTTCCTTGGTCTCGAGTTCACGGAACAGGAGATCTTGAGAGCGCTCTCGAAGCGACCACGCATCGTTGACGCGGGTATGACGCTCTACGAAAACAAATTTCAGCAGCGGGTATGACTTGTCTGCGTCGAACGAGATCGAAGTAATGACCTGTACAGGCAGCACGCCGTGCTCGTTATTCAGCCGGGATACGTACTTGTCCCAGTTCTTCAAGCCACCCGGCGAGACGTACATCGTCATCGGATCGGTAGCCTCGTCGAAGTTCGGCGGCACGACAATCAGCCGGCGTTGGTTCTTGCACGCCTTGCCATTGCCACTCGGAGCCGACTTCCACGCGTTCTTCACGCAGTCTTTGCAGTTCTCGCCTTGCGGTGATTCGACTGTCGCGTGCGGCTTGAGGCTGCCACCCTCGGGATTTTCTCGACCGACCGCGAAGCAATTCGGTTGCTGCGGATTGTTCGAGTTGTACACACCGGGGTAGTGCACCATGAACCATGCGAAATCCAGGACGATGCATTCCAGCGGTCCGGAAGATTTCTGGCCGTCGGGCAGGGTGAACTCTTTATCATTCAGCCCGATCTTGTTGGTTGGTAACGCGCCGAGCTGCCCTTTCTGTGCTTGCAGCTGCTTTTTGATTTGGTCTTCGACATTGACCGGAAGATTGGTTGTCTCTTCTACAACCGTGTCGTCTTTCTTTTTACTCATCAACTCTTCCTCAGAGAAATAGATCGCTTCGTGTATGCTTCCATGCCCGGGATGGTTTCGCCCGACTCAAGGAGCTCGCGGAACGCGGCAGCAGCGGGACGTTTTTGCAGCAGGTAGAAATCACCTGTTACTTTGATGTGTTCGTACACTGCGTCCCAGTCGGTAACTTGCGGCAAAACAACTTCCGTTATGCTCGCCGTGCCGATACCGGTGGATGCTTTCAGCATTCCTTGCTCATCGAGACGAATCAAAAGTTCCATCTCGAGCGTTCGCCATTCGTCGATGAGTTCTTTCTCGCGTTCTTTAATACGGCGCTTCTCATCACGAACTTCGGCTAACTTGGCGATTATAGCAGAGGTCGTAAGCGGGGGGCTAGTATTTTCGCTCATTATTTTTCCTTATTTTTCAAGAAGATCCAGCAAAAGTTGCATGGACGTCAGTTTGTCATTCAGCCTTGAGAACACTTTCTCGTCGATCGTGTCTCTTGCGCAGATATGAATCGTCTCGGTGCGTTTGGTTTGACCCGAGCGGTAGATGCGGTGGTTGAACTGCTTGTGGTGCTCCGCGTTGTACGTCGGACTCGTCCAGATGGTAGTCGTACCCTTCGTTAGCGTGAGTCCGTGACCGGCCGATTGAGGGTGAGCAAACAAAGCTCGTATCTCGCCACTCTGAAACGCTTCAACTGCTCCTCGTCGCGCGGCGTCACCCACCGTTCCATCGATGACTTCGTAAGATATCCCTCTCTTTTTAGCTGCCTCTTCGAGTCCATGACGTTGATGTCTCCAGTTAAATGCAACCAAGCATGATTCGCGCTCCTCAATGAGATCCATCACGAGCTCGCTGCGCTGATCATCCAAGACCGAGTAGTTCCCGTCCTCCGTGTACACAGCACCAGATGCCATCTGCATCAGTTTTTGGTGCACGGTCGCAGCGTTGGTCGCTTGCAGGAACTTCCCGTCGGCCAACATGGCGGCAGCGATGTCCAGCATGGACATGTACTGCTTGCGCAGCGCTGGTGACAAGTCGACTCGGTACTCAGTGACGAAGTTTTCTGGTATGTCGGTGCAGTCTTCGAACTTGTGCCGGATAGAAATGTCTTCCAATAAGTCGAACACCGCATACTCTGCGCCTTCCTTGTCAACCCACTGCACCATCTCTGGTTTCGGCCCCACTTGTCGCGGCTCACATACAGCACTTCGGAATTTCCAGTAAGACGCGCCGAGGCGTTCTCCGTCGTCAATGAGTTTGGCTTGGTGCCAGACATCGAGAATTGATTTTGGGTTGATCGTTCCGGTGAGGAGTTCCCGGAACTCCATGGTTCTTGCTATTTTATAAAGAGCCTTACTACGCTGGGAGTTGTGATTTTTGAAAGCAGTACTTTCGTCCATAATGATGGAGTCAAAGTCTTTCCAGAAAGCTGGCTTGAGGAGGGGGTTTTTGCCGAAGAGCGCTCGGACCGCATCATGGTTGGTGATGATGATGTCAGCTTTGGATGTCTCGAGAATTTTCTTTCGGTTGGTTGCATACGCGATGTCATACTTTACACCGGGAAAGAACTTGTCGATGTCATCGCCCCACGCAGGCTGTAGAATAGACTTAGGAGCGAGTACCAGACATCTCTTGCCACCCGCATTAAGTCTTTCGACATATGCGCCCAGTGCCGGCCTCGTTTTGCCAGTCCCAGGATCTGATAGATCGAGAACGCAATTCTCCTGACGTAGTAAGTCAAGGGTTGTAGCTTGGTGTTCATAATAGGGCGGTACCTCTTTGAAAAATCCCATCAATAATCCTCGTCGTCGTCTTCATCGCCGGTCATGACGTTGAACCGGCCGAAGTGTAATCTCCCGTCCTGATCTCGGAAACATGAGAACGGTTCGTTGAATGTAACGTACGTCCCGTCTTCCTCGCCGCCCTTGACCACGAGCGCGAGCGGGATGGCGCCGATCAAGCCGGCGTCAACGGGCAGCATCGACCCATCACTGGCCGGGTAACATCCGTCGCCCCACTGTGTGTTGTACACGCAGACCAAGAGACCGTCGTATTCGAAAATGCCGCCGTTGATTTGGTCGAACCATACGTCGCAGAACTCGTTCCAAGGTTCGATCACGTAGCACGGATCGCCTATGTAATACTCACCCGCTGGCATTCTTCGTTGTGTCATTAGAAATCTCCTTCATCAACTTGATAGACCCGGAGGTCGAGGTCTCTCCAGGCAGCAACCATTCGAGTTCTATCCTCGAAGGCAAGAATTGGCAAGGCTGTATAGGGCAATGAAATCCTGCCATCAGCCAGCATATGGTACCAACGTAATTTCAAATCAACGTCTGCCTCGAAGTTATCCGGCTCGCGCATCAGCAACAAGTGCCAACGAACGCTGTTTCTGTGCAACCACGCTATAGTGGCGTCTCTGTTTTCTCCTCCACGGCCGGTCATCAGAATGATCTTGTAGTTGTCACGAGCTAAGCCATTGACGATGTCGATGGTTTCTTGAATGGGTTTGTCGTGGCTGCATTCTGCGTGAAACAAATCCCAATCTTTTTTCTCGCCGTTGATGTAATGCAGTCGTGCACGCGGATCGGCGATCGTACCGTCGATATCAACGATTACAGAGGGGTTGATAGTGGACATTACTCTACCTCCTCGATGAACAAGAACCCCGGGCCATTGCCTTCGGGATCACAAGATGGCGTGAGCTTATAGCTTGGACCCAACAAGTCTGAGGTCAGTTGCACGTGGATGTCGAAGAACCCGTCTTCGTCGCACTCACCAATCTTGGTGATCACGGCGCCGACCAAGTTCTCCATGACGTCCCGCAGATATTTTGAGTCGCCTTCGCTTGTCATGTGCAGTGCTCCAGTAGTGCTTCTTCGTTAAGTTCCATGCGCAAGACCTCGTTACCGCCAACGTTGTTGCACAAATCTACAACTAACAAATTGATAGTCGGGTTGTAAAAGATCTGGATGATATTATTGCTAGGTGTCACGATCTGCTTTCGTTGGATACTCATCCCTCTGTCTTCAGCAGGCAGCGGCTCTGATTTAGGTCCGTGTTTCATTTTCGGTTCCTTTCAACTGTGTCCCATGCGAATTGTTCGATCAGTGCCGTGTCATCCAAGATGCGGCTGCAAGCAGCTGCGATTCCTGGGTCCTTCGGCTCGGCGAGGTAGTCTTCGTCCCCACGTGATGCGACGAACGTCCCGATCCCGATGGTGTCTTCAGCTCGGCATGCGTCGTCGGGTACGGGACCATCCTCTGGTTCATCGGTCCAGTGTCCTTCGGGTTCTCGGCCATCTTCAATCTCCCGCTGTATCAGAGCGTGCACAGTCTCAGTCACTTCTTTCCGAGTCACCAAGTGCTTAGTGTCTGGGTCACGATGAATGCGTTTTGCCAAGTCACTTCGGTCTTCGTCACTCAGTGTAATATGAACAATTGTCTTCACATCGACTCCCTCAAGTGGTCGCCGATGGCACTGCCCTCCATGTCACCGTCAGGCATTGGGTCTTCACGTGTGCCCCTCCACGAGGCTCTGAAGAAGTTTTCCAGCGAGTAAAATACAGCTGACTCAAGCGCAATGGGTTCCGACTGCCGGTAACCATCCGAGGTCCAGATCCACACGTGGTATCCATCGAAGTTGGCATATACTCCGTCACCAAGATATTTTTCAGCTTTCATCGTCTTCTGCCTCCGAAAATAGTGCCCAAGTTGAAGTGATCGCAGCTTCGCCTTCTCTGTGCAGCGGCAACAGATCCACAGCTACGCCTTCGTCGGTGCGCATGACATATACGCTGATGTTCCCCACGGTAATCCAGCACGATACCGCACCGGGCTCGAGTAAGTAGTCCGTCTCGCCCTCACGTGTGAGCACGCCTAGCGGAAAGTCCATCAGAACACTCCTGCCGACTCTGCGAACTCTTCGATGAAGTTACCGTAGATCGCATCGACCTCTGGCCACGCGCGGAGCGCATCGATAATAGGGGCTGGGAAACACCATGCTGTGTCGAACTGAAGCTCAATCTCGCAACAGTCGCCACCGTCCCACTCGTCTACCAAGCAGATATCGTAGGCGTTCCACTTCGTGCCCCAGTTCTCAGTCTGCCAGTCGTACCAGTTCGGCCGGCCTTCGATAGCACACTGCTCACGATCGGTGTCGCCGAGGTTGCCGGTGAACATGTTCTCCGGCGGCGGGATGATTTTCTTGAAATCGATGATCCGGTGCTCCTCGTCAGAGGTTGATCCGATCTTTTTCAAGAATTCTTTCAGTCCCATCTTGGCACTGATCCTGACTTTAGTCGTCACATGATTTGGCATTATCGATCCTCCGTCGGATCATCTTCGTCGAACCCGCTTACAGGTTCATAACAGTACGGGCAAATATGGTCTTTGCCGCAGCACTTGCATGTTTCCGCCGCGCCTTCGACAATCACTTTACAGTTGTCGCAGTAGTCGATGCTCACAGATCTTTCTCCTTATACAGCGACGGCATGGAGTTGCTCCTGTTGAAAAGTTTCGGTCCGCAGCAGCGTGCGCTTCTCATCTGGCGGATACATAGTGGCGAGCCACTTTCGTTCCGTCTTTCCAAGAGAAGTCACTTCCGCTTTTACGTGGACCGCTCGGCCCATGTTTTGGGCTTGACCGTGAGCGAAGGTCACAGCGTGCAAGTGCACGCCGAACCTACGACCCTCTACAAGGTAAGTGGTCATCCGCTTAGACTTCAAACGCAGCGAAAGCTTGCAGTGCTGCGAGCGCAGCTGCGTTGTCGCCGAGTACGATTGCGTCTTCAACTGACGTTGCTTCTTCATTAAGAAGATCGCGACGACGTCGATACTCAGCATCCTCTGCTTTCCACGTTTCAAGATCTTTGTGGAAAGTAGCCGGCGTAACAACATCGACTAGGCATTCCCCAAGGGTACCGCGCACAGTCTCTGTAATTGCGTACGACTTCGGCTCATAGTCTTTGATCCGGTAGTTATAGCTGCCACCATGAGACTGGAGTACTTCAACCGGTGTTCTGTTGATGAAGTTCTCGAGTGCTTGCCGGAGTTGTGTCGGCTTCACTACGATGTCACCAGCGCGGATCTCTTTCAGCACGGTAGCACTGTCCGGTCGTTCGGGAAATTTGGGTTTAACCCCACACTTTTCGACTTTGATTGCTGCGATTCGGGTACGTGCGTGGTCGATTTGACCCATTAACATTTTAGCCATCTTTCTATACCTCGTTTACTTTGAATTGAGAGCCCACACTAGGGTTCATGTTGGTGTAGAGGGAGGGAGTCGAACCCCCACGGATGAACCGACTTCGGGGTTACAGCCCGATACCCTTCCTATTGGGTGTCCTCTACGTCCGAACGGTTTTTTCAAATACAGCCTTTGGATTTGAGACCGAAAACTCGTTTACCCGCGATTACTCCGTGCTGCTCGGGGCTGGATCAAATGTCACATCTTATGCCAGCATAGGTCCTCGATCACTGTGACGCCTATAATAAGGCCCGGCAGTATTGCCGGGGACTCGCCGTACGTCCAGCTTAGCTAGGCTTTCCGGCACGACTTGCTTTACGGAACTTCGTAGAGACTCTTCAGCCCCTCCATCCCGATTCTGCCATAGTTCAAATGCCTCGGGGTAGTCCTAGGAACGTAGTGGCCGGCATTCCCGACTAGGAGCCCCGAGGGCTTATTCATTACTTGAAGCAGCCTGCGGCGATTTTGTCTTTCGCACGATTGCATTTGTCTGCTTCAGTTGCTTTCTGCTGCCTGAGGAACGCGAGTTCCTCGTTCAGCTCGTCAATGATGTCACTCTTCGTAGCGTCGCCGAGCATTTTGCCAAGACACTTTTCTTTGGCGAACTGCTTTGTGTCGCCTTTGGCTTTGAAGCGCTTGTACAGGCTGGGATTTTCGCACTTCCAGAACCAACCTATTTCGCGTTCGCCAGCTGCGAAGGCATCGTCAGCCGCTTGCTCGAAGTCACACTTTGCGCTGCGCCAGGGAATACCCAGTGCGCCAGACTCACCGTTCTTACCCCATGCGATACCCCAGACACGCAGACACTTCTCCGTGTTGTTATTCGGAACGAGTACTACGTTGCTGGAGTTGTTCTCGACCGAGCTGTGGTCGCTCGCGTCGATCGTGTTGCCCTCGTTAGAAGACGCCGCACTTCCTCCTGCACTGCTAGAGTGACTGGTGCTGCCCTCGGAATAACTTGAGGCGTCAGATTCTGCGGCCGAGAGAGCTTGACTCGCCGTTTCGGTTTTGACATTTGTTACCTGTCCTTGCGCCTGTCCTTGCGCCTGTCCTTGAGCTTGTCCTTGTGCTTGTCCTTGCAGTTGTCCTTGATTTTGCTCGGGCTGTTCGGGCTGTGGATAGCCGCCGGCCATCGCAGGTACCGACAGACTGAGTACCAGTAACGCAAATATCTTTTTCATTTCACTTCCTCGTGTTACTTCAAACTCCCCACTCGCACGACCCATCGCCGTGTTGTGGGCCGAACGGGCACCACATGCATGTCATCTTGTTCGGCTTCGGGGGATAATCGGTTGCTTCGGTCATTTTCAGACCGCGCTTTGTCCAGGACGGGAGAAACTTCATTGCTTTCTCTCGGGTGTAAGTACGCTTGGTGGTTTGCCCCTGATCAAGGTAGATAAGTTCGACATCCACCACTTCAAGAGAGCTGTATCGTAGGAATGAACCAACCGCGTAAATCTGTCCCTGCTGTCCATGGGAGACTTCGTTTCCATATTTCTTTCCCGTCTTGTAATCAGTCGCTATTCCCACAATAGGTTGCTGTTCATCATTCCGTATCTTAGTGCGGAAGTTGTCCAGCTTCATGCGACACCACACGTTGCCGTCGAACCAACCTGTGATCCCCCAGTCAGCATCAAAACCCCAGTCTTCCTCGATAGCCACGTCGCCGGCGTCGTATTCGACTTTCAGCATCGCGAAGTAATCACGGAAGCGCGTCATCTCTTTGATGAAGTCGCCCTTGCCTTGGACAAAGTTCTCACAAGCAAGATGAACCATGGAGCCGCGGTTTGCAGCGGTCATATCCATATGATCTTGTGAGCACTTTTCCACGTACTTCTTGTACGCTTTCAGCGGGCACTGTTCGAAGTCTTTGAGCCGGCTGAACGACCAAGCTGTGATGTCTTTCATAGGTCTCCTCGTCTTGTCCTCGCTGCACCTGTTTCTGAAACGTCAGCTCGTTCGCCACAGTCGGCACAGATGGCTGTGCCCTTGCCTACAAAGTCATGGCCTTTCGCGCATGGGTCTACCTCCACAGCAGCGAGTGCTTCTCTTGCACATTCCTCGGCAGCATTAAGGTCGTGCGCCTCATCATCAATAAATCGTAGCGCAGCCCTGAACCGTTCGTTGTCTCGCTCAAGTAGCTCTGCCCGCCTTGTTTCAGATGCCGCCCAAGCAGTTTTGGCTTCGAGTGCGTCGGCTTGCTCAGTAATCTTGTTTTCGTATGCTTCTATATCTGGCTCATCCCGAGTGATGCGATACTCTGTAACTGCGGTCTTTAATTCCATTTGGTGCTTTTTCCACCATTTGTCAATCGCATCTTGTTCGGGCCATGTGCATTCGTCACTCATGTCTTATCCTCCACAGCAGCAAGTGCTTCTATAGCTATTTGATTCGCCTCTGTTGGTCATTCATCTTTCCGTCCCCTAAAGAACTCCACACACGCCTGAATGCTGTTCTCGTCACGGTTGTAAGGCCTTTCCTTCTGTATTAGGCCGACAACAAAATCTTCCGTTTCGTGCTGAATTATTACTCGGTCATCTCCCACACAAACCCAGTAATCATCCATAGCATCAATCTGCGATATAAGCTGACTGGCAAGGGCTGCGAGAACATGCTGCTGGTCAATATAGCCAATGTCAGTTAATGGGCTTTCGCCACCTTCACCGTGCGGTGCAAACACCTTGATGCGTTGATTGCCAAGCCGAGTCGTTTGCCACCCATCAGCATATCCAACGGCTTCCCGTAGTAGTTTGCTATTCATCCCTTATCCTCCACAGCAGCGAGTGCTTTTCGCAGTCTTTCCACTAGGTCACTCATCGTTAGTCTCCAATGCTTCTACACAAGCCTCGATGATGGCGCGGGGTAGTGATTCGTCCCTGCCATCTGTGTTCGTAAGGTGTGTCTCCACAATCCACACCGGGGAATCGTTGTCATAGGCTTGTCGCCATATAAGCAATTCACCATCCATCTTCTCCATCAGCGCCCCGGCTACTCGCCAGTCACGGACGAACTCT
>Ga0255055_10001853_pt1 | contig 15139 bp, 22 predicted proteins | sample JV7_2_27_MG_FD_188633 | JGI IMG/M metagenome (GOLD analysis project Ga0255055, IMG submission 188633) | Seawater microbial communities from Jervis Inlet, British Columbia, Canada - JV7_2_27 | ecosystem: Environmental > Aquatic > Marine > Inlet | place: Canada: British Columbia | collected... | reverse complement strand
CCAAACCCTTATGCCGGTGCCAATTATTGCAAAGGCTATAAAACCCGCAAGCCACCACACGCGGAACAGTGATTGCTTTACATTGCTATGGCTTGTCACCAGGCCGCCTTTCAGGTCTTCACCAAAAAGTAATTTATAAACTTTGCTGGTTTCTTTTTCCTGCCGTTCAACGCAATCCATTATGGTTTTGACATCGTTTTTAATATCGTTTATCGGTATTTGCTGTACGCAATTATGCATTCGTCTTTCAGTGCCGTCCCATTCATCAGTCAACGTATTCTCCTGACGCTTCGGCTTCGGCAAGGTTAGCCTCGGCCTCTTTCTTTCTCAAATCGGCTTTTTCCTGGGCTAACTTGACCTCGGCGGTTTCGATTTCAAGCTCCATTAGCGATTCCGCCGCTGCCTGCTGTTCCGGCGGTGGCCCTGGTGGTTGCTGCGGCTGTCCGTCCTCGGTTTCCTCTGTTAACTCCGGCGGTATCGTCTTTCTCAAGCGCTCCGCAATCTCGTCTGCTCCCGGCCAGTCCATATTTTTAGCTACCAGGTCGAGTATCATAGGAGCTGCGTCCGGCACTGCCGTTAAAAAGCTGACCATACCGTCTGCCGATTCCTGCCGCTGGGTCTGATAGCTCGGCCCGGTGCTGATAGCCACGTCGTATTTACCCACGGTTACATCATAAAATGCTATTTTGCCGGATTCCTTCTCGTATTCCTCGTTGACTTTCACCTGCTCCTGGGTGTCGTCTTCGTTGAGTATCCGAACCACCCTTGCGGTGTCGTAAATCTTGGGTATCAGGTCCACCAATATCTTGCCGGTGTAGCGTATGGCCACGGCCATGTTATCGGCAAAACTTACGTTTCCAACATCGGTTTCCTTGCTGCGCTCCTGTATGGCAATGCCGCTTTTCTCGTTTGATTTTTTGCCCATAGCCGCAAGCTGTATGCCGGTAGTATCGTGAAGCTCCTGATCGGCTATCATAATCTCGGCCTGTATGCCGGTGTCTACTCCGATTGGCGGCTCGCGCTTTGGAAACATGCCCTGGACATTCTTATCAGCATTAAAGTACAGATATGGAAAGTTGCGCTTCATGGATAGCTTCCATTGTGTTTCAAAGCCCTCAATCATTTTTGGGGTAGCGAGATATGGCGATTTAGGAGCTAAACTTATCTTTTCGGCGCTGGCAGACCGCGAATAGTTATAAAGCCTGGTCGGGTCTTTGGCGTTTCTTACAATGCCGCGTAAAGACGTGCTGTTTTCAATATTCAGTTCTTTGCCGCAAGCCATGACGATAGGTATGTATTTACCGGCCCAGCGCTCAACGCCTTCTATGGTTTCCTTGCCGTTTACCCTGCGCCACTCGATTTCGTAGCTGTCAACTATACGCTCTTTGAGTACGGTATAGCCTGTTTCGCCGGGGGCCGCATCAAGGTCGTCTTCCGGCAGGTCGGTTACAATTTCGGGCGGATTATCTCCTCGTTGAATAAGGTAAATCTTTTTCTTTGTGTAGACCTTTTCTAAATATTCCGCTATGCGTATGCGATCTTTTGCTATCCAGCCTTCGTAATCGTCTCTATTTGCGTCGAACTCGCAGGGGTCGGCCTTGGGGTATTGCTTTTTGTAATTATCCCGCGTCAGGCTTTCGGTTACGATGCACCACTCAGCGTCGGACCTATCAAGTTCCTGGGCGTCGGGATCGTACCACACGGTAAACGGGTTTTTTATGCGCTTGATTTTAATATCCTGGTCAAACGTGTCGTCCCCGGAATATTCTGTTACAACCCTCCATGCACCCAGGCCACAGGCCGTCATTGAGTCCTCGGCGGTGGAATAGGCTGTTTGCGCCCCGCTTTGCTGCTCGATGTTTCTGATAAGACCCCCGAACACTTTGGCGGTGTCTATGTCGGCCTCGCTATCAACCGGAGACACTTTGATAGAGGGCCGGTTTCTGCGCTGGTCGCCTACTACTCGATCCAAAAAGCCCGGAAGCTTGTTTATCCTCAAACTGGGCCGACCGTCGGCTGCTCTATCAGCTTCCAAGTCCGTCGGCCACTGGCCTTCGCCGTCTAAAAACTTCAGGTCTTCTATGCTGTCCTCGTACTGCTTTCCGGTGGCGTCCTCGGCGTATTTCAGGTTATCTTTTATCTCGCGTACTTTTTCGGTATCGCTCGCCATCAGGATTCTCTCCAAAGCTTGATAACAACTTTGTGGTTGGCAGATAGCGTACATCCGCTAAAATCAATATAGGGTATGCACCGGCCTCCATGATAATACTCAATGCGCTGGTCGTTTATATCCGCGCATCGCGCATAAAATGCTTCCGGGCCTCCGGCCTCTTTTTGATTGACCAGTAGCGCATCGCTGGCTGCACCGGGATTGAATTTAATGCTGGTAAGCCGGGGATTTGCGGGCCAACTTGCCGGTTTTGAGGCTTTATAGTCCCAATCGGCAGCTATACCTGTAATTTCAAGAATACCGTTTTTTTCAAGCTCCGTTGCCATTTAGACACTCCTTTTATGCCTTCCATATCAACAGGCTACCGCCGTCAATCGTGCCGACAACCAGCTTCTCGATCCCAAACGGCCTGCAAAAAGAAATACTCCAAGCCATACCTCCGCCTAGTGCGGAAATGTCGTTGACGATAAACTGCAATTCCACTTTGTTCATCACCATTGCCAAGCCTTCACCATCACCGATTGCCCCGCCCGCCGCGTTGTCGTCGTCTATCCACTGCATCGCCAGGACATTTGTAAACGTGGTAATGATAGTCGCTGCTGTATCGATTACCATCGGGTTGCTTGTTAAATCATTTGCCATTTATCCACTCCTTTGTAGCTTTGCCTAGTATGAAAGCTGAATACCCGCACAACGATCGTACCTTGCACGAGTCCGGCACTTTCATTTTAAAATCCATCCACTGTTGGTAGCATTTTCCGAGCCATTGAGGCGGGGGGTTATCTTCGGGATGTTCGTACCAGTGGCCCAGGCCGTCCATCGGCATACCTGCCAGCACTATCTTTTTATAACCCATTGCGATACTCGTCAAAATACCGAAGTAGCCGGTATTACCCAGCCACATATGTTTTTGAAGCTCGTTTTCGTATTCAAACTCATCAACTATCCAGCCAATGTCGTATGCAATTCCCATATCCCCAAAGGTGTGCCGTATAATCGTATGTCCGGGCGGCTTGATAGCTCCGTTGCAGTTTTCGGAAAACCACATAGCTTCTTCAGCATCCACAGCGCACCAGTGATTTATCGGCCTCTGGAAATACAATGCCGACCGGTTCACGCAATAAACGTCATGTTTCACATGAAACGCCTCAAACGCCTTCACATCTTCCGGCAAGGTATGACCGTCACCCGTTAACAGTACCGTACTGTTATTCACGCAGGGCGTAAAATCCACATCACGGACAGGCTTTAGCTTCATAATTAGCGCAAGATTTCTACGCTCCATGCGTTGTTCAGGAGAGATACCCCGCTTCTTATATTTCCATGCAGTAAATACTTGCAGCATTAATCAATCCTTAATCCTAGTCCCAGCCTGTTAAGACCCTTTTTTACAACCCTTATCGCGGGCGCTGAGACGTTGCCGGTAAAGGTTAAAACACCGCTAACAACCCGCTTTGCCGATAAATAACTTCTGGACCCGGCTCCCGTAAATGTCATGGTGCCGCCGATTGCTCTTTTGAACGTAACTTTACGAACTAACGTGCCGGTGAAGCTTAAAACACCTAATATCCTTTGACCTGTCGAATAAGCAGCTTGGCCTGTAAACGTCAAGACCCCGGCAATCGCCCTTTTGAATGTTTTTAGCGTACCAGCTTCCCCGGTAGGCGTTAGCACCCCGGCCACTGCTCGCTTGAAATTAACCTTTCTTACCAGAGCGCCGGTAAAAGTCAGAACCCCGGCAACTGCCGCAGCCACAACACCTTTAACACCCGCTGCGGCCCCTGCAAAGTTCAGGGTTCCGGCTATTGCACGTCTAAATGATACCAGGCGGCTAAAAGCCCCGGTAAGGTTCAAAGTTCCAGAAACCGCCCGGCGAAACGACGCTAAACGTCCCAAAGCACCCGCAGGAGAGACAACACCGGCCACGGCCCGCTTGAAAGTTACCTTGCGTACTAACGCACCCGCAAAGGATAAGGCCCCGGCTACCGCCTGAAAAATACGTTTTACACTCCCGGCTGCACCGGTAAAGCTCAAACTTCCAGCGGTACTACGCTTAAACGTGACCTTACGCGCTAACGCGCCTGTCATTGCCATTTTAGCCCGCCGTTGCCACTGTCAGCGTATACGTCCACTCAACTTCATCGTCGGTGGCTACCACAAAGGAGTCAATGACAGTTCTATCCATAAGGCGCTCAGTTGCCCCGGAGGTATCAAAAAGACCATGCTCAATAACGGTATAGGCCCCGCTTGCTGTAACCGTGGCCGTGGTAGCATAGATATTGCTCGATGCCCCATGAGTCTGTGAGCCTATATTGCGACCGTCCTGGGTGCTTATAAGTTCGCTATCGCCAGAACCTTCAGCGGTCGAGCCGTCCCCCATTTCGTGCGCGTTAAATGTCGAAATGGTAGAAGCTGCCGCCCCGGTTAAAGCGTCAACTAACAGATTGGCGAACTCAACCGTTACCGACCTCACCCCCACAAGCCCATGATCCTTGAACAACTCCCCGCCCCGGAACTGCTTTGCGGTTAAAAGCCCTGTCATTTCCAAGGGGCCTTTTGTCTTTGTTTGGCCGAGAGCCTTACAGACTGTAGCTAAGTCTACACCCTTCGGCACTTGGCCGCTTCTTACCAGTTTGGCTATCTGAGCTAGCCTACGGTTCTGCCTAAATTCAGTGATCGCTTTGCCTGGATTGAAAAACATTTTTTTGTGTCCTCCCCTTTCGCAATTCGTTGTTGGTGTAATTGTTTTGTTAATTCGTCACTTCTATTTCGCGCTCTGATATCTTTTATTATCTTACCCCTGCGGTCGCGCAACCTAAACGGGTTCCATATCCTGCAAGCCGCGGTTATCGGCCAAAATACCTTGATTCTCATAATACGCCTGCGACTGTACGCTTTGCCATTAATTTTCTGGCCAATGCGCCAGTTACCGCTAATGACCCCGCTACGGCTTTGGCTGTCGGCCCCCCCGCTGAAGGTGTATAGGGTCCGGGATAACCAGCATCATCAATAACAAAGCTGTCAACATATATAATTGTTCCAGCGCCATCCTCTGAACAATTACCGCACCGCAATTCAAGGCCAGCAGTATTTACAGCATCGGTGGTGTCAGCGCTACTTTGTTCAGCTAAAACTAAACCATCTCCGGCAGCATTCCAAATCTTCCATTTTATAGATGTATCATTTACCCATAGAATTTCAACCTGATACCAAGTATCTAATGCATAAGCATATGCATTACCAATTTGTTGGAAATCTTCATCACTGTCCTTACAATGCAAATACATACTTCCATCATCTATGGTAAGCCTGATAAATGAACTAACTGCGACGGTATCCGCAACAATAAAAGGATGTTGAACGTTAGTCCATGCATCTACATAAATACCAAAACGAATTCCCAATGTAGTTTTACTATCAACAGCGCCATCTTCGGTAAGAAGATGTTCTGTCCAACCTTGTAGTATTTTTAGAGAATTAGTATCTTCAAGAGCTTGAGTGTTTGAAACACTAATATCATCTGCGCCTACTTCAGCATCCCATACTCCATCTTGAACACCAGCACCATTTTCCCATTGTGATGCAAATATTTCAGCCATCTATTATGGCACCCCTGCCAACTAAGTTGTAATACCAAGTGTGTTTTAAAGATTTTATAAATACATCAATACCAGTGTCTTTTATCTTCCAATCCAAAAATCTAATACGAATACTTTCAATCTGTTCCTCGGGTCCTAACAAATCATAACTTAAAGTTACAAAACACTGCTTCAGCTTTTCTGATGTCTTTGCCGGATTATCAATTACCCTGTTTTCTATAATCGTAGCGCCGACAAGCACATCTGTTTCATCGAATGTTTTCATGAACACCTATGAAAATGCCGATCCCAACCATCACTTTGTGGGCAAAGGCCATGGCCGGCTGCAACATAAATATGAATATGATAGCAAATAATAGTTTTTTCATAACATCCATCCCTGTCCGTGTTCCTGGTGTCTGTAGTGCGGCTCGCGCCACTGTGATTTATCAACTTCGATTTCTGACTCCTGAAAGCCCCTGGTGGCCCTGGCAAAGTACCTGAAAGCGTCGGCACCGTTTGAGGCCCAGTTGTGCAAGGGTTTCAGGTTAAATGTCTGGTGCTTCTCGTTCCATTCCTTCTGATAGTTTCTGAGGCTGTTCAGTCCTTCTTGGCATCGTTCGGCGTGAAATCTACACTGGGGAAAGATTGCTCTAACTGCTTCAATACCTGGATCGATTGAAGGCTCGCGTGGTAGGACTTCAAAATTGAGTCCCAACTCACCTTTTGCTCGATCGGCAAGGCTTTCACCACTAAACGCTTCACGCCTTTCAGCGTCATGAGGCGCAAAGTGATCTCCGTATTCGTAACCTTTGGTTTTAAGTATAGAAACATAATGACTTAGCCCCTCCCCTGAGTTTTCATAGTAATCAATGACGTTGCGCCATAGCGGCCCATCGTTCTGCCAGAACCAAATAGCGGTGGCGTCCCTGACGCCCAAGTCCCAGGCGGTATGAACAGGGGCGTCTATCATCGGTATCTCGGTGATCCGTCCTTCCCTGGTAGCCTGGCCTATTTGTTTGAGGTAATAAGCGCCTTCAAGGCCGTACTCCCAGGAGCAATAAAATTCCTGTTGGGCCAGCTCGTCGGACATCCCGGCCTCGCGTTCTTCCTTGACATCCTGGTGAGTGATAGCGCTGGTATCATCTATCGTCAGTGTTTCCGTAAACCATTTGGGGTTATTAACGTTGTGCTGGTATAGCTGATATCCGTGGTTCATGCCTCGCGGTGTGTAAATAAATACGGCAAAGCCCTTGTTTTCAAGCAGGATCGGCCTGATGTAGTTCCAGCTCGCGGGGTTTTGAAGGCTGTACTCGCTAAATATGCAGCCGATGGGGTTCATACCCACCACCTCGGCCCGGTCGGTTCCCATGATCTGAAAGATTGAGCCGTTGATTAGCTCTATCTTCATTTCCTGATTGTTGATTTTCTTGATTATCTCGCGGGGAAAATGGTGCATGAACTTAAAGCCGTGAAAGTCCATGCCGTCCCAAATAGCTTTGCGGCCATGCGCTGCGGTAGGGTAATAATAAAAATACGAGCCGACCCGTTCAAAGGCTTTCTTTGCCATCAGGTTAACGCAGGTCTTGTCCTTACCGCTACGTCTATGCCAAACCGCGATAGCTCGCTTGGTTCCCTGGTCGATAGCTCTCAGTAAGGGCACCTGATAGGGCCGTGGCTCAAAGTTATGTGGTATCCGAATTGTAGGGCCAGCAGGTGCGCTAACGGGAACTAACGGGATAACTTTAGCGCACTTCTTAGCTACTGGCTTTCGCTTTACCGGTGCTTTGCGCTTCTTAACTGTCTTCTTTTTCGTCTTTGGCTTTGGCATAGTCCACTGTTTGAACTGTTATGTTGCCCTCATGTTCAACGTGTTGCTTGTCCTGATATCTGTCGGCACGCCTGCTATGTAATAGAGTCTTAAGAGCTTGAATGTCAGGCTGGGCTACCTTGTGGTATTTAATTATCTTGGTTTTCTTCTTGTTATCGGGGTTGATTTCCTCTGTTTTCTCAATGTACCTGTAGCCCTCGGCCTTCTTGATTAGCGTCTTCTCTGCTTTGTTGCAATAGTATATGTCCCAGGCTTCAAACCATTTGTTGATAAAATTAGGATGCTTGGCCCTCCAGAGGTGTATAGTGCTTCTATCCACCTGAAAAGTACGGGCTATTGTCGCCTCGTTAGCTCCGAACTTAGCTATTAGCTCATAGGCTGCTTTGGGGTGGTAATCGTCGTCGTATATGGGTGGCCTTCCGGCTCCTGGCAGTCCTATGGCTTGTTTATCCTTTGCTTTTTGCGTAAGTTATCGATTTCGTACTTCATTATGAGATATTCTTTCCAGACCGCTTTGAGGTAATCGATGGGTCTGCAAGGTATTGATATCTGTTTTAGAAACATCGCTATTTCCTGCTCTTTTTCAGGTTTCAGTGCCACAATTCAGCTACCATAATAAAAAAGGCCCCGCACAATGCGAGGCCCCAAAAAGAAGGAAAAAAGGTGAAAAAAGACTGCATTGCCCTGTTGGCGCTATGCAATCTTAGCTCTATATCAGACAGGATGTTATGTTGTCAATAACTTTTTGTTATACATTGAATTATTTAGAGATTTTAACCCCCAGGCAGGCACCTTCACCTTTGGGGATATCGGGCAGCATCTTCTCTAGGAATTTGAGGAAGTTGTCAATCTTGGCAGGCATTTGACTTGTCGGGCCTTGGTCAAACACTTTCGGCAACCTTTTTTTGAAGTCAGCTAACATTTCCGGTCCGCTTGCCCAGGACTCGTCACAGTGGTAGAACTGGCAGCCGTAACCTTTTTCATATTTGAAATATTCAGTATCGGTTTTACAGTATTTTAAAAAATCCCCCGGCAAAAAATAATGCAAATCCGTTAGAGACATCTTAGCATTGAATAGCAGCCGCAGGGTATGGTAAATATAGCCCCTCGGATTCACCCAGTGCGGCACGGACAGGCAGCACGCGCCTTGAGGCTTTAGTAGTTGCTCCATGATTTTGTCCAGCTCGGCCCACGGTTCATCGAGGTGTTCAAGTACGCCCTGCATGACAACAACATCCCAAGGCTTACCAACACCACCAGCGGCTTGAAATCCATCTTCCAATGTACCAAGTGATGCAAGGTTGAGTATCTGAATAAATTTCATCCCGGGATATTTATTTTTAGCTATTGCCATCTGTTCAAGAGAATAATCCACCCCGATAACATTAGCCCCGGCATAGCTCAAAATAGACGCTAAATGCCCATGCCCGCAGCCTATTTCCAGCACGTCGAGGCCCTGCCAGGAGTCCAGCATTTTGACTATCATCATGGACTCGTTATATCCTGAGTGAAATTTTAGCTCCTGGCTGTCGTAGATTTGTTTTAAGTCTTCGTTTTTCATCTCATACCCTCATGCTCTAAGCTGTAATGGTTGCCATCTTTGAACCTGCCGCCCCAGCTCCCACCAATAAACTCCCAAAATTCGCCCAAAGGCCGGTGATCCTCGGTGCTTGTCAGGTACACACCGTTTTTAAACAGGTTAAAATCCACTGCCAAACGCTTACCGTGTAATGTTTTTGGATTCCCATATTTACAGCGCGGGTCCCGGTATGCGTCACCGTAGGTTAGCGCATAGCCCTTTAGGTCTGCGAATTGCACCAGGAGCGTTACCATCTTTACGAATTTAGCTTGTTTTGTGGAGAGTTTCATTTAATATCCTCTCGGCACGCCATAATAGCTACACGCCGCGCAAAGTGGCACCGCGGCCCTGTCATTGCCTAAATGCCTGATAACCCATTTCTGGCGCTTCGTGCCGTGCCATATCTCGGTTAGCAGGTTGTTGCTGATATTGCCCAGGCTGTTCAGCCCTTCAGGGTCGTAGCGCACACAGGGCGAGACATTCCCAAACCGATCGATTGCTAATTTGTGCAGCATTTCCAGGCAAACCCCTATCTCGGGTATCGTCACCGGCTTTTCATAGTCAAAGGAGCCGTCCGGGGAGTGCAGGACACGTTCAGCTATTATACAGCCAAAATCTCTCGCCCAAAACTGGACGTTATCATAGCGCCATTCTTCCAGGCGGCCCAGCACCCTTAGAACAATTAAAGGCCTCTTTTTAATTGTTGTGAGGTATTTTGATATGATTTCGTCTTGTTTAGCGCCTTCTGGATCATCCTGAATTATGCTTATCGTGAGGGTGTCCAGCAGCGCCAGGGTCTTAGAGCGTTTCAACAGCAGCTTGCCGTTTGTATCAAGGCCGGTGTAACAGTGCTTGAACGCCGCCAGTGCAGCTGGTAGTTGAGGATGCAATGTGCTTTCTCCGTTCCAGTGCAGTTGAACAAATATTCCGGGCGGTATTTGCCCTGCAACATATTTAATCATACTTAGTGGCATATGCCCCCAATTAGCTTTTTCTGGATGTTCGCGCTCTAATTTTCTGCGGCCACACATAAAACAACCGTCACCGGCTTTGTTGCACATACTTGACAATTCTACGTTAACTGAAGATAGCCCTTGCATTTCTATGCAGCTCCATATGGCATTTATGGCATAACCAGGCCACATCAAACCAATTTTCCGGCTCATAGCCTAATTGATGGTGTCCGACTGGAATACAATTATTCCCGCATTTTGAACAGTTATCTGGCCTCGGCAACCTACCTGACCGCACAGCATAAAGCGTCTGGTCATTTGCTTTTTGTCTTTCAGGGTATTTATTCCTATATGCCGTTGCTGATTTTTTCTTTATTTCTCTATATTTAGGTTTCGCCTGGTATTCTTTCACAATTTTTTTGCCCCCGCCTTCGTGATACCACTTTCTATCACTTTTGCGCTTTATAACCCTTGCATGGGGCAATTTTTTGTATTCTATGGTAACTTCGTTGACCAACATAACCATACCTGGTGGGGTAGTCGGCCGGCAAGCTTTGGAAGGTGCCAGCAAAGAAGGCTTCAAAGGTTTTGCGAAAGGCGTGTTAAGTATCCGTGATTTTTAATCAAAATAACATCGATTCCCCAAAACTGGTAATCAATATATATTGTCTCCCTGATTGTACATAATTTTTATCCTTTAAAAAATCTTTAAGTAACACAACATACTCTTCCCAAGGTTTTACTACATTATTATCAATATCCTCTTGTGGTATTGGATAAAACCAATCTACCATTTTAAAAACAACAGCATGACCACCTCCAAAACAATAACCTTTCGGATATTCTTCTGGTAATTCAAAAATTCTACAAAAATTATTCATCTAATCTCCTTTCCTACTGGCAGATACAGTTGATTCCCCTATTTTTACAGCCATATGGTACATATCAGGATGCCCAAAATCTCCAGCGTTGCAGTCGCTTGTGTGTTTAGTGGATAAATCAATTCGACCATCAATAAATTTACCCATAATTCTATCGGATAAACCCCCATCATCAGGTCTATTATTTTTGATATGCACCCAATATGTATTATCGGTACAGCGTGTGATGTCAACATTACCAAAAGGTAACACCACCCTAAAATGTTCCGGCTCCGGGTTTTTGGGGTTACCTTCAAGCCTTATCCCTAAAACTTTTTCTCCCATTTGTTTAATTTTTAATTGGAACATTCAATACACCATGTTGCCAATCCATCTTTCATTCGTTTGTTATGCCAGAACTCTTTTTCATGCTTTGTCTGTTTGCATTTGGGGCATTTTTTCATAATAACTCCGTTAAACATTGCGGAAGCCGCGAAAGCTATCCGGCGGTATGTCGCCCCGGTAAAAGCGCTGGGCCTGCCGGAGCGATCTTCGCCAGTTTTTGTCATAATAATTGCTGATAAGCACCTCATTTGCCAGGTATAGCTCATTGTGGAACTTGTCATAAGGCAAGTCCGTAAAGTTTACCGTCAATAAATCGCTGTTAACGTGCTTGTTTTCGTAAAAATCAGCCACATCTTTGATAAACCCGCGCTTAACCGCAATATCAAATAGCTCTGAGCCGGGGTAGGGTGTTACGGGCCGAATTGTCCTTAACTCCTTACATGGGTCATATTGCTTTAAAAATTTGACGGCTTTGTCAAGCGTCGTTTTAGTGTCTCCAATATTGCCCCATATGAGGTTTAGACCAGGAACCAACCCAGCCCGCAATGTAGCCTCTACACCCTCGGTTATTCTGTCAACCGTAAGGCCCTTGTGCATGGTTTTTAAGACTTCGTTGTCCATAGCTTCTACGCCGTAATTGACATACTCGCAGCCGGTGGACTTCATTAACTGCAAGAGTGATTCTTTGGCAAAGTTAAGCCTGCCGTTGCAGTCCCATTTGAAGTTTTTAATCTTCTGAATTTTGCCGGATGATTGCAGCTCGACGCAGAAATCTATGATACGCTTTTTAGACGACATGAATAACTCGTCTGAAAACTGGAAGTGATTTATGCGGTAGTGCTGCCAGAGCCAGAACATTTCGTCTATAACCGCCTCCGGTGATCGCGGCCTGAAATCTCCCTCGTTCATGCGATAGCAGAAATTACAGCGGTACGGGCAGCCTCTGCCGGACAGGACCGGCATACAAAAGTCTGTTTCGGTTGAGGTGGGCCAGCGTATCAGGCGATAGACATCAATAGGAAACATATCGTATGCCGGCCAGGGGATGTTATCAACATCTTTGATAGGTGATATTCTCATAATCTTCTGGCTACCTCTGCCATACGGATAATGTGTAAAATATTCACCTTCGCCAATAATAACGCCATCAGCCCCGAACTTATCTAAGAAATATTCGGGTGCAGCCGCCGGGCCGTGACCGCCTAAAACAAATCGGAATCCATCACGGTTTTTTGAGGCATTTACGGCATTAGCAATCTCGCTGCAAACTCGATACTGGTAATAGCCTGCCACAAAACCAAGGCCCACGATATCAAAAGAATAAGAGTCAAGATAGGCAGTGATACTATCACATGAACTATGCGCCACATCTTGGTGAAAAATCTCAACATGATGCCCCTCCTTTTTTAGCGCAGCCGCTATGTAGGCGGTTCCCTGGGGAAAGAAGCTAACTAAGCTCCCGTTATCGTATACTATCAATAAAATTTTCATTGTTTTCCGTAACTTTTTTAAACATTTTAGGGCTTAAAAAGCCTTTCCATAAATACCAGTTGTGCGGGTCTCCATGTGAATTCAATACTTGATTAAACTCATATTTTTCACAAAACGGTAGCCATCTTACTAACTTATTGCATGGTTTTTTTATTTTGATTTTAATTCTGTAATCATTGCGTTTATACGGTAATGAGCTATAGCGGCACCATTCTTGATTGAATGCGCCAGACTTAGTAAGCCATTGATAACCCATACATAGCTTTGGCGGGTCAATGGAAATTGGAATTGCACCAATTCTCAAGCCTTGTTTTAAACAACCTTCAATGTGGTATCTACTTGTGAAGTGGTACAAAATCATTTTTTAAGATTACCCATTCCAGGCGTATAGCCGTTTTCCATCTTTGCTTCATTATCTGGATGATAACACCAAGTGTCGCCTCTTTGCGGGTTGCCCTGTAAGCTCACTTGCGGCCTTCCTACCAATAAAGAGCTATGGTTGCTTAAAAAAGGCGATGAGCTAGGATTATACTCGCTTTGCGGATAGCCAAGACATAGACTACACCACTGCTTTGTTAAGCCGTGTTTGCACTTCATTCAAACCACCTCATTTTCTTAGCGTTTTCGGCCTCTTTTTCGGTGATTACCTTCTTGCCGTCACCCAGGCATTTTTCAGCCTGGCAGGCCCACGATACCAGCTTTGTTATGCCGGGTGCCTCAAGGGAAGCTGCCTGATCCGAGCCGTACATTGACCTATCAAGCGTGATATGGCGCTCAATAAATTCAGCTCCGAAAGCTACCGCTAAAACACTGGGTATCACCCCGACTTCGTGGCCGCTGTAACCTACTGTAATGCCTGGAAACATACCTTGTAGCGTTTGCACCATGCGAATATTCAGCTTTTCCGGCGGGCAAGGGTACTCTAAAACGCAGTGCATGAGAATCAGCTCGCACCTTGCAACACTGAATATGTCATAAGCTGCTAATATATCTTCCATTCTACAGGCCCCGGTAGAAACAAATGTTGGCCTGCCAAGTGAAGCTACCGCCCGCACGAATTTATGATTTGTTGCCATAGGCGAGGCTACCTTGTGAAACGGCGGGTTAAATGTTTCAAGGAAATCAAGGCTATCGGCATCCCAGGCAGACGCAAACCAGGGAATACCTATCATTTTGCAATGGTAGTTTATCTGCTGGTATTCCTCAAAGCTGAATTCAAGGCCGTGTTTCTGCTGGCCCTCGGTTGTACCCCAAGGTGATTCCCTCGGCTTGTCAAGGGTTTTGGCATATACCTTGTCCACGTTTCTTTTCTGAAATTTCACATAGTTACAGCCGCAGCCTTTTGCCATGTTTATTAGCTGCTTTGCAATCTTGATATCGCCATTCGCGTTAATTCCTATTTCGGCAACTAATTTCATTATATAAATCTCCCCAAGCTATCTCTTTGTTTTCGTTGCATTTTTGAATGGTAGCTTAAATGCGATGAATTTGTCATTAATTCAAGGTTTTCTATCCTATCATCATCTTTTTGATGGTTTATGTGGTGTACTATTTCATCAGGGTCTAAATAACGCTCAAGATATTTTTCCATTACAATGCGGCCCTGCCTTACATACCCCCTACCCATAGCGTTAGCCAATGGATGTAAAGGCGTATAAATAAGCCAATAACCGTTACATTTAATTTTGCCACCCGTTCTTTTTTTGTTTCTTTCAATTGTTAATTCGCGTTTGTGGCAGCCGCAGCTTACTATTTTATCCTGATTTAAATCATGGCCCGTAGCAGCTTTATATTTCCCGCATTCGCAAAGGCACACCCAGGTAACACGATTATGTAACCTTTTGCCGCTTTCACCAACAACAAACAAACGACCAAAAACCATGCCTTTTAGGTTGTTTTTCCTCATTTATCCTCCTTTACCAGCTCGATTACGTTGCCGTCTGGGTCTGTTATGAATCTGACTCCCGGTTTTTTCATTTTCCACATTACACTATAGGGCAATTCTTCACCTTCCATAACAAATGCCGTAGGCCCTAAATAGTCTACCGTGAAAGCTGTATGGCGTCGCCAATCGCCCTTTATCAGTTCGATATTATTTGTCATTTTGCAGACATCAAGGTCGTAGATATCCCATTTTTCATTTACCCTGCTAATCACCTTACACCCAAGTTTCTGGTAGAACCTAATAGCCCTGTCCATGTCGCTGACGACTATACCGACGTGCCTAAGATTTAATATCATTCAAAACCTCGTCAACCGACTTTTTAAGTATCTCTATCCCTTCCTCAAGCTGTTCATCAGGGATGGTTAATGGCGGCCCTAGCTTGACGGT
>Ga0255055_10001852_pt1 | contig 15140 bp, 13 predicted proteins | sample JV7_2_27_MG_FD_188633 | JGI IMG/M metagenome (GOLD analysis project Ga0255055, IMG submission 188633) | Seawater microbial communities from Jervis Inlet, British Columbia, Canada - JV7_2_27 | ecosystem: Environmental > Aquatic > Marine > Inlet | place: Canada: British Columbia | collected... | reverse complement strand
CGGGCATCGAAGTTTTTCGGTAAAGGCGGTGAGGGATTAGAAGAAAAAGAACGGAATCCATGCTGTATATCATTTGAAGGTGGGGGAGGCTATGTGTCCATCTCCATTTATGATGAAGAAAAACACACACAGGATGGTAGATGTTGAGACCAGAGAATTTGAGTATCAGGCTAAACAGTTTCTGGGAACACTTTGATCTTTCAGTTGGCATCACTATAAGATACCTAAATCTTTTTCTCGCCAGCTTTAACCAAAAGGGCTTGTATCACTTTATGATTTCCCGTTCCACTTACTTTCTGTTAGTATACCGATTCGATTTATCATGCGTATTCTGTATAAAAAGCTGAATCATCCCTAAAACAACTCAAAGTTACTCAATATAAAGACTGCGTTGGAATACTAATTATTTATAGTGTTTACAATAAGATACAGCAGGATTGCTTGACTTAATTTTATGGATACCATAGACTTAACATGAATTTGTTTTGCAAATTATTGCGGTATTAGTATTGATAAAAAGAACCGGTTTAATAATTAATGTTAGGCGACGACTATCGGGAGAACAAGGGGTAATCGAAGAAAGATGTTCCGTGAGAAAGGATTGGCAATTTGTGAAATTGGTAACCGCTTTTCGTTATCCCATAATCCTTAAATTCCGACAGCGGAATCATGCCGTAAGTTGACAATGCGGGTCGGATTACGTATTAATTGTGGAGTTTTTCGACCGGTTCCGGCGGGACGGCGAGCAAAAAACTCAAATTTAGAGCAACGAAACGTTGTTTTAACCTATGGCTTCGAAAAAATCGACAGAGTCTACGAATATCTTGATCCTGGGACTTGGCGGCGTCGGGCTTTATCTGTCCAAACGGCTGGCGCATGAAGGCTACGCAATCACGGCCATCGAATCGGACGGCGGGTTGATTCGCCAGGCCGATGGGGGTATGGATGCCCGGCTGATTCAGGGCAATGCCATGAGCATCCAATGCTGGCGTGATGCCAGCGCAGAGAAGATGGATTATCTCATTGCCGTCACCGACAATGATGCCGTCAACATGATGGCCTCCTTGATTGCGGACCGCTTTGGCATTCAGCGCAAGATCGCCCGGGTTCGCTCCCTGGAATTTGGGGATAAAGGTTCAATCCTCAACACCAAAGATTTAAAAATCGACCTGATCATTCACCCCGAAGAACTGGCCGCTCAAGAGATCGTGCGGCTGATCAAACTTCGAGCAGGCAACGATATCATAGATGTGGCCGAGGGACAAATTCAGGTCATGGCCACCCGCATTCATGACGCATCGCCGCTGGCACACAGAAGCCTGAGAGAAATTTCCCAAGAGCATCGGGATTTTCCATTCCGGGTCGTTGCAGTTGCGCGCGGAATTACGACGATCATACCCGGAGGGGAGCATGAGCTCTTGCCTCAGGATCAGGCCTTTTTCATGGCCAGCAACGAAAATTTGCCCAAGTTGATGGAGATGACGGGCGTTCGACAGCAGAAGCGCCATCGGGTGATGATTCTAGGAGGCGGCCTGGTGGGTCGCCGCCTGGCCGAGCTTTTGAGAAAATCATTCGAGGTTCGGTTGATTGAAAAAGATGAAAAATATGCCCAGGAGTTGTCCTTTGCTTTAGACAACGCAGAGGTCTTGCATGGAGACGGTTCGGATAAAAATGTTCTGTTATCCGCAGGACTTTTGGATATGGACACCTTTATCGCCGCCACAGGCGAGAATGAGACCAACATCATGAGCTGCGTGCTGGCAAAGCACCTCATGAACACTCATAATAATCATTCACACGCCAAACAGAGAAAATGCATCACTCTGGTCAACAAAGAGGATTACTTGGTGCTGGCGGCGACGATGGGATCGGATATTGCCTTGGACAAAAAAATCCTGGCAGGCAACGAAATACTCAAGTTCATCCGCCGGGGGGAATTGCTTTCCGTGGCCCATCTGCACGGCTTTGAGGCGGAAGTGGTAGAGCTCGTTGCCGCTCCCAAATCGCCGATCACCCGCAAACCCCTTTCAAAATTGGATACTTCTTTCTACGGCAAGATCATGATCGGTGCAATTTACCGCGACGGTGCGTGGCAAGTCGCGGTTGGCGACACCCACATCCACGGTGATGAGCGGATTATCGTCGTTTGTATTTCACCCCATCTAAAAGATGTGCAGAAATTATTTTTAGCTTGATCTCGTCTCTGAAGCAACCATTCAGACGTAATTTCTGGGATAAGACCCGCCGGAAGCGGTTTCAATCTATCTCTTCCAGAAGGACGGATAGAATATCACCAAGGCTGAAAACATCTCCAGCCGGCCTACGAGCATATTCCAGGATAAGAACCATTTCCCCACATCGGAAATATGGGCATAGTTTTCAGCCGGTCCCACAGTGCCGAATCCCGGACCGATGTTCATGAGGGTGGCAATAACCGAACTCATGCCGGTGACATAGTCCATATCATCCACCAACACCATAAAACACCCCCCTCCCAGCACCAGGAAGATGTTGACGATGAAATAACAGACGGCCAGGTCGATGATTGAGGGATCGACCGGACGCTGGTTCAGTCGGACGGGTACGACCGCCATGGGTTTAAAAAATATGCGTTTGATCGAGGCAACCCCGTATTTCCAGATAATGACGTAATGGACGACCTTGATACCGCTGGTGGTCGATCCGGCGCAGGCTCCGATAAAGCACACCGCGTAAAGAAACATCTGTGCGGCCTGAGGCCATTTTTCGTAATCGGCGGTGGTGAAGCCGGTGGTGGTTAGGAGGGAGGTGACCTGGAAGGTCGCGTATCGAATGGAATCTATCAAGCTGCCATACGTGTTTTCCTTCCACAAAATCCATGAAACCATGCCGCAAAAAAACAGCATAAAACCTACATACCAACGAAATTCGGTGTTGATTTTCAATACGTGCCAGTTGCCTTGCAGCATGAAATAAAACAGCATGAAGGTCATTCCGCCCAAAAACATGAACAAAATGATGACCCAGTCAAAGTAGGCGTTGTTGTAATGCCCGATGCTGGCGTTCCAGGGGGAATAGCCGGATGTCGACACGGTTCCGAACGAATGACACAATGAATCGAAAAGCGACATTCCGCCCAGACCTAGCAAGAGGGTTTCCAAAAGGTTCAAGGCCATATAGATTCCCCAGAGCCAGACCATCGTATCTCTGTTGCGGGGGATGAATCTCTCTTTGGTGATCACCTGACCGGGGCTCGACTCTGCCCGAAATAAGCGCAGCCCGCCCATGCCGTGCGGCAGAAATATCACCGTCAATGTCAAAAAACCCATACCACCCAGCAAATGGGTTTGGCTTCGCCAAAACAACAGTCCGCGCGGCACCACTTCGATATCCGTGAGAATGGTCGCTCCGCTGGTGGTATAACCGGACATCATTTCGAAAAATGCGTCGGTAAAGGAAGGAATCGATCCGTGGATCATAAAAGGCAGCCCGGATACGGCGGAGATCAACACCCATCCGAACACGGCGATGAAAAAACCGTCTTTGATGTCTAACTCATGGCTTTTTCGAAAAACCCACCAGATGGGCAGCCCCAATAGAATGATGATGATAGCGGAGACGAATATCGAATACAGATCATTTCCCTTATAATAAAGGGAACAGATCAAAGGAAACGCCATTGTACTGCCGGTAACAATCAGCAGTTTTCCCATGACGTTGGCGATTGAAGCGAAATTCATAGATATTCCAGGTTTAAAAGTGGACGATTGAATTCATCCGATCAAATGCTCCATAGCTTGAATTCGGTTTTGGTTCAACCCTCCCCCTTGAAAGCGCCCCTACGTTTGATATCAATTATATATCACAAATTTTCCATTTTAGTAATATTCTCAATTTTATAAAAGGCTATAAACCCGAGACCCCTTATTTAATGGCCTCTTAAAACGGCGATTACCCAAAAAATAAACTCGCAATAAATTGATGTTGACATTAAGAGAGGTAATGCTAAAAAAGTGAAGAATTTTCAACGAATTTTTCATCCGGCAGTGGATTATGTATTTTGATTTGTGAGGTAAAACAAGTTTGACTTAAAAGGAGGAAGTTATGACCGGAAAACGAGTTTCTGTTAAGATTCAACCGAAAAAGGGATCTGAAGAAGCATTTTTTGCAGAACGAGATCAACATAAACTCAGGGAGCTTAGGAAAAAGGCAGCTGGAGAAGCAACCAAACAATATAGCGAAGAACATAAGTATCATTGCTTTCGGTGTGGTACACAGAGCCTAGCTGAAATCGACGAAGGCAATGTCAAAATTGACATATGTGTGAATGAAAACTGCGGTGCGATTCATTTGGATACAGGGGAGCTAAAAGAAATTATTAAAGATCAAAGTGCTCTTTCAGGAGCAAAAAATGCTTTCTTATCTGTATTTAAGAAATAGTAATTTGTAAACAACTTGTGATCTCCAGAGACTGTCGAAAAAGTCCAAAAATAACAATTTTAGCAATTTCGCAATTCATAAAATCAATAGCTTACAAACATCAAAATTACAGATGACCCTCCCAATTATAAGGGCCAAACCAGTGCCGACCATTTTAATCTAAACTACACTTTATTCTCCATAGACCAAGATGAGTAAAATTTTTATTTCATATTCTCATAAAGATAAACAACAGGTCCAAAATATTGTGAAAAAGATCAAAGACGCTGGCCATGATATTTGGATAGATGAAAGCCGGCTCTCAATTTCAGATGCCATATCATCAGCAATTCAAAAAAACATACAAAATTCAGATTATGTTATAGTATTTCTGTCATCAAATTCAGTTGATAGTAAATGGGTTCGTCAAGAAATTTATGAAGCTCTATATCAAGAGCTTAAAAATAGAGAGCTAAAATTGATTCCTTGTTTAATAGATGACTGTGAATTCCCAAAAGCTTTTACTAAGTCTAAGAAATTTTATCGTCTTTATCAAAGCTTTCTTGAAAATGAACAAGAAGCAACTAAAAATATTCTTTCAATTTTAAATGCATCAACTCGAGAAGTTTTTGAGGATGAATACTATGCGATTTTGAATATACCTGTTCCTGGTCTGGAAATCTATTTGGCCTGAGAAACCTACGGATGGGGTAAAAATAATGAAATGATATATTTTGAAACCGTTGATTCATATTTGCTTTTTGGTTTTTCAATAGAACCATTTAAGCACTTCAAACATTTCGTGCTTTGTGAAGAGAAAGATGCAGAAGATATTCGGGGAAAGTTAAAGTCATTAGAGTATATTGTGGGTGGAACTGGCGATATTGATGATGAAACCGATAAGAGGAGAATTTGGTTTAAAGTTAAATCTAAGGTGAAATTTAGCAATCATCCGTTTAAAATTACAGGCGATAACAACCAATGGTTAGAAAGAGCATAGAACAATTTGCTGCACCGGAGCGCAAAAAGCCGCGCCCGGTGAGCAATACGTTAATCAAGATTTCTCCAAAACTCCGTATATATCAACCCACTAAAAATCTTGCGATATTCCTTTCATATCTGTAAAATTACCAAAGTTTTGTTATTCTCAATATATCAGTGCTTGCGTATTATTTGGTTTTCTGGCACGCAACATGAAACTTTTAATTCGAAGGGCGAAGTACAAGCTAATTTACACGCCTCATATTTTGAAAGGAGATCAGTGGATTGACAAAGCAAGAAGTAAAGTGGATTGATTAAACCGGCAGGGTATTCATCACACTATGATACTACACAATTTTTCGGGAAACTTTGCAGCGTTCCTTGCGGCAGGCCTTTTTGGCGCCTCGGTAGTCGCCACCCGTGTGGCAGTTCAGGAAATTCCGCCATTGAACTTAGCGGTTCTCCGATTCGGTCAAGGAGGATTGATATTGTTCCTATGTCTTTTCATTGGTGCAAGGGATCTCCTCAAAGTTAAGTGGCATGATATACCATTTCTTGTCCTGCTCGGTGCCATTCTCTTTGCCGTTTTCCCGGTGACTTTTAATATTGGCCTCCGCCTTACCGAGGCTTCAAGGGGGGCTCTGATGCTCTCCACCATGCCTATATGGAGCGCGTGGCTGGCTCGCGCGGCACGAAAGGAACGGCTGATCCTTCGGCAGGTCGCGGGTATCCTGATAACATTCGGTGGTGTGGGGATAGTTCTTGTGGAGCGAGGACTGAATTGGCAAGGGACTACGTTGGCGTTGGCCGGAGATGGGTTTATGCTCCTGACGGCCTTTTGTGGTGCAATATATGGCGTTTTAGCTCAACGGATGCTGGCTCGCTATTCTGCACTGACCGTAACTACATATGCAATGGTGTTCGGAACGTTGCTTCTCTTTCCAGCCGCCCTTGTTGAAGGTCTCCCTCAAGCGTTCGTGCGGATAGATGGGAAAGTAGCGGCTCTGATCCTTTTTCTGGGGATTTTTGGTGGAGCCCTTGGTTACTTTTTCTGGACATTCGCCCTGACTCGCCTGACGCCGACACAAGTAGCGGTCTATGTGAACGTGAACCCGATGGTTGCAATAATTTTGGGGGCAGTCCTCTTGGCGGAAAAACTTACTGGAGTCTTTGTAGTTGGTTTTGTGATTGTTGTAGTTGGTGTTTTGTTTGTTAACTGGCCAAGAAGGATCGAGTCAGAATAGCATTTCCCTGCAGAATGAAAGTGTTTTTTGTTGGTTTATATAGTTAACCAAAATAGATAATAATTTTTTCTGTTGGAGGTTTCTATGCGAATAGCTATTTTTGGAGCAGGTTCGGTGGGCGGATACTTCGGAGGACGGCTATCCCAGGCTGGGGAAGATGTCGTTTTCATAGCCCGTGGAGAGCATTTGAACGCGATGCTCACGAATGGTCTGCAAGTGGATAGTATAAATGGTGACTTTGCGGTGCAGCCGGTTCAAGCAACTGACGATCCATCTAAAACAGGGGAAGTTGATATGGTGTTAGTGGGCGTTAAGGCCTGGCAAATGTCCGCGGCGGCTGAGGCCATGCGACCAATGATAGGACCAGAAACATTTGTTCTGCCGTTGCAAAACGGACTTGAGGCGCCGGCGCAATTATCCGAAGCTTTAGGAGATCAACATGTCCTGGGCGGTTTATGTGGGCTATTTTGTTATGTGGCGGGGCCAGGGCATATCGTCCATGCCGGAACAGATCCTTTCGTAAAATTTGGAGAGCTGGACAACCATCGCAGCCAACGAATTGAACTACTGCTTGATGCATTTAAAAGGGCCGGAGTCAACGCGGAAATCCCGCCTGATATCCAGGTTGCCATGTGGATGAAGTTTCTGTTTATTACAGTGTGGAGTGGAATGGGGGCGGTTACGCGTGCTCCAGTTGGGATATGGCGCAGCCTGCCAGAGACTCGCCGGATGGCGGAACTGAGCCTTCAGGAAATTATTGCCGTAGCGGCCGCTCACGATATTTCATTGCCAGAAGAAGCCTTGCAAACGATAATGACCATGTATGATGGCCTTGTGCCAGAGTCAACCGCCTCCTTGCAGCGTGACGTGATGGAGGGGCGCCCTTCGGAGCTGGAAGCACAGATTGGAGCCGTGGTACGTTTTGGGCAGAAAGCTGATGTGGCAACCCCACAGCACACATTTATCTATGGCAGTTTATTGCCCATGGAGTTACGAGCACGAGATGAACTTCAGTTTGGTGAATGACCTCCAGGCTCTGTTCTGTTGCGCACTTTTTATTTTTATTTGAGACCACAGTTTCCAGGGATTACCCAAAGCATGCGATTGTTGTGCGATCCTATTAACACAAGCTTCTTCGCAGTTGTAAAACCTTCGTACAACTCCAACAACACCAAACTATCACCCGTCCTGAAAACCTGTGATCCACTTCATCTCTGTAACTTTATAAAATTACAGATGATCCTTCCAATCATCAGGGCCAATTCAGTGCCGACCATTCTGCCGCCGATCACCTTCGCAGAGTATGGGAAAGCCTAACGCATTGTTGGTTAATTTAATAAAGCAATAGAGTTCCCAATTTTCCCCGCTCAACAGCTGCATTTTACCGGGGCCTGCCCTGTTAAACTTTTCGTAGAAAAAGAGCATAGCGAGTTTAACAGGGGTGGCCAATTCATTCTTCTATTTGAGACGCTTTTTAATGGGTGACCCCATTCATTCACTTAAGCACCAAAATTAAACGGCTACCAAAACAGTTTGTGTTTGTCCGTGTGGGTCCGTGGCTAATTAAGAAATCTGAGCTTCCCTGGCTTTGCGCTTCAGGGCCACCACGCACTCTTCCAGCTTCTGCATTTTATTTTCAAGACAGGAAGCCTCATAGTTCGCGGCCGCATCATCCGGCATAAACAGCCACACGGGCGCATCTCCTGAAGCCTTAACGATGGTATCAATGTTGGGAGATCGCTCATCGTAGATCCTTATCAGGTATTCATGAGTCTTGTTATTCCATGACTCATGATCCTTTGATTTAACGGGCTGTTTATCCAGCAACTGCTTCGCGATTTCGATTTGTTTTTGCAGCAGATAAATCCCGGTTTTGATATCAACCGGTTCAAGAACCTTTTCTTCCTTTTTTTTCCAGAGCATGATTAATCTTCTCCGTTTATATAAAAACAACTCCCCTATTTTACTCTGCCTTGTCCAATGAAAATAAGACCGAAAAACATATTTCCAAAGTTTTTCATACGCCAATTCTCCCTTTATGCAAGAAAAGTAACATTCACAAAATGGGTATCAATTCTAGTTGACCCGATACGACACAATAATGTATAAAAATATCTAAAATAATTCTGATTTTCCTACTCCACCGGACCACAGCCAACTTTTTATCTCTTAAGGCGGACCAGGTCTGACTCCTCATCTCGCATGCTGATAGAAGATTCATCTACCATCTCTCGTGCTGTCTAAAACCCGGAAAAATAGAAAACACATGGCAGAGGGGCAAACATGGAGAACTATAAATTTTCTTTCAAGCAATCTTTTCTCCGATCTTCGATCAGGGCAATTGAGTTACTCAAGGCTTTTCTTTTGATTTTTGTGATCGTTTTTTTACTGACATGTGTGGGTAAAAAAATGTCAGTGGAGGAGGCCAAGAAAATTACTGTCGCGATGAGCGCGGAATCCTTTGTCCCTCCGCCTCGCCGTATCGACGACATCCTTGCTATACTTGACCAGCCCGGACAGTTTGATCCCGAGATAGCCGCAAAGATTAAAGCTCGGGCAGATGCTTTGCCTCCGGATACGGATAATCCTGTCACTCTAGCCATGTTTTATAGAAAAAGAGGCATGATGGCTTTTGAATTAGGCCGCTCCAAACAGGCTCTGGAGGATACCCGGGCGGCTTTGCGCTATGCCGAAAAGAATGAAGGTCAAAAAGTATCAGGCTTCAATATTACAGATTACAGCTGGATACTGACCAACCTGGCACTCGTAGAGGGTCTTTTTGGCAATTATTCTCGTGCAATTGAGCTGGAAAAGCGGGTTCTAAAAATAGCGCCAAATCATGTTGCATACAGGTATTTGATGAGAGACTATCTTAAAATGGGTAATCTTAAAGCTGCGGAAAAGGTCGAAAAAGCAGGTGTTAGCTATTGCGATGATCAAATATTTAGAAAATCAGGGATATCGCGGGTCAAATATTCCGATCATAAACATAGGATGCAGGCAATTTCATTAGATGCGAGGGGGAAACACGCTGAAGCCGAACCCCTGAGACGCTCTGTAGTGAAAAATATGGTTCATTATTACCTAGATAGTTATCCTGAAACATACTTGAATGAAAGGCGTCGGTTAGCCGGTAATTTGATACAGCAGGGGCGTTTGGTAGAAGCTGAATTTGAGATTCGCGAGATTTTAAGGCAATCCATGGGGTTTGGCGGCAAGAAGTCATCAATGACTGCAAATCATCTCAGGACTTTTGCGAGGGTAATGCTCGCACAAGGACGGGTGCAAGATGCTGAGAAAATTATAAGGGCTACAATTCGTATTATGAAATCCTCAGGCCTATCTGACGACAGCTTCTTTATGGCAAGGAATAACATGCTTTGGGGTAATGTTTTGGTCGCACGGCGCAACTTCACCGAAGCAATGAAGCTGTTTGACAAAACCCGCGAAAGTTTGAGTGATAATCAGTACCTTTATAAGAAACTTTTTGCGGGCAACCCCGGTGTTTTGATCTCGCTCCTTAAGACAGGGCGCACCGAAGAAGCAATGAGATTTATAGCTGCCAAATACAATAATTTTCGTAAAAAATATGGAGAAAAACATCGTAGAACTGCTGAGATGCTTGCAATGCGGGCCATGGCCTACGCTCAGATGGGGGAAAAAAAGCAAGCTATAAAAGACTTTTCCAATTGTATTCCCGTATTATTAGAAAAAAAGGAACCTTTTGGACACGATTATTTAAAAGATCAACGGTTTCAGATCCTCGTTGAAGCATACATTGATTCATTGACACAGGTCCACGAGGGGAAACTGGAGAAAGAGTTTGAAATCGACGCATCGGCAGAAATCTTTAAACTGTTCCAGGCAATCAGTGGAAGTATGGTCCAAAGAGCCCTTGGCGAAAGCGGCGCCAGGGCCGCGGCCGTGCGTCCGGACTTAGCTGATCTGGTGCGCAGGGAACAAGATGCAAGCAAACAATTAAACGCTATGCGAACCATACTGTCCGATGTATTGGCTCTGTCGCCGAATCTGCAGAATCCAAATGTTGTTAAAGACCTTAAGAACAAAATCGACTCCTTAAGCGCTGCCCGGGCCACGTTAAAATATGAAATCAAAAGACGCTTTCCGAAATATGCTAATTTTATAAATCCCCCCCTGCTTACACCTTTTATCATCCAAAAGCATCTACGACCCGGTGAGGCTTTGATCGCGATATATTCTTCCGTTAACCGCACCTATATTTGGGCGATACCCAATAAGGGTCAGGAAAGATTTTCTGTCGTACCATTTGGGGAAAAAGAGGTGGATCGCATAGTCACCAATCTGCGCAAATCTCTCGACTCCAAACCAGATACGTTAGGGGATATTCCGGAATTTGATCTCAGTCAGGCCTACGAACTGTACAATAAATTGCTTGCTCCCGTTGAAGAGGGCTGGAAAGATACCTCTGAATTAGTCATTGTTGCTCAAGGCCCATTGGGCCAATTGCCCTTCTCAGTTTTGCTTACCTCCCCTTTCAAGCTTGGCAAAAAAGAAAAACTATTGTTCAGTAATTACCGTAAAGTTCCGTGGCTAATTCGTAAAGTCTCGATAACCAGACAGCCATCGGTTGCCTCTTTTGTTTCACTCCGGACACTTCCAACGGGAGACCCCCTTCGAAAAGCTTTTGTAGGCTTTGGTGATCCCTGCTTTAACCAGGACCAATTAGCGCAGGCGGAGAAAGAAAAGAGTACTCATAAAGCTGCGCTTACAAAAGTGGAAGGCAGTCTGCATTTCCGGGGAATTCGAGTCACCACAACAGGCAACCTTGATAGTGAAAAAATTACTTCGAGCCATCTTGAGTTACTGAATCGTCTTCCGGATACAGCGCAAGAAATAAAAAGTATAGCTCAAGCTTTAGGGGCAAGCCTGGATCAAGATATCTTTTTAGGAAAGCACGCGTCCGAAAATCAGGTCAAAACCATGAATTTGTCCGACCGGCGGGTCATCGCTTTTGCCACACATGCTTTGGTGCCCGGTGATCTAGATGGCTTGGATCAACCTGCACTGGCGCTTTCATCTCCGGCAGTTACAGGTAAAAAAGAGGATGGGTTGTTAACAATGGGAGAAATCTTGAAATTAAAGCTAAACGCTGACTGGGTTGTGCTTTCGGCCTGCAACACCGGAGCGGCCGATGGCGCAGGCGCTGAAGCTGTATCAGGTCTTGGCCGTGCGTTTTTCTATGCCGGCACCCGTGCCATTCTGGTCAGCATGTGGCCGGTGGAAACTACCTCGGCCAGGAATCTGACCACCCGTCTTTTTCAATATCAAAAGGAAGGTAAAAAATTTTCACGGGCAAGCGCATTGCGTAAATCAATACTCGAGTTAATTGATGGGCCCGGTTTAAAAGATAATGCCACAGGAAAAATCGTAGCAAGTTACGCACATCCGCTTTTTTGGGCGCCCTTTATTATCGTAGGCGATAGCAGCTTCGATTTATAGGGGTTGTAAAAAAAACGTTCCGGTATTCAAACGTTTTTTTCTACAACCCCTTATGCCGCAATTCCGTCATTGGGAACATTATTATGGAAAGCGGTGAAAATTGAAGAGTTAATACCTATATTTTGTGGTTTGAACGTGTCTGCAATATTTTGCATCTATAAAAATTGCAGATATGCAAAATATCCAAAATAAGGAGGTGAATTAAAATGGCAAAAGTACTTCGTTGTAGTGACGTCGGTTTTGAGTGCGACGGTGTGATCCGTGCCGAGACCGAGGAAGAGGTATTGAAACAGGCCGCTGAACACGCTCGAGCAGTGCACAACTTGCAAGAAATGACTGAAGAGGTTGTGGAGAAGGTGCGTGGAGCTATTCGAGATGAATAGAGTTTGTGGCGATTGTCACACCCATTTCAGCCGAAACTCGCCTCAACCGTACTCTCATTTGTCAGAGTTACAAGCGGGGCGGGTTAAGGTTGAAAATTGCCAAGAGACAAAGCACCCTTCAAGGAAAAATTAATGGAAGAGATAGTTAAATCAAACACATACCAGGAAAAATGACATGAGCATTGCTAACAACGTTCTTGAAACTATCGGCAATACACCTTTAGTGGAGCTACGAAGAGTCGTTCCAGCCGATCACGCACGTGTCTTGGTAAAGCTGGAAGGTACTAATCCGACTGGAAGCATGAAAGACCGTATGGCAATCGCCGTGATTGAACGGGCGGAATCGGACGGTCGATTGCCGCATGGCGGAACTGTCGTCGAGTATTCAGGTGGGAGTACTGGAGCCTCGCTTGCGCTTGTATGTGCAGTCAAGGGCTACGGGATCCGCATAGCCACATCGGATGCATTTAGCCAGGAGAAACGCGATCATATGCGAGCACTTGGAGCAGATTTGATAGAGGTGCCGAGCGAAGGTGGTCGAATTACGAAAGAACTGATTGAAGAAATCATCGAGTTGGCACACCAGATAAGTGAAGAGCCAAGTACCTTTTATAGTGATCAGCTACAGAACAAAGATGCCATTGGGGGTTATCATCCACTGGGTGAGGAGATCTGGTCTCAGACTGGAGGAAACGTTGATGCCTTCATACAGGTTGTCGGAACTGCTCATTCTATCGAGGGTACTGCGATAGTGTTGCGCAGCCACAATCCCGATCTTCAAGTAGTCGCGGTAGAGCCTGCGGAATCGCCGGTACTGTCGGGTGGAGGACCAGGCGCGCACAAGATTGAAGGCATTGGCCTCGGTTTTATCCCGCCATTATGGAATGCCGGCATAGCAGATGAAATCATGACGGTTTCCACGGAAGAAGCTAAGGTGATGGCACAGCAATTGGCTTCTCAAGAAGCGCTCTTTGCTGGTACATCCTCGGGGGCTAACGTCGTCGCGGCCATCCGAATGGCTAAACGGCTAAGACCCGGGCATACTGTTGCAACGTTGCTCGTCGATTCAGGCCTGAAATACCTGACCACTGATCTGTATACAAGTTCTTGATCGGCATCTTTGATTCTTGGCAAGATGCTGGCTAACCTTCAGCGGCGCTGACGGGAAGAAGCTGCGCGCTCTATAGTTTAAAGCCGTAAGAGCATATGGATCGTTTGATTGGTATATTCCTAATTGTTGTAGCTGCTGCAAGTTTTGCAACAAGTCCTATTTTCACTCGTATTGCCTATAATTCAGGCGCAAACCCGAATACTTTTCTTTTCATTCGGTTTGCGATTGCTGCAACGGTTATAACCTTGATAATGGTCTTTAAGGGCCTTCAATGGCCTCGTGGTCGGTTGTTAGTTTCACTGGTTCTAATCGGTGGGGTTTGTTATGCAGGATTAAACTTTTCTTTCTACACTGCCCTGACTTTAGCCCCCGTTAGCCTCGTAATAGTTATTGCTTATATGTATCCTGCGCTTGTTACGCTGCTTTCAGCCCTTTTTCTCAAGCAGCCTATTACAAATCAAAAAATTGCGGCATTATTTCTGACCCTGGTGGGGGTTGTAGTGACAACTGGATTAGATTGGGGTGGGCAGTACCTTGGAATTGTTCTTGCGATTACAACCGCTGTCATTTATTCGGTCTATCTTACATTCGGCAGTTTAAGCATCCGGGAAGCAGGATCTGTTCCTTCTTCTGCTGTAATTTTTATTTCGACCACCATTGTATATGGCGTGCTTGCGACAATTCAGGGTTTAGAGTTACCAACGGCATTATCCGGCTGGGTAGCGATAGCTCTATGTGCACTGTTTTCAACTATTTTTGGTATCATATGTCTTTTTGCAGGACTCAAACGAATTGGCCCGGCTAATACTGCTATGATTTCAACACTTGAAGTAATCGTTGCAGCTGCCTTAGCTATTCTCATTCTTGGAGAAACAATGAGTCTGCCAAAAATCTTAGGGGCCTGTATGATTATATCCGCAGTTGTCATTTTAGGGAAAAGTGAATATAGAACCGCTCAGGTGCGGACTTAATAGAACTGGTTTCAAAATGTCCAGCTTTCCTTACTTCCAAAACCTTTGACAGCTCCAACAATTCGGTAAATATCAATTCTAAAAATTTTTGTAATACTCCTTTCATATCTGTAAAATTGCCAAAGTTGTGTTATCTCAATATATCACCAGGTTGAATTTTATTGACATTTCATGGTGTCCCATAATATTTGAACTTTAACATTATGCTCATCTGAAGCTCAATCTCACACTCATTGTTAGTTCTAATAAATTCTTATCGGCTATTCCTACTCATCGTTGAATCGATTCTCAACTTCTAAATTCTTTTCCTGCTGAAATAGTTTCTGGTTTCCCTTAACCTTTAATTAGGTAGAGATTAAATGAAGAAACTACTTAAAATGTGCCAGTCTTGCTCCTGACAGGATATAAGTGTTCTGTCGGGAGCTTACTATAAACCCCCTCTTTATTAATCCTACCCATACAAAATTATGAAAGGAGGCAGTGCAATGGCTAAATATATTTCTCTTGTCAAATACACGGCAAAAGGTATTGAAAATATCAAAGAAAGTCCAAATCGACTTGATGCAGTCAA
>Ga0255055_10001851_pt1 | contig 15142 bp, 24 predicted proteins | sample JV7_2_27_MG_FD_188633 | JGI IMG/M metagenome (GOLD analysis project Ga0255055, IMG submission 188633) | Seawater microbial communities from Jervis Inlet, British Columbia, Canada - JV7_2_27 | ecosystem: Environmental > Aquatic > Marine > Inlet | place: Canada: British Columbia | collected... | reverse complement strand
TAAATGCTTGAATTAAATACGTTGTCTGCGGTGTTGTTGTAATATGCGCATAGTTTGGTGGTATCGTCTGCTTTCGTTAAAGGTATCTTTACTAACCAAGTTGTGTTAACTGCGCCTGTTAAATCACATGGTGTAAAGTTCCAAAAACCATAATATTCGGTTTCGCTACCGAACACAAAATCATTACAACCATTGGAAGTATCAAATTCCGACATATCAAGACCTATATTAAAAGTGTAATCAACAAGGTCGATTGCTGTGGGATTGTTGACGTTCCAACATGAACGCTGTAAATACTGGACATCTACCCAAGGGTCTAAGCATAAGAAATTGTCGGAAGCAACAGCTTCAGCTATTGTTTGACTACTAGGCTTTGCGCAAACCCAATATTTAGTTCGACCTTGGGTCAAGGCATTAAAATTAACTCTTAGATTATATAGTTGCCCCTGATTTACATTAACGCTATTGAGAACGTACCATCTATCCATTCCGCCATAATCATAATTGATAGCATTGAACTGATTCGATATATCATTCCATGAATCTACATTCAAGTATTCAGCGCTTTTAGGTCTTATTATATCTGTATCGAATCCAAAAGCAACATCAATATCACCGGTGAACTGTTTGCTTATAAGTTCAAAGTAAATCTGTTCATCGTCAATAGTGATAGTATGCGGTTCGGCGGTGAAATAAACCCTTGCTGTATCCACGAATACTTTATTATCTTCTATCGTGTAAGCTTCTGCAGACCCTATTGTAAACACCGCGAAAACTACAAAAGCGATAGATAGAGCTAACTTTAAGGCTCTAGTTCTCACGCTTACCCTACCTTCTGATCCTTCTTTAGCCTTCATAATAATCAACTTGGAAGTACCGGTATAATCTCCTTTAATGCTTTGAATACTGCAAGTAAAAATACAAGTCCGAGCAATGCAGTTATTATACTGATAACAACAAAGCCTGAACTGATTGAAGATAACACAACGACTCTTTCAAGAAATGTGAATATATCACCGGCGGGTGTGGATAATATTTCTTGCTGTTCCGGTGTAACGTCATAAACATTTGCACCTATAGGCGCATAAGCTACAATGACAGATATGAATGAAAAATACAGAAGGTAGCCGAATATATATTTAGGTATCCAATTCTCAATATTAATCACCTTCAGTTTTTACCATGACCCCCGATTATACCCTCTCCTGTCTTCCAAAGTAATATACCAATGAATACGATTATGGGCAAACCTATTTCAAGGGGATAATAACCGCCAAGGGTAGCGCTTACTATTATTGTTACCATTACTGCGATGAAAGGAATATACATATCTTTGGCTTTATGAGAGCCACCACGAACAACCAAAGCAACACCTATAGCAAGACCTATTGCTAGATAATTGATATACATGAATATGGAATTGAAGAACCATACAATGCCAAAACCATTATAAGGCAGATTCCATTCAGTAAGTATGTTTTGAATTACAGGATGGGGAAGATATAAATTAAGGGCGACTATTACCGCATCTTCTTCAGTTACACATGCACCTTCATAACAAAGTCTACTTTCGGTACAATCAGTATCTTCATACTTACCGGTCTTGGAATTATAAACCTTAGCTGTATCAGAATCAAGACAATATGGTTCAAGATTTGAAACCTTTAAAGCTGTTTCAGCATCAAGACAATTAGGAGAATCTTCTATTATCGCAAGACTACATTGATTATTGGACAACCTTGTAGTTTGATAATAATTGTTTCCTATACAGGTACTTATACAATCCGGAACTAATGAAGCGGTAATAGCTTCTTCTATTACTTCATATCTCACATTATCAATCATCACACATTGACCTGATCTATCAAGAACATTTTCAGGTATAGTACCGAAAACGATATTATAATTTCTTCCTACAACAACATTTTCAAGTGGAAATGATACGCTAGTTGTTAGAGGTTGTGATACACTATAAAACGGATTACCAATAACGCTTACTGCATCTACAGTATCTTGTATGTTGAAAACATAATTTCCTTTTGGTTGACTATTACAAGATTCCGCGTAACATCTTTCAGGACACCAAGTAAAATTAAGAAATGGGTCATTTAATGGACCATGCTTTAATACTTGACCATCACAAGATTTCACATCATACGACAACAGCATATTCTCGGCGGGAAAAGTGACATTGAAAGACAAAAGGAACGTATCATTTATAGGTTTGTAAACAGAAGGGTAACGTGCAGTAGTTCCATTTTCACAAACAAAACCACCGGTATTAGGTTCTCCCTGTGATGGTGGGATAACCCACATCTTTAAGCTTCTACTGCCATCTGTTGCCCATTCGTCTGTCATTTGTAAAAAGTAATCTTGCCTTGTTGCATGACTCCATACAATAACCCAATCTTCAGGTACATCAACATCTATATCTATGCCTGTATAACCGCAACCAAAGAACCATGTAGGACTACAGACATCTATATCCGTTCTTGTCGTAAAGTTCTCAAAACCAAAAGTGACATTTTCAAGAATGATTATTGAACATGATCTTATTTCTACTTTATCGGGTTGCAAACCATTAGCATCAATGCACGTTCTTTGTTGAAAATCATCTATACATTCATCCCAATCCGGACAATCATAATCAGCTAAACCCAAATCAACAGTAAAATTCATGGAAGAAGCGACCCTTGATATGCCCGATCCTGTTTCTTGACCATAAGCGAATACATAAAGCCTATTACTATCTAAGGTAACGCTTCCACTCTTAGAAGTTCCTGTACCTAGATCAGTATAAGAAGTAGGTGTATCGAATGGGTAATAAATCCATTGTGATGTTCCGGCGGCGGGTGATCCTATAGCCATCGAATAGTTTATAACACCGGCGGTTGAATTGACAATTACAAATCCGTATTCTTTTCTTGTTCCACTTCCACAACCGGCGGGGGTATAAGCTGTAGGGAATCTTGCCAAGCTAACAGTATTACCACAATCCTCAAAACCGGTAAACTGCGCGTATATTTCTGCGGGTGTAGGTGTAGGACTTGTAGCTGAACAAGTGGTTACAAAGTAAATATTAGGTACATAATTTTCAGTATCAACATTTCTATATGAAAACAATTCTAAATAACGATCTGTAGTATCAACAGTAAAGGTTGATTTTTGATATATGGTTGCATCATCTGCATCATTGGTCATTATCCCTCTTGATTCTATGACTTGCGGAGAAACATAAGACTCTATAGGATTACCGAGATTATTACAACTATAATTTCCTGTTAAAGAATCCGAGCCGAAAGAAATGGTATTTACATAAGGGCTATTGAAGTTCAGGTTATAAGAAAAAGGAGAAGAAGAGTTAAAGGAAGCGCGAATATTCAAAGCTATATCTGTATCTCCGTTATCAGAATAGAATGATATAGGATCGGTGTCTATACTCGTTCCTGTACCGCCTATTATGTAATAACTATTTTCATATTGAAAAGCATTAACACCATTAACTAGAATGAGAACCAAAGCAAATGCAACCGCTAACATTAGTTTCATTATCGCCCCTTAGACTTCTTCATAGCCCCTAATTGCTTCAACAGCTTCTTTCTTATGGTCGCCGGTATCTTTTTTCCACTCGGATAATATTTAGGGATGGTGGACATGACTATCTCCTCTTGCCTTTTCGTAAATTGACAATAGAAGAAGTACAGGAATTAAGACCTAGAAAGTCTCTAAGCTTCTTTGGATTCTTTATAGCTTGAGCCGAAATATTACCGGCTTTATTAACCCATAGAAGAACTTTGCCCATACAATTTAATTCTAAGCAATAATAGATATATAAGTTTATCTCATATCAAAAAAAAGAAATAAAGCAAAGGCTAGGGTTATTCATACACGCGGGTATGACCAAGTCCAAGACTAAAGGAAGTTGCTAAGAAAACCTAACGACTTCCCTTCTTGCCTTGCCTCATGTAACTCATGAAGCCGAAGGCTACGCCAAGGACAAGGAATGTAAGCACAAGACCCCAAGCTAAAAGCTGGGTTGTGTCAAGCGCGTCTACATTCACAGTTGCCCAGAAGGCGAAACCTACTGAACCGATAAGAACTACTGCGTAGATAAACGCAATACCCATATCTTCAACTTTCTGTGCGAGACTTTCAGGCATGATAATAGAAAAATTAGATCGTTTATAAACCGGATGGGATGATATACTTATCAACCCTGTCTTAACATATCACATCATGACGTACTGATTTATATATACACACACTCTATCTATTATTATGTCTATTGATAGCCCATTAAATTCAGGGTTTGGCGGTAGCAACCAAAGAAAACTAATGATAGCAAACATTGAAAACATTCTAAAAGAAACATTACCAAAAGATAAGAACGATGTTCTTGCAGACATAATGTATAGAACAGGATTAACTGAAGATAAAGTAAAAGATTATGTAAGGTTGTTCTTCAGGTTAAACAAGATCAGTAAAGATAAAGATGATGATAGGATAATTGTATGGTCGGAATAAGTAAATCGTTCTTCCTATGGGGTCTGTTAACTTTAGTTATAGTATTCTTTTCTATGGCTTCACTACAAAGTGAAGGTCTGTTTAGATATGTTTATTTCATTGTAGCTATAATATCATCGTACATAATAAGGGTAACATCAAAAGGAGATAACAAGAATGACAGAAAGTAATCCACAGCAAGAATATAAACCGATCCTAAAGTATGGTATGAGTCTTGAACAGAAGTTAAGATTCAAAGAAGAAATAAAGAACATGCCTAAAGCACAACAGAAATACAGAAGAAAGATACAATTAACAGAATCAGACTTTATACCGGCTTTGCTAAATGATATCATGAATGGATATAGTCCGATAATAATTGTATGTGGAAGACCAAGAACAGGTAAGTCAAAATTCGGTCTATTCCTTTCAAATATATGTTCTGTGTTCCTTTACCTTAAACAGTTTCAATATAAAGGTAATGTATTCTTTTCTCCAAGAAACCTTTTGAAATCTATATCAGACTATGGTTATGAGATAAAGATGCAAGACGAATCCGGTAAAGACCTGAACAAACGAAGATACATAAACGAACTAACATTCGCTTTCGATCAAATCGTTCAGACTCAAGGGCTATTAGTAAATGTATATATTTTCGTTCTTCCGTTTGCCTCGGACCTTGTCAAAGACCTTAGAAAATACGTTGACTTCATTTGTCATGTCCATAAAAGAGGTCATGTAAAGATAAAGAAAGTGTATAAGAAAGAAGATCAGCTTGTAAGTGAGCTACGAGCCTTCAAACAAATTACCATAGAAGAATTACTATTTAGTAATAGCGATGTTCCGTCTGATCTTTGGCATGAGTTTGAAGTTAAAAGCTTTGAGATAAAGAAAAGAATAAGACAACAGATAACCGCCGGACTTGGAAGAGAAGACGATTGGCTTGAAGCCTATGAGGGTGTATGACTATGGCTCAAACTGTAGACCCCATCAATTTCTTTTTGCAGATGCTAACAACCTTCCCTATAAATATCATAATCATAGGGGCTATAGTTGCTTACATAATTTACTATATAATGTCAAGCCGACAACCTGAAGAAGAAAAGTTTAAGGTGGAAGACTTCAGGGAATCCGTCTTTGAATTTCATGAGAAGTTAATGGAAGCTTTCGGGATCGCTACAGAAAGTTTCTTAGTTCGTGGCATTGAATTACAAGGGAAGATAGCTAAATGGTATCCACTTAGACAGAAGATGCCCAAGTACAAGATAGATGAAAAGAACAAGAAGCTTACTGAAGACAAAGGCAAGAAAGCATTTGTACTAGATGATAAGGATAAGAAGAAAACTGAAAAGGATGCATCCGGAGACAAAGAAATAGATGCTATCATATTTCAGATAGGAACTAAATCGTTTTGGTCTTTCTTAACAGGAAGCAAACCAAAGTTCGTACTCATAGAACGAAAGGCTTTAGCTTATGATGCGGATTCTAAGAAGTGGGCAATGGATGAATCAGTTTCGCTTATGCCTTACGCCGGAATCTTCATAGCATCGGAGAAGACAGAAAAATGGATCAACAACATTTCTTACATGAGAAGCCAAGAAGAAGTTTTGACATACTCACAGAATTTCGCAAGAAAGACAGCGTGGCTAGAACTAGCCCATGTAAAGCTTATGGACTATGCGCTAGGCAAGGAAGATAAGAAACGCGCCGGATGGGAAGGCTTCAGACGTAAAGCTCTAGGATACGAAGAAGACGAGGATGAATGATATGTCAAGTTGGCTAAAGAAAGAAAAGCAAAAGCTGAAGAAGAAGCTTGAAGGCGTAACAAAGAGCGAGAAGGTACAGATCGTAAAGCTTCACCTTGATGATGTTTACAACAAGTACGATGGTTTCATTAACCTGATACCGGACATAGAGAAAAGAGTACAGGAACTTGAAGGGGATACTACAGGAAGAAAGAAAGCTTGGGAAGATGTACTTAAAACGCTGAAGAATGTAAAGACCAAACCAAAAGCAATGAAGCTAATGTATGCCAAGAAAGTAACGAGTAAGATAAAGGACCTTAGAAAAAAGTTTCCGGATGAATGATATGTTAGGCAAAGACGGACAATCACAATCTATTTTTATTCAGCTTATAAAGGGATTCGGAGAACTGGTTAAATATATATTTTCAAAGGTGTGGTCTTATACCGAGAATTTCTGATATACCGATCAACCTAAGTGAGATACCGGTATTGGATAATGTAAGCGGATTCATAAACGATGTAACTACTGTAGGCGCTTACAGAACGTGCATTGATGAAATCTATCAAATGGATATAATCATGTTCTCATTGTTGAATGTTATCACTCTCATAGCTATGATGTATCTGCAGAAGAAAGGGAAATATAAAGAATCGGATAGGGGAATAAATATACTGTTCCTTATGAATGTATTTGCATTGACAGCGAACATTGTTATAGCTATGGGGTTAAAATTTTATCCGGCGTGAATTATGTATTTTGTAAAACACTATTGTCCGAAATGTGAAATAAATAAACCGGTCTTTGATCTAAACGATAACATGGAAGCTATATGTCCGCATTGTAAGACCCCATTGATAAAAAAGAAATTCAAGGTGTAACTATGCAAGGTGACGACTTTTCAAGGGCTAAAAAAAACAGTAAACCGATAGCTAGAGAAAAACAAGGTGACGACTTTTCACAAAACAAGGTGACGGAAATCCGTCATTATCAGTACAGAACGCTTATTTACATAAAAAATGGACATTACGCATCTAGCATAAGTAGGCTAATGAAAGTACCTAGAACGACAGTTAACGATAGGATCAAAAGCCTGATAGATGGCGGTTACATAAAAATTGATGTGAGAACTAGCGCCACGTTTTACAAATTGTCGAAGAAAGGATACGAAGCAATAAAACACTTCAATAGACGACTTTCTCGTTACCCACGAGGAAAAGTTAAAACAAGGATGCACCGGCTTAATGTTAAGTTCAAAATACTGAAAGATAATGAAACTGCAAAGTTCGACAAGGAATATGAATTGAATAACTGGATACAGAAGTACCTAACTATTACGTTCCCCATAGGGATCACGATTAAGAAGACAAGCAAAAGCATAATAGCAATGTTCCACGAGTTTGAAACCGATAAGAATAGAGTACTAGACGACTTCTTCAATCATGTGATGCGCGGGGTTAATTATGTGTACTATTACTGTATGAAGAACCTAGGTATAGAACTGGATATATTCGATATGGAAGTACTGGATCAGCACATGGTCAATGAAGCGCCTGAACTGCAGGGAAAAATCAATAGTTCCAAAACAACCACCTTAGAGTTACAGCGCAAGGCAAAAGCCTATTTTAAGACCAATATGAAGGCTAGGTCATGGCTTGACCATAGCAAAGGAACACCTGAAATAGAAACAAATGATTTCCTGTACGAAGAAAAGCTTATCGCCATGCCTGAAAGGGTCGAAGCTATGGAAAAAACAATAGTTCCGGTCATACACGAACTAGCGCGACAAATAGCGCTTCACATGGAAGTTCTGAAAGAAATGAAGGATACTTTGAAAGATATTAAAAACAGTTCCACAGGAAACAAAGGGGTATAACATGGCTTGGGAAGCTGATAGATGTCCACGTTGCGGATCTACTGAAGGATTCGTAAGAAGGGAAGTTTACGATATACAGAAGAACCTTTTAGGAGAAAAGAACCCGCTAGACAGAAGGAAGAAAGTACCGGTATGTAAATCATGCGGAAGGTGGACATACAGAACGGACATAGAAAAGGTTTTTTCTACATAGACAATCTTAACAATTCAATATATCTTTCTATTGACATATAAGACCAAAACTTTTTATTGGGCGATATTCTTTCACTAATATGAAGATGTAAAATCATATTTTTTTTAATATCATAACCGATATAAGTTAACATACATTGATGATTACAAATCCAATGAAATATTGGTAAATCTTGATAATTGTAATTTGGAAAACGTTCATTCGTACTTCTTATGATTAAATTAGTTTTTTTATTACAGTTACCACATTTACCGGAATGACCTTTAACTTCAAATACTTTAATAAGTGATTTATTATCTGTCGGATCTCTAAAACATTCTTTGAAATGAAATCTAGGAATGAAATTCATGACATTCTACCCTCTTATCATCTACAAAACAGGACATTTCAGATATACTAACTACTGAAACTTGCGAATAAGCACAGGTACTAACCCCGAACACTCCGTCAAATGTTGTACTGTAAGCGCCACCATTCGCTATACAATTAAGCCGATCAAAATAAAAGAAAGTGAGGTTTACAGCTAGAAAGATGATTAAAAAGAGAACTACAAAGATTATGAATCTATTGATGTTTATTTCTTTTCCGATACCATTATTTTCTTTCATGTAGCTACCTTAACTCCTATTATAAAACCAAATATGAACATCATAGTCATAACCACAGGTAGATACCATTCGAGTACAACCCTGTATTTTTCTTCATTCACAAGATCGCCTTATCTTTTGCAACTTCTCTTCTTTCTTCTTGGCTAGGTGTAGTATAATGTAACTGTATGGTGCTTATCTTATCATCAAGATGCTTAGCGGATTGTTCCGGTGTCCATCCTTTTGATTGACAAAGCTTAACGCAAGTACTGCGCAAAGCATGAAAAGGAATAGAAGGAAGCCCCGCAAGGTTCAGGTATCTTTGCAAGATGTTATACGCGGTCCTAGAACTGATGTGCTTCTTGGGATCGCTTGAAGGGAACAAGTAAGGAGATTTCAAGCGCCTGTTCATGTTAAGAAGCTTCTCAATGGACAACATCGTAGAAATAGGTATGAAGACAGTATGATGATTCTTCTTCTTGTGCTGATAGAAGGTTATAGACATAGCGCCTACATCAACATCTTTCACCAATACTTTAACGATGTCTTCCCTTCTAAGACCGCCTGTTAATGCTAATCTAAGAAGCGCATCACTATTAACATCGTTAACAACCATTAACAGTTGATCTATCTTAGATAAGGTCAATGCCTTTTCACCGCTTGTTACCATTCTTTTCACGATCCTCAATTATTTTAAGATTTTTCCTTATGAGCATTTCACAATCCTTATTTTAAAGTTCTTTTTGATTATTGGATAACCATTTGAATTGATATTGCTTCTTGAACGAATTATATCTTCTATTCTATGGATTGACCTATCATCACCATCAAAACCTTCATCTATCTTGTAACTGTAGACCATTCCCTTATTTGTGGGATTTTTAGGGTTAGCGGAGACACCGGAACTGGAATCAATATGTCTCCCTATTCTTGAATCTTGTCCGGTCGTGCTAACTTTCCTAATCGTGCGATTATTCCCATTTGTCAACATAAAATTCCACATCCCTTTTGTTAATCTTCTTTTTTTGCATCTTTTCCCATGCAATCTTTTTGGCTTCGGCTTTGTTCTTAGCCTTAATATTGAATGTAAATGAAGCTGTAAAATCAACAACTACATTGAAAAACTTGCCTTTATTCATATCATCGCCTCAAATCTATCAGTGTATTCCAGCATTGTCTGATAGTTTCCCAAAATAAATCCCAATCTGTCATTGCACAACTGCATACTTCATTAGGAGTTAACTTATGCTCATCCACGAAATACCAAAATGCTAATCGTAAGTTTCGGTTCTTTGAAAACTCTTCTTCTATAAAGTTGCTATTTTTCGTTTCTTCTGAGTGGGTCATATCCACCTCTCCTATTCAATAAAGTCTCAATCGCAAAGTTGTAATGTGGGTGTCTTGTTCTTATATTATCATAGTCGGAAGCATCAAACTTCTCAGTACATCCATCACATTCAACTACAATCTTGGGTTTTTCTTTACTTGGCATTCAAATCACCTGTCTTTATGAAAATCAATAATGCAAGAAGGAAGTAAGAACAACCATAGACAAGAAGTGAAATAAAAGAATTGTATGTATTAAGATAAGCTATTAAACCAAACACAAAAGCTATTACTACAGCTATCCAATAACCCCATTTCTCTATATAGTTGGGTTTATTTCCACTTGACATCTTTACCCTCCAAAAACACTAACATACTCGCAAAATTCGGTGATCCTTTACTCTCGCTGAACTTCAGTCTCTCATTACTATAAAATATATGAGCATCCGCTTCCATTAACATCCTATACCATTTAGTTGATGAATCTACTCTAAGAAGCATCACAACGTCTACTCCTTTATTCTGTTGCTCTATCGCTTTTTCCACCCATGCCCTCGGTTTGCTATACGGCGGGTTAACATATGCCGGACTTCTCCAATCTCTCATTAGACCATCAACTTTGTGTTCAAATGGACATGGATCAAAGTGGTTCTTATAGTGTTTCATAAGCCATATCGGTGTCCTCCATAAATCACTGGGTTTATTTTCATTCATACAATTCCCTCACTATATTAACAGCCCAATCACAACAACCTATTATAATAGGGTCTTTATTCCCTTCATTCGTGGGTTTTTCTACCATGGAAAAAACCCTCCGAGTATGAAACCTATACCAATCGCATCGAAGAAACACAATCCTAAAAACCATTTATTCGTGGGTTTATTCATTCAATCGCTTCCTTGAAACTGTAAAACATCTCATATATCCTGTGAATGGAACGGTATAAACTCCAACAACCGCTATGAAATCGCACCCTTTGATTCTTTTGGGTATCTCGTAGCTGAGAGTTAATATCAGGCCATGGGGCTTACATATTCTCGTTGCCTCATTAGTAAAAGCGTTTATTCCATGATACTCTTTTTCAGTATCATAATAGTCTCGAGCTAAGATTCTCGTATAAGGTGGGTCTATCATTACCCAATCTACGCTCGAGCTGGGAATACTCGTATTTGAAGCATCTTCAAGGTGTGTTGGCTTTACCTCTGGCCTGACATCTACTCGTATGGCCTTGGGGTCGTCAATCATTCCAGCACATAGATAACATCTCGAGCTACCCCACCAACCCATCTTTTCAATCCATTTCATAAAACCTTTAGGGAAAGCACCTTTGATTTTACCTTGGCCATTCACACCGAAGCACTTAGTTGTTCTATAAGCGTCTTTTATGCTCGGTATAATCGGGGATTTCTTTGACCTTCTAACCACATCTTCAACTTGGACTTTGATCTCATCTTCCCTCATCTACAAATCCCCTCCGCTAGATTAACATCCCCTCATAAGGTTCTTTACTGAATCCCATTAACATCACCATACTTGTATTGTTTTAGAGGAACTGTATGTCCTAATCTTCTATGTCTTCCTATTGTACTATTGGTAAAAATTCTTGTTCCGCATGAACACAATCTATAAAATTCTTGTTGGGAATTTTTGTATTTCATTACAAAACATCCTTAAAGTTATCTTTGACAGCTTCAAAGCGCAAGAAATCAAGTTCAAGTAAAGTTATGTGACATTCATTATAGGCTAGAAGCATCAATGTTTCTAGCTTGTGATGATAGATTACTGCAGACTTGATGTCTTCATCGTTATGCATGGGTATTCGTCTAAGATTGTCGCCACCATCTGATATAGGAAAATATTCTGTTTTTCCGATCAATGGTTCTTCCTTCATTTATTTGTCACCTTCAAACAGTTGATTTTCAAGATTCAATAAATATGAAACCTCTTCATTGCTTTGTGTTCGCTGAAGAAGTTTTATTCGCTGTTCTAATCTTTCCGTTTTTGACATCATATAGGAAATAATTTACCAATAAGATTTAAAAACCCATACGTTTTTGATTAGAATTTGCCTTTATATGGCGGTGTAGGAAATCATGAAAACCAAGGTCTTAGCATACATGAACCATAGAGATCGCGGAGAAATGACCCCATTTTGAATTAATTATTTTTGAATAATGAACAGATTTAAACTTTTACGACAATTATTAATTGCTCATAGGTGGATTACTTCCAAAAAAAGAAAGGCGGGGTAGCTTGGGGCTACCCCTAATTTCTTATATCTCGTTCTTCTTTTTCAAGTGTTCCAATACTACAAAATCGCGCTTGACATAAAGAACTTTGAACGTTCTTCCGTATGTGTTGGTTATTGTTTCACCGACTTTAGGCGGTGTTTCTTCTTTAAACCAGTTCAAAGCCCAAAAGTTCTTATGTTTCCATCCTACGCCAAACTCTAGGTTTTCCCTAGCGAAGCCAAGTATTTCGATCAAACGATCATAGCATTTTGCATGAACTGTTTTACCGCTTCTTGTCATGGTCTTGACATCGCCAACGCATACCATTTTGTAGCAGATCGGACAATTGCTCATAGTCATACCCCCTTACTTAACCCGATCTTTCAATCGGATCGCATCAATGAAGCGCATGATAACGCTTCCTGTATATAATTAACATGAAGCTTTAAATGTCTACGATGCAAAACCGGTACTTATCGGACTTGTTTTACTAAACTTCCACAAAACAACAAAAACAGTATAACTTTCGTTGCAAACCCTTTATAAAGGTTTATGTTAAATATTATCTATGGTAGCGAAAGTTACCATTTTAAACGTAAAGGAAGTGGTAAAATGAGTGAGTTAATAACCTATTGGGATTACAAGCACAAAGCGGAAGAGATAGAAAATGTAATATCAGAAATACCTTCAGCTAGGCTTGTAAACATAGAAACGCAAGAAGGGGCATCTAACCCTAAACACTTTAAAGCTGTAGTCCTAACGGAAAAATCCGGCGATAGGATCGTAGCAACAGTAAGCAAGAAGTACAAGCTAGTCCAACACAAAGACGCTTTTAAGCCGATCATAGACGGACTACACAACACCGCTACGGAATACGACTTTAGCCTAATACAGACGGATATTAAAGCCACGCTTGATGTATTCGTGGATGAAATCGACAATTCCGGTTTAGGTGGTATAAGGCTAGGTTTTAGAGCCATAAGTAGCATAGACGGAAGGAACGCGATAAAGTACACCATGCAACAGGATAGATTCAAAGGATCTATAGAACTTGTAGGATACAGGCAAGTTTGCGAGAATGGTATGAAGATCCGCGTACCTTTAGATCAAGCCGAATTTGTAAAGCCCGAAATCAAAGGAGAAATAACAAGGCTTCTCGAAATGTCAACTAACATTTCCCACATCGGGGAAGTGGAAGAGAAAATAAAAGCAACACAATATGTAGTAGAAGCGATGGCTTTACTGAAAGATCCGGTAAGAAGGATCATAGAAAAAGCTAGAAACAAAGAAGTAGGAGACAAAGAAGCTAAGAAACTGATAGGTAAATACATAGGTAAAAGATTGGCAATAAGAATAGCGGGTCACTTTTACCAACATGAAGAACCGAGCATATGGGGATTATACAACGCTATAACTTTCGTTGCCTCTCATGGTGTATCAGTTTCGACCATGAACGGACTACTAGAAAAATCGGCAACACTATTAGAAAAAGAAATTACTGCATAAGGGATTTATTTTTTATCCCTTCTCTTTTTTTTTCGCAACCAATAATAAAAAATCATTTATCCCCGATAGAAGAGAAATAGATTTAAATAATATCAAAACAATATATTAAGTCTTCTTCTCATGTTCTCTTTGTTATGGATATTCTGAAAGATACCGCGCCGGAGATCAAAGCCATGATAAGGAACAGATCACCTATGAAATCCAAGTTAGCCGGTAAATAGTACCAAAACATAGCTAAGAATACTGTGAAGGTCCACATGATGATTATAGCGCCATTACTTACCTTAGCCATGTTATCGCCTCTTCTTCTTCTTTGAAAGTACTTTCGGTAACGAGTAAATCATGAAAATAATGAATATGATAAGCCCGAAACCCACGCCCACCATTAAATAATCAGGTTGTGAACAATCAGCGCCAAGATATGTTAAATCCTCATAGCATCCATAAGGGCATAATGTCCGGTCTATCTGAAAAGAATCAAATGATCCGTCTTCTGTTCCGGTTGTTCTACCTCTACGGACAACCTTTTCATCCCCTTCACAAGTAATATTTATTATGGGAAGGTCGCCACTCACTACAAAAGTTATGGTTTCATTGAATGGCGGGGCTTCTATAGTAAAATTAACGCTGTCTGAATCAGAATAACCAAGGCTGTTATTTCCGAGAACGAATAAATTATAATTTCCGTCTGCTAATCCGAGTATGGTAGTGTTAGGAGTAAAGAAAACTTTTGTTCCATTGTTAAGCTGATAATAGAAAACATAAGTTACAGTAGCGCCACCGAGATTCTGAACATCTACTTTCAAATTAACATTACTGGAATAATAAATTTGGTTTGTAGGTTCTACAAGGGTTATATCTATTCCCGAAACATTCTGTGCTTGTCCACCGGAAAAGCTACAAGTATCACACCAACGAGTAAAAAGATAATGGTCAATTCTACCGCTATCACCTACATTTTTTCTAACTCCTAACACGAACATAGTGAAATTGGTATAAGTAAAATCTATGGGATTAACACTTTCAAAATCAACAACTGTTCCGTCATATAAACCCAACCAATCGCCTAGTATTGTTCTTCCTATTTCAGCATTATACCAAGTGTTAGTAGACTTTGAAATATCTTCATCTGCTACCAATCTCTCATTAGCGGAACAAGTTGCATAATTACATCGG
>Ga0255055_10001850_pt1 | contig 15142 bp, 7 predicted proteins | sample JV7_2_27_MG_FD_188633 | JGI IMG/M metagenome (GOLD analysis project Ga0255055, IMG submission 188633) | Seawater microbial communities from Jervis Inlet, British Columbia, Canada - JV7_2_27 | ecosystem: Environmental > Aquatic > Marine > Inlet | place: Canada: British Columbia | collected... | reverse complement strand
AGTGTAGCCAACCAGGGCTACGGTCGGGATCTGGGAGCTCTGGCGCCTAGTCCGATGTCTTCCCCGATGCGCGCGCACCTTCTCAATCTCAGCCTTGAGATGGTCTATCCGCCGGCTGATGTCCCTGCGATCCACCTCGAGCTGAGTTTCACCAGGTCCACGCAACCCGACACCACCAGCCGCTCCTGTGCGCCCCGCTCCACCACCGGCCTGCCTCGCAAGATGCGTCCAGGCTCTTGTCAATCTGGGAAGTCGGTATTCGTATTGAGCGAGCTCAACCTGCAGAGCGCCTTCTCGAGTACGTGCGTGCTGCGCAAACACGTCGAGAATAAGCGCGGTCCGATCCAGGATCCGCACATCTTCTTCGACTTCCTTCTCCAGCTCGCGCTGATGTCGAGGCGACAGCTCTTCGTCAAAGAGTACAACATCGGCCAGAGTCTCTTCCGCAAGAGCACGGATCTCCTTCACCTTGCCAGAGCCAATATAGGTCTTTGGGTGCGGACTCTGAAGCCTCTGCCTGGTTTCGCCAACTACCGCCAATCCGGCGGTGTCGGCAAGGAGCGCCAGCTCCTCAAGCGAAGCATCCAAAGAGAGGATGTTGTCGGCTCCTCGTATCTCCACCCCAACCAGCAGCGCTCGCTCACGCGGAGGTTCGGTAGGCAGCGCATGTTTTCCCATGGCGCCATTATAGCTGGAGCATTGGAGGATAGAACTCTAAGCTGCCTGGGCTATCCCGAGGGAGGACTGCCGATCAATAGCGACAGGAAATATCCGCGAGAAGCGTGGAACAACCCTCAATTGCATCATTATAATTTAGGTAATGGGACGGCAGCGCCCGCCAAGTCGCCAATAACATTGACCAATTCACTGTCGGAGGGAACAATGATTTTGGAATTATCCCTCAATGCTTCACTTACCGTCTCTAGCCTCTTAAGTAGCTGCGCATTTCCCACAAAGTATCTTTCGGCGGCTTCATTTACGATCTTTATCGCTTCTCCATCTGCTTCTGCCTTTAGCCTGATCGCCGCGGCAATACCTTCGGCCTTTTTAATCTCTGCTCGCCTCTCTCCATCCGCTTGAGTTTCAATTGCGTGTGCCAAATCAAGCGCTGCAATTTTTTCGTTTTCTGCCTTCACAACCTGATTCATTGCCGTCTGAACATCTGGCGGAGGCTCAATACGTTGTAATTCGACTCTTACGACATTAATTCCCCACTTGGAAACTTCTCGATCCAATATTTTTTCCACTTCTTCATTGATCGTGTCCCTATTCTCGTTAGCCTCAGTTAAAGTCATTTTTCCAATAACCGCTCTCAATGTTGTCTTAGCTAGAGAAGGGACAGACAACTCAAAATTATGTACTTCATAAATGGCGCTTTTCGCATCAACGACCCTGTAATAGACAACTCCGTCAACTTCGGCATTTAATTTGTCTTTTGTGATAATCGATTGGGGATCAATGTCTACTCGTCGTTCGGTGATATTAACTTTGTACATTTTTTGAGAACCGGGAAAAATCCAGTTAGGTCCTGAATTCGCAGTTCTTGAATACTTTCCAAGAAATTCTACAACTCCTACTTCGACCGGTCTAATGATCTTAATTCCTGAAGCCAGAATAGCGACGAGTATGATTAGTGCGGTACCAAATATTATTACCAATAAGAAATCCACGACAATTACTCCTTACCTTTGTTTATGCAAAAGGCATAGATCATATCTTCACTATGCCTTGCGGCTCTCAAGAACACCCTGAAAAAACAGTATAGCATTCGGCATTAGGTTCCCAATAAAGCTGTGATTAGGGTTCGTAGCGTAGATCCTTCCGACGCCGGGAACTTCTTAGGCTAAGCAATGGCTATGCGCAGTTTCTCGTCGTGGGAAGGCCAGGCCTCCACGATGGAACTGCGAGCTCGCTCGGCATGCGCTTGAGCCCGTTCGCGCCGATTCATGCGCTTGCCTGGTGGCAATGGGGGCAATATTCCGAAATTTGCCTTCATCGGTTGGAAGTTTTTTGGAGCGGCATGCGTTATGTAGTGGCAGAGGGCTCCCAGCATCGTTTCTGGCGGCAGCTCGAGCGGCTCTTTGCTATCTAACAGTCGCGCCGCATTGACACCCGCCAGGAGTCCAGTAGCAATGTTTCCCATATACCCCTCTACTCCGGTGATCTGTCCGGCGAAGAACAAATCCTTTCTGCCGCGAAACTGAAGGGTTGGCTCGAGCAGCTGAGGAGAGTTCATAAAGGTGTTCCGATGCATCTGTCCGTAGCGAGCGAACTGAGCTTGCTCAAGTCCAGGAATCATACGCAGCACGCGGCGTTGTTCACCATATTTCAAATTGGTTTGGAACCCGACCAAGTTGTACAGGTCACCCGCGAGATCGTCCTGGCGCAATTGCACAACCGCGTGCGGTCGCCTTCCGTTCTTTGGATCATCGAGGCCGACTGGACGTAGGGGGCCAAACGCTAAGGATTTCTCTCCCCGCTCGGCAAGAATTTCAAGCGGGAGGCATGACTCAAAGAATCGGTGCATTCCGGCGCGCACACCGCTTGAAATCGCGCTTTCAAAGGACCTTAGTGGGATTCGCTCGGCGGATATCAAGGCTCGAACGAATGCGCTGTATTCGTCCTCGGTCATCGGGCAATTGATGTAATCGCCTTCGTCTCTGACGCCGCGACCATAGCGCGAGCCCCGATAGGCAATCGAGCGATCAATGCTTTCCGCTTCGACGATCGGAGAAATCGCATCAAAGAAATAAAGATGCTGCTCCCCGCTGAGTTTGGCCAGTTCATCCGACATCACTGGTGAGGTCAGTGGACCGGTCGCGATGATCGCGACGCCGTCCGGAATGGACCGCACCTCCTCGCGCACGATGTCAATCAGCGGGTGCTTTTCGAGCCTTTCAGTGACCATGCTCGCGAAAGCGGACCGATCGACGGCCAGGGCGCCGCCCGCGGGAACCTCTGTCTGCCGCGCGCACCCGATCAACAGGGAACCCAGATGTTCCAATTCTGCAAGCAGTACACCTGGCGCACGATCCGGTAGCTGAGATCCTAGCGAATTTGAGCACACAAGCTCCGCCAGCTGCTGCGTTGCATGGGCTCCTGTGGGGCGATCTGGCCGCATCTCGAACAAATCGACGCGGTGCCCACGCTCCGCTAGCTGCCAAGCAGCTTCAGAACCCGCCAGTCCCCCGCCCACTATGGTTACCTCTGACATAGCCGGATTTTATCATTGGGCAAATTGGCACGCATCTTGCACATCACTGTATACTGTCCCGCTTGAGGCGAAAAAATGCTTCAGATACACGATCAATCGCTCCGACACGTAGCAACCGCCCACCTGGCGCAAACCATGAGCCTGCTGGCCCTCTCCAACCAGGAGTTGCAGGACAAGGTACTTGAGGAATTGGCCGAGAATCCAGCCCTCGAAATGCTGGAGGATCTGGTCTGTCCCACATGCAAAAAACGTCTGCCAGCCCATGGGCCATGCCCCAGATGCAGCACACCCCGTACTGACGAAGATTCAGTGGTCTTTATTTCGCCTCGACACAGCGGAGATTCACCGCGTTACGAGGACGACCAAGACCAACTCGAGCCCGCTGCGCCCGAGAGCCTGGCAGTGCATGTGCTCGAGCAAATTGCAGCAGATCTTGACGCGCAAGATCGACCAATCGCAGCCTATATTCTTTCGAGCTTGGACGACGATGGTTTCCTGCCAAACGCGCCGGTTTTGATCGCCCGAGAGTTCCGCGCCTCGATGGAGCAGATTCATGGGGTTATCGAGCTGATTGCGCACGTCGATCCACCCGGTCTTGGCACATCTGGCCCACGGGAAGCGCTGCTTGCACAGCTTGATCTTTTGCGCGAGGACGACCCACAGGTGATTCTTTCACGCCAGATCCTGCAATCCGATTTTGAACGCTTGGCCAGGCACGATTACGAATCGATCGCCAGCGATCTGGATGTAACGGTAGCTTCGGTACGTAAGGCAGCCATCTTTATTCAGGAGAAGTTGAACCCATACCCCGCTCGCGCTTTCTGGGGTTCTGGACGCACGCCGGCCACCGCGGATCCCAACGTGTACCACTCTCCGGACATTCAGATCACGCGACGGACTGAAGGGCCGCTCGTAGTCGAGATTTTCTCGTCCATGCCTGGCTGGCTTCGGGTCAACCCTCATTTTCGAAAAGCGCTTGCCGATGCCGACGAAAATCACTCCGAAGAGTGGAAGAAACATTTAGAGAGGGCCGCGCTATTTGTCAAATGCTTGCAACAGCGCAACAATACGATGCGGAGGCTGATGGAGGATTTGGTGGGCAATCAGCGCGATTTCATCTTGGACGGCGACCGCTACTTGCAGCCGATGACGAGAGCTAAATTGGCGGATCGACTCGGGGTGCACGAATCCACTGTCTCTCGCGCAGTTGCCAATAAGGGAGTGGCGCTGCCAGACGGACGCATCATCCCTCTGGCTCGCTTCTTTGATCGAAGCCTATCGGTTCGAGATCGCATCAAGGAAATTGTGAAGACAGAGAAGAAACCGCTTACCGATGATCAAATCGCTGCTGCACTTCGGCGCCAGGGAGTTAAGATCGCTCGACGAACGGTGGCGAAATATCGGACGATAGAGGGAATCCTCCCTGCCCGGCTGCGAAAACTGCAGGAAGCCGCAGCCTGATGAAGGACACGCTTGACAACTAACCCAATTACGAGACTGCTCAGACCTCAACCGCATAAGGAATTATTCGCTGCACTCGCTGACTCGCTCAGCGAGTCAGTGCTGGTTATTGACGGCGAGGCTCGAATGATTCTCGCCGCCAATCATGCATTCTTGCTCCTGAGCGGCTTTACCCACACCGAATTGGAATCCATCTCTCCCTCCGATTTTTTCTATGGTGATGAGGGCGTGGTTGCCCTGGCTCGTGCAAAAGCCTCTAGCGATGGCACTATCGAATCCGTCCCGGCAGTTACCCGCGACGGCGAGCAATTGCTCGTAGATCTGCGCGCCTACCCGGTCGGCAGCCCTGCACAAGCCATCTTGCTACGGGTTGGAGCGACCTCGGATCGACTGCGCGTGGAGCAGCGTTCGCTCTCCGAAAAGGAGCAGCTTGCGACACTGATTGAGATCACCGAGGTGCTGCTCGATTCGACGCCTGGCGCACTGGACAACATTATTCAGCTTTCTGGCAAACTCCTTTCAGCTGCGGCGGTTGGTGTCTATCGGGTCTCGTCGATTGGCCCGGACTACGAGCTTGAAGGCCACCTACCCGACGGTTTCCCGACTTCTCTGCCCTCGACCGACCTCGACCCTCTCGACCGTCCAAGCCAATGGTCGATTGGCTCGCGGCCAGAGCATCCGCTCCAAAGGGCGGCTCGCTCGCTTGGCCTGAAAGCCCTGCGCACCTCTCCATTGGGGACTGCGAGCGCCTGGGTGGGATTGCTGGTTGTCGGATGGCGCGAGCTTCAAGATGTCCCGGCAGACGCCATTGGCCTGATGGAGATCCTGGCCAATCTCAGCCATGCTCGAATTCTCATGAATATGCAGCGCCAGGTCGTGTCCGAGCTGGATGAAACTCTCGATCAAGCCAAGAGCGAACATGAGCTGCAGTTTCAGGCGGTTAATGACGCCGTACTCACCCTGGATTCGAAGTTGAGAGTGCTGCGCGCAAACCAGGCCGCCTCCCGAATGTTGGGCTATCGATATGACCAGCTGATCGGAATGGAAATTCAGGAAGTGCTCGTGGGGCCCTCTGATCTCATGACCACGCTGCTAGATGTCGTGGGTCATCAGCGGCCAGCGGATCGCCCACATGTCACTCTGCATCGGCGGGACGGCACACCCTTTCCTGTGAATGTAAGAGCCGTACCGCAGGAGGACACTGCACGCACTCGCGTGGTGCTTGTGCTGAGTGACCAATCCGAACAAAAGGCGATCGAAGACCAAACCGAGACTCTGGCTCAACGGGCCCTGCTTGGGGAAGTAGCCGCAATCTTTGCTCACGAGGTCCGCAATCCGATCAACAACATCAGCACCGGATTGCAGCTTGTCGCCTCTCGGCTGGGGCGCGACCATCCACAGTACGCTTCCCTGGAACGGGTGCGCAGCGAGTGCAGTCGGTTGGATCAATTGATGGAAGATGTGTTGTTCTTCGCTCGACCGCTGGAGCTCAAGTTTGCTGCGCTCGATCTCGCCGAATTTCTGGATCGAATCCTTGCTCGATGGGAGCCCCGCTTTGTTCAAGCCCGGGTCCGTACCCAGACAAACTATGCGACGCAATTGCCGCCGGTTTTAGCTGACGAACGGACATTAGAGCAGGTCATCGTTAACCTGATCACAAACGCAATCCAGGCCATGCCCGAGGGAGGCACTTTTTCAATTAGCATTTCTCTGAAGGATCCCAAGAACGTGGAAATGAAATTTGCCGACACCGGCCCCGGCATTCAAAAAGAACAGCTGGAGCGTGTTTTTGACCCCTTCTTCACGACGAAGAAGTCCGGTACCGGACTGGGGTTGGCCATCAGTCGACGCATATTGAATGCCCACCAAGGGAACATCACGGTCGAAAGTTTCCCCGACGCAGGTACGATATTCACCCTGCAGCTCCCCATCGCGCAACCCTCATGAGTTCGACTGTCCTTATCGTTGACGACGAAGATGCAGCACGAAGCTTTGTCAACGGCGCGCTGAGCGACGCCGGATACGAAGCGATCGAGGCCGGCGACCTTGCTCAGGCTCAGCAGGCGATTGAAACTGGCGCGGCAGATATCGTCCTTTTGGATGTCGTCCTGCCGGACGGTTCGGGGCTTTCGCTTCTGGAGCTTATTGAGCGTGAAAACCCCAGCCCTCCCGTGATTCTCATTACGGCATTTGGGGAAGTCGACATCGCGGTTCAGGCCATGAAGCAAGGGGCGCTGGACTTTCTGCAAAAACCGCTCGATTTAGAGCAGCTAATTGGCGCTGTCGAGCGCGCAAGTGAGGTGGTCTCCCTTCGGCGTGAGCTGGCTCTGCTGCGCAAGTCATCTCAAGACCAATATGAATGGATTGAGGGAGATACCCCGGAGATGGCGCGCATTGCGGACGAGGCGGAACGAGCCGCGGCTGCCTCTGTCTCGGTGCTGATCACCGGAGAGACCGGCACCGGCAAAGAGATCATGGCTAACGTGATCCGCATGGCTGGACCGCGCGCCGATAAGCCGTTTGTCCCGATCAACTGCGCTGCGCTGCCGGACACTATGATTGAGTCGGAGCTCTTCGGCCACGAGGCTGGTGCCTTCACAGGTGCTACTAAACGCAAGCCGGGACTGCTGGAAGTCGCCGACGGCGGAATAATGTTCTTAGACGAGATCTCGTCCACCAAGCCGGATATGCAAGCCAAGCTACTGCGGGTGCTGGATGAGCGAAAATTCCGCCGGGTCGGCGGCGTAAATGAAATCATCGTCGACGTGCAGATCATCGCAGCCTCCAATCGGGATTTGCAGGCAATGATGGAGGAGCATAGCTTTCGCGAGGATCTGTACTACCGATTGAAAGTCGTGGACCTGCACTTACCGCCTCTTCGAGAGCGCAAAGGGGACATTCCTGCGCTGGTTGGGTCATTTATTCGCCAGGAGAGCTTACGCACCGGAAATCCGGTGACCGGCATCACCCCTCGAGCCATTGAAGCGCTAAAAGCTCACGATTGGCCAGGCAATATGCGGGAACTGCGCCATGTTATCGAACGCGCCATGCTGTTCTGTGATGACGAGCAGATCGACCTCGGCCATCTCTCACCTGAATTCCAAGACCTAGCTTCCTCATAAGCCAAATCCCCCTGCGTGTGATCGTGGCCCCTTTGGCACGATGATCGTGCAGGGTATGGCACGATGATCGTGCAGGGTATGGCACGATGATCGTGCAGGGTATGGCACGATGATCGTGCAGGGTATGGCACGATCATTGCATCTATGACCTTCAGATCCCAATTCTGGAGGCAGACATGATTCCTCTTTCGACAATTGATATGCAAATGATCATCGCGACCACGGCATTTATCCTGGGCTGCATGTGCGTGCTGCTGGGGATATTTGTGCTGGTGAGCCGAGGCTACTCCAAGGAGATTCGCGCCTTAGCCACACACTCGGCACGCCTTGGCCGTAAGGGAATGGCCGAAGAAGTTACCGGCCTGGTTAACAGCGCTTCCGAGCTTGTCGGCGCGCTGAACTCGTTGGTGAAAACTGCCAGCGGGGCAGGTTTGTTCTTGATTTTGATGGGCGTAGGGATGATCGCGGCCTCCTACTGGGTCGTCGATCAAGTCCAAGTACTCTAGGCCCGGGTGCGCATGCACACGGACCAAGAAGTTCTGGCGGCGCTCGGCGCGCATCTCAACCCGGAGCAGTTGGCGGCCGTTCTTGATCGGCTGCTCCGCGTTCCGGAAGCCTGGGCAGCGCTTCATACTCCCGCCTTTCTGGACGAGTTTACTGCTTCGAATCCATCGCCAAAGCTAGCGCCTTCTCATCTCGCATCTTTAGCCCTTGGCGGAAGCCTACACTCGGAAGTGCAAGGCGATCTTGCCGATGCACATGTGGAGCGTGGGCGTCAGGTTTGGGAAGAAGCAGCGGTCGGGGTTGTTGTCCAGCGCGATCTCATTGAAGCCACGCTTCTTGGCATAGAGTTTTGTCGCCGCTTCGAGTCCGGCCAGGAGCGACTACTTGATCTGGCGATTGAGTCTCCCGCCACGTGGCGGTCGCCGATCGCGATTGCGTTGACGAGTCTCGCGGAGCCAGAGGCGTTGCTGCGCAACTTGCTGAATCGGAAACAAACTCAGATAGCGATCCAAATTACGCTGGCAAACTATCCGGCCAACGAAGCGGCTGAGACCCTCACCCGCAACGCCAACGGATCGACCGTTCAAATGCTGCAGCAGATTACTCGCGGGGGGGAATTGAGACTGGCCAGTTCGCTTACAGTCCCAACCAGCGGCGGCGCAGACAAGCTGTCGCAGCTGATGATCGAGGCAGTTACTCGCCAGCTCAATGGGGAGCACCAGGCCGCGCGCAGTTCTCTTCAACTAGCCTGGGAAACTGCCACCGGCAACTCCGCACGGATAGCCGATTTCACCGCCGATCAAGCGAAGCTTTCTGGCGATCCGGTAACAGAGCTCGAGGCAAACCGAAAAGCACTTGAGATTCTCCCAACGCCAGTTCGTCGGGCCCGGACAGCCTTGAGTCTGCTCAGCCTGGACCGACCCGGTGAAGCGCTCGCGCTGGTTTCTGGAACCGCTTCATCTTCCGAAGAACAGATCGCGGAGGGTCTGGCTCAATCGCAAACCAGCGATTCTCGCGAACTGCTAAACGGTGCATTGGAGTCCATCAACCACCCGATCGATGAGGATTGGTTCTCCTTGCTAACCGATGGTTTGGCAAAGGCTGAAGATTGGGCAGGCGCCGTTGAAGCAGCCCGGATTCATGTCTCGCATCATCCTTCCAGCATCGTTGCGCACGAGAAGCTCGCAAGGGTTCTGTTTGAGGCCGGCGACGCCGAGGCCGCAGACGAACACGCCGCCATCGGTTTGGCTCTTGATCCCAGCTCTCAGGCTGCGCACAAGCTCCAGGCAGAGATTCGGCAATCGAGCTCGAGCAAATCCGTTTTGGAAGGAATGATCCGGGAATCCAATGGTGATCGCGCAGTGGCCATCGCCAAGTACCGGGAAGCGATTCGGAAATCCCCCCACGATATCCAGGCCTACCAGGCGCTTGCAGCGGCCCAATTAGAAGGCGGAGAAACGGCCGAAGCCGTAAACACTCTAGCCGAAGCCGTACAAGCAAATCCGAAGGACTCGACCACTCGCAGAACGCTGTCTGGTCTTCTGCGCGCACAAGATAAGTCCAGCGAGGCACTCGAGGTTGCGGCCGCGGCATGGGAGCTGGACCAAAAGAATGTCCTGGCCGGATTGGAATATGCCGATCTGCTTGGCGAGCTCGGTCACGTAGACCGCGCGCTTGAAATCTTACGCCAGGCGGCCTTAAGGCAGCCCCTGAGCTGGGAAGTTGGATTGGCTCTGGCAAAGGCATATGAACGGCGTGGAGATCTCAATCAAGCCGCACGTGCCATTCGCTCGCTTCCCTCCTCGGCGCCTCCAGAAGCCAATTTCCATTCGGCACGGATTCAGCTCAAATCGGGCGTCGAAGGCGCACAGTTGAGACTAGCTACTCAGAGCCTGGAGACTGCGGAACAAGGAGGGTGGGCAGAACCCTCTCTGGACTATTGGTTTGGGCAGGCATTTGAGCGCGCCGAGCGTTATGAAGAAGCGCTTGTTCGCTACGACCAGGCGCAGAAATCACTGTCGACCGGCGACTACGAAATGCGACTGGAAGCCACCCTTGGATCGGCTCGCGCTGCGCTAGGGCTGGACCAGATCTCGAGGGCGCTCGCCGTGCTCGAAGCGGCGCAGGATGAGTTTCCGATGTCGGCACGGATCTTAGCTGCACGGTCAGGTGTGTACATGATCGCTAAATTGCCGGAAAAGGCTCTGGAAGTTGCTGAACAAGCGATTGAGCTCGATCCGGAAGAGACGCATGCGTGGCACGCGTTGGGCGACTCACTGGCGAACACCGGGGACTTCCGCGGTGCAGTTAAAGCCATTGAAAGGCTAAGTGCGCTCGATCCGGAGGCCTCCGAAGGATGGCTCACCCTGGCCAGGCTGGCTTCAGCAACAAAGGACGAACGGGTAGCTCGCAGATCGCTTGCCGAAGCTCTATGGCGCGGCCGGCGAAATCCCGATGTGTTGCAGGATGCTGCGGAGTACCTTGAGCAGCAAGGCAATCTACCTGCTGCGATTCGGGTTATGAAGAGCGCCACCCGAATTCGGCCGGAAGATCCCCAATTGATTGCGACTCAAGCGGTGCTCCAGGAGGACAAAGGGGACTATCAAGGTGCCTTCGATTCCTGGCAGGTGAATATTGCGTTGGCTCCCGGAGAACCGGAACCATTGCGACGATCAGCCGCATGCGCACAAATGCTGGGCTTAGGCAGCCAATCCGTGAAGTTGTTGGGCAAGGCCGTGGCCATCGAGCCCGGTAACCCCTGGCTGCGACGCGATTTGGCCAAATCTCATCTTGAGCAGGGCCAGGTTCGACAAGGTCTGCTCTCGTATGCAGCTGCAGTCAAGTCAGCGCCGAATGATGTTTCGCTAGTTTGTGAAGCGGCGGAAGCCGCCCTGCGCGCAGGCGACGCTCGGTATGCGCTCGCACTGCTTGGAAAGACGGGACCGGTAGTGTCAGACAGTGGTCGCGCTCAATCGGCCAAAGGTGAGGCACTTCTATTGATGGACCAGCAGGAACAGGCTGTCTCATCGCTGTCGGATGCTATTGAGCGAGGATACGAGTCGACTCGCACTTTCTCGATGCTGGCAGTCGCCGCGCCGGATCGCAGCCGCGCAGCGACCTATCTAGAGCAGGCTCGTGCGGTACCCGTCAAATCGCCTCACGATGCAGTGTGGCTTGCCAGAGCCGAACTGCGGCTGTTCAACGGATCCGAGGCGTTGGAAGCCCTGAACGGATGGGAGACCGATTCCTTTGCAGCACAAGAGCGGGTTCGCCTGGCGCTCAGAATTCGAGACATGCTCTGGCTATTTGAGATTTCAGATGCCGTGTCTCCGCTTCAAGAAGACGCGGTGGCCGGTATCGCCAAGGATAGCTTTGAGGAACTCCAGGCGCGCAATCTTGCCGATCCCTCCATTGTGGCCTGGTTCCGCATTGAGGAGGCGCCCTCCGAACTGCTCGAGTTCGTAGACGAAGATTCCATGGGCTGGATTGGAGAGTCGCTCACCATCGTTCAGATCAAAGGCGGCCATTTAGAGGCTGCAAAACAAACGGTCGATCAAGTTCGACTCATCCGCTCGGAGGCCGAATGGGCTTCGATCCTGGATGGTCTGATCCACCAGGCAAGTGGTCGTGAGGAAGATGCTCGGGCGGCCTACCGGTCAGGAAGTTCCTCCAGCCCAATTGCCACCTACCTGCTTGGCCGGGCCTATGAACAGACCGGGAGCCTGAAACGTGCGGCCACCCATATTGGCGCAGCCGTCGTTGAGGCGCCTGATCAGCATCTGTGGCAGCACAAGCTTGCCTTGGTCTATTCGACTTTAGGTGATGAAGATTCAGCGCTGGCACACTTCCAAGAGGCAGCCGCTCAAGATTCGGATAATCCAGAATATTTGCTTTCTCTCGCGGGTGCCTATGCCACTTCGGGCCATCTCAACCAGGCTCTGGAAGGCTACACAGCGGCTCTTTCCTACGGATCCGACTCAGTATTCGCATATCGCGAGGCTGGCCAGGTTGGGCTTCATCTCGGAGCCAGCGAACAGGCCTTGGCCTGGTTTGAGCGCGGCATCACACTTGCCCCAGCAGATATCGATTGCCTGGTTGGATCGGCAATGGCTTCGATCGCGCTTGACGACAAGCGTCAGGCCCAAGAGCGATTAGACGCCGCGGCTCAACAAGCTCCAGGCGACCCACGCGTACTACTTGGGACGGGTCATGTGCTTGCCGGCTCTGGCGACTACGAGGCCGCAATTGTGTCGTTCGAACAGGCTCTTCAGGCAGGCGCCGACTCCAACGTTGTGCGCAGAGCTGAAAGCAAGGTTCTGGTGCAGCAAGGAAATCACTCCCAAGCTGCGGAAGCCATGCAGGAGTCGCTGAATTCTGATCCTGAAGATCATCGCCTCTGGCACGAGCTGGCCGAAACCTTGGAGGCTGGAGCTGATCTCAATGAAGCCGACAATGCGATAAGCGAAGCAATTCGCATCTCTCCCGCTAACCCAGAATATCGATTGACCCTGGGCCGAATCTCACGCAAGTCGGGCAACCTCGACCGGGCGATTGAAGAGTTGAGGCAGGCCGAAGTTATGGATTCTGAAGACCCACGCATTCCGGTGGAAGCCGGTCTTGTGTATGAAGATCGCCGCGAGTATTCGCGTGCACTTGATTCGTATCTCAAGGCGGTAGACATCGACTCAAATAGTTTGCAGGCCCACTACCGAGCCGGGATATTGCTGAGAACGCTGAAGGCGTACCGCAAGGCAGGAGAAATGCTGAAGCGTGCCGCAGAACTTGCTCCGGCTAACCAAGAAGTGATGCACCAATTGGCGGCCGTTCGAGCACTGGAGTTGGTACATGGCTAAATCAATGGATCGCGAATCCGTAATCAGCACCCTTCACGCGGCGCAAGTTGCGGGCCGACTGGATTACTCACGCAGCCTGGCCATCGAGTGGCTTTCCGCATGGCCGGGTGATACCGAAGTGACTCTAAGGCTAGCGGCAGTCGAGCTCAAAGCCGGAACCGCGGAACCTGCGATCGATCGATTGTCCCTGCTGATCGAGATCGACCCGGAGAGCCAGCCGGCCTACGAAATGTTGGCCGACGCATACAAACAGATTGGAGACAGCCTGCGTGTGCCAATTTTCATGGCTTGCGCCAATGTCTTGGCAGGAGAGCGGCCAAACCCGGCAAGCTCGCCCTCTTGGGCAGTTGCTCTAGCGAATGCCTATCTGGCATTAGAGGCCGGTGAATCTGCGGAGGCAATGCGGGCTGCAAATGAAGCTCTGGCTGCCGACCCCAGCTTTGCGCTGCCCGCACTGGTAGCCGTTCGCGCCAGCCTTGCAGCGGGCGCCGCGCGAGAAGCGGTTCGCTTGGCCGAGGCCGGGCACGATCGCTGGCCCCATTGTGTTGCATTCAAGCTTGTGCTTGCCGAGGCTCAGCTCGGCTCCGATCGGTCGGCAGCAGGGGTTGAAAGCATGCATCAGGTCGCCGCAGCTGATCCGCTGGGCGTCATCGCCGAGACCGTCCTGGGCATCCATCATCCATACCGAGCACTTTGGCCCGTTCATATGCAAGCACAAATCACGCGGCAGGTACCGGACGAAGTTATTGCTGTGATGGGAGTCACGGCGAAGACTCCCAAATCGAGCGATTTTGAGATGCCGAAGCCCGAGCCAGGCGAATCATTTCAAGGCCCGAGCTCAGGCGAACAATTAAGCACTAGCGAGCGATCAACCACTAACGATGCGCTGCTTTCAGTGCGCAATGAGTTTGATCGATTGGCCGTGCGCCTCAATGCGCGCCGACCTGCCGTAGACCAGGAAGCACGCCTTCCTGCTTACATCGTCCTGAGCAGTCACACTCGGCTCGTTCAGGAACTGGGTCCAAGCGGCTTTCAGCGAGTCAACGAAGGAATCATGAACCTGGTCGAGGTTGTGCGGCGGAAGCGCGGATGGGGAGCCTACCGAATATATGTTGACGATCCCCTTTCACTGGAGCCATTTGGCTTGATGCCTTGTGATCCAGGCAACGCCTGGCAGATCAAGCTGCGGCTGGCAGATCTTGATCAAGCCCTGGCAGAGCGCGGGGAAATGATTGGAGCGGTGCTAATTGTCGGAGGCCACAACATCGTGCCCTTCCATTTGCTCCCCAACCCTACCGATGACGATGATGAATCGGTGCCATCCGATAATCCCTATGCGGCCACCGACGAAAATTACTTCGCTCCGGAATGGTCGGTTGGGCGATTACCGGTGGATTCGGATACCGATCTGCTCATGAAGCTGCTGAGCAAGTCCGCCGCAGCGCACCGCGAGCAGCTGCAATCGACGTCTCCACCCAGGAGATTCGGCGTCTGGGTTCGAGATCGCTTTGGGCGCTTTTTCCGTCCGCGCCCGAAAGCCATTGGCTACAGCGCAAGCATATGGCGGAAGGCATCTGTGGCAGTTTTTCAAGCCATTGGCGCCCCGCGGTCGCTTATTACTTCGCCCCCGAACGCGGCGGGCAACATGCCGTCGGTTGTAAGTCGACCAAGCCCGCTTTCGTACTTCAATCTACACGGTTTGGAAAACTCGCCGGAATGGTATGGCCAGCGGGATCCGCTGAGAGATCATGCCGAGGCGGTAGAGTTTCCAATCGCGCTGCGACCAGAGGATGTCGTCAACAGCGGGCGCGCTCCGCAAATTGTTTTCACAGAGGCCTGCTATGGCGCCCACGTGATTGGCAAGACGGAGGAAACCGCGCTGAGCCTGAAGTTTCTCGCCAGCGGCAGCCAGGCGGTCATTGGATCCACCAAGATTTCATACGGATCGGTTACGCCGCCCTTGATCGCAGCCGATCTCTTGGGACGGC
>Ga0255055_10001849_pt1 | contig 15143 bp, 7 predicted proteins | sample JV7_2_27_MG_FD_188633 | JGI IMG/M metagenome (GOLD analysis project Ga0255055, IMG submission 188633) | Seawater microbial communities from Jervis Inlet, British Columbia, Canada - JV7_2_27 | ecosystem: Environmental > Aquatic > Marine > Inlet | place: Canada: British Columbia | collected... | reverse complement strand
TTTCCGCTATTTTCGGTCAGCAACATGTTGGTATCCTAACCGGCGACCGCAAAGAAAACGCGGATGCGCCAATTATTGTGGGAACCACCGAAATCCTGCGAAATCAGCTTTATGATGCCATGCACCGAGGCGAATTGCTGGCGACCGATTTTGTGGTTCTGGATGAAGCCCATTTTCTGGGCGATGCAGATCGAGGGGTCGTCTGGGAAGAGGTTATGATTTACCTGCCCGAACGTATTCCGCTTTTATTGCTTTCAGCGACCATCGGCAACGCCGATCAAATTGCCGGCTGGCTTTCTTCGATTCGATCCACCCGCTGCATCGTCATCAAAGAAACGAAAAGACCGGTACCGCTGGTTCCCCTTTTTCTGCATCCTTGCGGGACCCTGCTGCCGTTAACCGAACGCGCAAAGACACCTGCTAAAGAAACACTATCTAAAAAGGTTAATGATTTTCTAAAAGCAAAACACACAAAACAGCGCCGATTGAGCCGCGACCTACCCCCATTTGACCAGGTTTTGGGTGTGTTAAGAAAATTTCACCTCCTCCCGGCTCTATTTTTCCTAAAATCACGTGCCGATTGTAACCGGGCGCTGGAGCTGTGTCGCATGGGACTGCAGATTGATCCTGATCGCAAAGCCAGGCTTAAAGTGCGGGTTGAACCTTATACCAATCAAAGCCATCATATCTTTAGCCATCGCCAGCGCTGGTTCCTTGAAAACCTGGCGATCGGATCCCACCATGCCGGTCAGCTGCCGGCCTGGAAATTGATTCTGGAGCGATTGATGAGCGAAGGCCTGCTGGACGCAGTGTTTGCGACCTCCACCGTAGCGGCCGGCGTGAATTTTCCCGCCCGTACAGTCGTATTCCTCAATTCAGACCGCTTTAACGGAAGCGAGTTTCTGCCCCTGGATGCCACCGAATTTCATCAGATGACCGGCCGGGCCGGTCGCAGAGGCATGGATAATATTGGTTTTGCGCTGCTGCTGCCCAACAAATTCATGGATGCCCGCCTGATGGCGAGACTTTTCCACTCGCCGGCTTCGGATGTCACCAGCCAGATCAGGATAAATTTTTCCATGGTGCTGAATTTATTGCTGTCGCACAATCCGCAACAAATAAAAGATTTGCTCAAACGGTCGTTTGCAGCGTATTTACTCCGCAAAGCAGCAAAGAAAAAAACCCGCAAAGGCCGCCAACAGAGCCTGTGGAGTGATTTTTTGCGGCATCTGCATTTTCTGCAGGAAGCCGGATATGTTTCCACGGAAGGTGAGCTAACTGCGGACGGAAAATGGGCCGGCCAGTTGCGGGTTGACCAGCCCCTTTTGATTGCAGAAGGTTTCCGTCTCGGCCTCCTGCCCATATCCGAGCCGCGTCTTCTGGCAGCCATCACCTCTGCGTTTGTCAACGAACGCGAATCCGACACGAAAATCCCAAAAAAAAGACTGCCCAAACCGCTGCTGGATGCCTTCTACCGGGTCGTCAAGGGCCTGAGGCCTTTTACCTGGCAAATGCTGGACCAGGGATTTGAAGCACGCCCCTTGTTTCTAAGGCCGGTAATAGCCATTTACGCCTGGGCCAGCGGGGAACCATGGGAAAAAGTGGTTTCCCTGGCCGAAATGGAAGAAGGGGATCTGGTAATGCTGATCCTCAGAACCGCAGATAATCTGCGACACATTCGCGGACTCAAACAGTACTTTCCCGAAGCTGCCGAAACGGCCGGCAGTTCGATTGATCTGATATTACGGGAACCGGTGGTCTATGAGGTATAGGTTCAAAGGTTCTGGGTTCAGAGGTTCAAGGGTTCGGGTTTCAAAGGTTCAACGTTCAGAGGTTCCATTAATAGGTGTCAAGCTCATAGCTGATAGCTTGAAGGCTGGGAGGCTTGGAAGCTTGGAAGCTTGGAAGCTTAATAGGACACAGATTTTCGCAGATTTTCACAGATTTTATTTATTGTTAAATTTTGATTTTTATCTGTGTGGATCTGTGTTCATCTGTGTACCATTTTTTCCTTCCAGTTTCCCAGCCTATTAGCCTTTTTGCACCCTGAACCTTTGAACCTTGAGACCTATTTGGGGGCGATAATCCCTTGAATCTTTTCAGACAGCTGATTTATGTTGAAAGGTTTTTGAATAAAGCCCTCACATCCGCGCTCTAGAATCTCAGAGGCCTGGCCGTTGATGCTGTAACCGCTTGAGAGCAGTACCTTAATATCGGATTTAATTTCCTTCAAACGGTCAAAGGTTTCACCACCGCCCATTCCGGGCATAATCATGTCCATGATGACCAGATCAATTTTATGGGCGTTTTTCTTATATAATTTGATCGCGACCTGTCCGCTTTCGGCCGTAAAAACTTTATAACCCAGCTCCTGTAACAGTTCCTCGCCGACCTTAATAATCATCTGTTCATCATCAATCAGCAGAATCGTCCCGGTACCCCTGGAAACCCTCGGGGCGGGCTCGCGCTTTTCTTGCTGCACCTCTTTGCCGGATGCCGGCAGATAAATGGTAAAGGTAGTACCCAGGTCCGTTTCACTGTAAACGTTTATATAGCCCCCGTGGCTCTTTATAACCCCGTAAACAGACGCCAGCCCCAGGCCCGTGCCCCGCCCCATTTCTTTGGTGGTAAAAAAGGGTTCAAAAATTCGTTGTTTGGTTTCATTGTCGATACCGCTGCCCGTATCCGTCACGGTTATCTTGATGTAATTTCCGGCCTCGACCCTGTAAGGTTTATTATTTTCAAAATGGGTATCAAGGATCACATTTTCAGTTTTAAGGTACAGGTCACCGCCTTCCGGCATGGCCTGCCAGGCGTTTACGTAAAGATTCAAAAGCGCCTGCTCGATCTGCCCCTGATCGACTTCTACCGTCCAGATAGCCGGCATCAGATCCGTATGAATTCGGATTTCTTTCTTGGTGCGACCGAACATGGAGGAGGACTTCGCGATAACGTCATTTAAATCCGTGGCAATCGCATGATATTTGCCCCTGCGAGCAAAGCCCAGCAGTTGTCGGGTCAACTCCGTGCCATTTTGCACATAGGTTTCGATATTTGTTATCTTCTCATAGTTTGGATGACTGCTTTCCGTCTTCAAGCCCATCAGAGAAGCATTTCCCTGAATTCCCATGAGAATATTGTTGAAATCATGGGCAATGCCTCCCGCCAGAGTGCCGATGGACTCCATTTTCTGGGCCTGCTGGACCTGGATTTCAACCTTTCTTTTTTCAGCTTCCGCATCTTTTCTTTCGGATACGTCCCGCAAAACGCCTCTGAACCCAACAGGGTTCCCATCCGGTTTTCGTATGAGGGAAGCCGTTAACTCCAGAGCTAATTCCTGGCCGTCTTTCCCAACGGCATCGTAGCCTGTTACCCGAATCGGTTCACCGCTCTTTTGGACCTCGACATAGATCTGGTCCATCTTCTGAATCGTGGCCGGGGAGGTAAATTCTCTGGTATTTTTACCCGTCATTTCAGCATGCGTATACCCCAGCATCTTACATAATGGATCATTGAAAAAAGTAAGGTTTCGATCTAAATCAATCTCAAAGCAGCCTTCTTCAATATTATCAACTATTGTGCGATATTTCAGTTCGTTTTCCTTTAGAGCCTCATCCGCCAGACGACCTTTGTTAAAGGCATATTGAAAATGGGATACAAAAATTGCGAAAAGGCATAGTACCAGCAAGCGCGTAAATATTTCAAATTTGTTCGGCCCAAGTAAATGTTGAATAAAATTGGCTTCGGGTTCTAAAAAGAAATACATAAAAGATTCGCAAACCCAGTAAAAGACCGCCAGTCCGATTCCGGTAACCAGCATCGATTCCATGATGGGGGTTTGCTTTTTAAACGCAAATTTCATGCGGGCAGATTCTCCTTAATCGACTGTCAAAAGGTCTTGGATTCGGATTTTAGGCACCGGGCGTTAGGCGTCGGGCGTCAGGCAGCATTTTTTGGGACGCAGATTTTCACAGATTAACGCAGATTACTATTTCTATAATTTAGTTTTTAATCACGAGAAAATAAGCTCGAAAGCTGGAATGCCATAAAGCTTGGAGGCTCAAAAGCTTCCGAGCATTCCGACTTCATAGTTCTAGCCTTCTGGCCTCCTAGCCTCCAGGCTTCTTGCTTTGAGCTATCAGCTAAGAGCTATGACCTAATGTAGCCTCCCAGCTTTATAGCCAGTGCTATGAGCTATCAGCTATGAGCTATTTGCCTGACGCCTGAAACCTGAACTAGAGCAACACCGCCGAAGCAGCCTCCTCCAGAGTGGTAATGCCCTTGATGGCTTTTTCAGCCGCATTTTCTCTTAAGGACGTAAATTTTTTGGACTTTAAAGCTGTTTGACGGATTGCTAGGGAGGATTGTCGTTGTAAAATTAGATCCTGGATCGCATCATCAATGATGAGTACTTCATATACACCCGTGCGGCCCTTATAGCCGGTGTGCATACAGTTAAAACAGCCTTTGCCCTGTACGAAATTTGCATTATTTGTATTATCGATTCTCCAGGCTTTTAATACTTCCTTTGAAGGATTATAAGTTGTCATACAATTCGGACAAACTTTTCGAACCAGCCGTTGCGCAAATGAAACCGACATTGTCGACGATACCAGAAATGGTTCAATGCCCATGTCAATAAAGCGCGTAATGGCGCCGGCGGCATCATTGGTATGCAGCGTGCTGAAAACCATATGACCGGTCAGTGCAGCCTGAACGGCTAGAGTTGCCGTTTCAAAGTCACGAATCTCACCGACCATGATGACATCCGGATCCTGGCGCAGGATGGATCGCAGGCCGCTGGCAAATGACATTCCGGCTTTGCGGTTTAATTGAACCTGGCGGATCTTCTCGATGCGGTACTCCAGGGGGTCTTCCACCGTGATAATATGAATGTCCGGCTGATTGATTTTCTTTAAAATAGAGTACAGACTGGTACTCTTGCCGCTGCCGGTCGGGCCGGTGCTGAGTACCATTCCGTGAGGCTTGACGATCATGTTCTCTACCTTCTTACGATCTTTCTCGGTCATTCCCAGGCGTTCCAGAGAATAAATGCTGTTGCTGGTATCCAGCAAACGCAGCACCATGTTTTCTCCATGGATGGAAGGTATGGTTGCGGCCCGGATATTGATATCCTTGTTTTTCATCTTTACGGTAAAACGTCCATCCTGAGGGATTCTGGAAACCGCGATATCCATATTGGCCAGGATTTTCAAACGGGAAATGATCGGCAAAAACATGTGTTTTGGAGGTGCCGGCACCTCATGTAGTTTGCCGTCCAGCCGGAAGCGCACCTGGACGTATTTTTTTTCGGGACTGATATGAATGTCGCTGGCACCTTCGCGAACACCCTGGGAAAGGATCGAGTTTACCAGCCGAACAACCGGTGCTTCTTCGGCCATGCCTTGCAGCGAGCTGACTTCGACATCTTCCAGGGAGGTGCTTTTTTCGGAACCCTTGTCGATTTCCATCTCTTCCATGTCTTCGAGCACGCCGCCGATGCCGGCGAAGGTGCCGTAAATGTTGGTCAGCAGCTGGTTGAGATGCTGTTCGGTGCAAATGACAGCTTCAACTTCACAGTTGGTGTGCACTTCGATGGTGTCCAGTGCGTTGATATCCAGGGGATCGGTCATGGCCACCGTCAACAAAAGGCCGCTCTGTTTTAGCGGGGCGGCCTGGTTTTTATGGGCAATCTCAGGCGGGAGCAGCTGGGCCAACTCTACATCTACCGTAAATCGGTCCGGTCTGTATTTTTCCAATTTGAGCTGACTGGAGACAAGGTCCACAATCTGAGACTCACTGACGATGCCCTCACGCACCAGAAACTGGCCCAGTTTTAGATTGCTCTTTTTTTGATAGGGCAGCGCTTTTTCGAGTTGCTCTTGAGTTAGCAGTCCGCCTTCAACGAGGATCTCACCTAATTTTTTTCGTCCTTTCAATTTTCATCTCGCTTTTGGTTTAGATTTGTATGCCTCTTTACGGACTGCAAATGGGTCCGCAAAATAAACCGTGTTTTCATTCCACAGCGATAAAACTCGCGCCTGCGGTGAAAGGCCCGTCGGCATGTCCTTTAAGCGTTGCTCCGCCGATGCCTGATCATAAAAATACTCTGTTAGAACAACCGCAAACCGGATACCTGATTGGCTGGTCCAGTAAGGGATCAGACGTGCCGGCGGGGCGTGGCCCGGATAAGCCCGTAAATAAATATAGGCTGTGTCGAGGGTTTTCTTTTCTTCAATAAGAATCCACCAGACTTTCTCTTCTTTAAGCTGCACGGTCGCCGGAATGGCGGGCAAGTAAACGATCTGCCCGATTTCTACCTGGTCAGGGTCGTCAATATCGGGGTTCGCCAGGATCAAGGAGCGGAAATATTTTGAGTTGTAACGGCCATAGACTCTCTGAATGACGCGCGATAATGTCTCGTTGTGTTTTAATGTGATAATACCCAGCATCTGGGCATACGGCTCCTGGGACTGCGCTGTGTTTTGTAATTCCTGTTTTAAATTTCTGGATGCCGCCGGAATCTTCGCAATCGATGCGATCTGCGTTTTAGTTTCAACGGGCACCTCATCTGAAACCGTTGTCGGGAGATCCGTCTCCGTTATTTCAGCTTCAACCGCAACAGGGGTTTGCGTGGGTTGGGCTGTGTCCATAGCGGTCTGAGTTTCGATTGGGTCGCCAGCCTCAGCGCTCGCATCAGGCGGGCCTGTGCCCTGGTTTTCTGCTTGCTGTAACGCGCTTAGATTCGTGGTAATCGTCTCCGGCAGCAGCGCTTTGATTTGATCCGGCATCTGAAAAGCCAGAAGTATGGTCGCGGCAAATACCGCTATTCCGGCCGTAGCAACTGCTCCCTTCCACCGAATCGGTTCCCTGGGGAAAATACGCCTGATGCATGAACGCACCAGGCGATAGCCGACTTTTGTCCGATTCTGGACGATCATGGCCAGAACACAATGATGGCACAGATTGATGATTTTACGGGGATAACCACCGGTTTTGCGGTAAATGGTCAGCAGGGCCGGGAAACTGAAGATATCGATTTTCTTATTCGTATCCTTTGATTTTTCCAGCCGATATCTGATCATCAAGCGCGTATCGCGGAAGCTTAATGGCTTTAAATAATGGTAAAGATTGATGCGGTCCGCAAAGTTGGCATATCGCTTAATCGTATTTTCGAATTCTTTTTGGGCAAAGATAATAATTTGCAGTAATTTGAATTCATTGGTTTCGTAGTTTAAAAATTCGCGTAAAATCTCGAGGCAAAAAATCGGAATTTTCTGACCTTCGTCAATGATCAGCACCGTCGTTTTATTTTTTTCGACACCGAGTTTGAAAAGGCGCTGCTTGATTTGTTCTTTGATTTGCCACTCGTTGCTGGCGAGCTTTGCTTTGGGGCCTATAATCATTTTGCTCACGGTGGTCAGTAATTCGTGCGCGTCAACAAAATAAGGATCTAAAATCAAATGCGTGTTTATCTCATCCCGTTTGGCAAAGCGGCGAATCATTTGACGGCAGAGCGTGGTCTTACCGGTGCCCACATCACCGATGATGACATTCAAACCCCGGCGCAATAGCAGCGAAAGCTCCAGTTTTTGCAGACACTCTAAATGTTCCCGGGAGTGAAAGAAAAACTCGGGATCGGGTGAATTTGAAAACGGTTCCTGTTTTAAATTTAAAATGCTGAAATAATCCATTTTAAGCTACTCATTTGGTGTCGGCTCAGCTGCGGTGACACCCATTTCAGATACATTTTTGTAAAAACTGAAAGAAATACCTTCAGGGGTTCACAGGTTAGATAACAGAATTCAGATGTCAGAGGACAGATGAATCAAGACTCAGGCACTTCTTCGCTCTGGCGAGCTTCGGTCTCCGCTCATGTGAGCTTCGCCCCGAAAGACGCCGCGCCAAGCAGAAATTTTTGCTCGGCCTTCAGCACTTGTCTTTTGGCACTGGTCCGGAACTGGATATTAGAATGGCTAAGCTTTTTTGCCCGTAGCTTAAATTACGGTGTGCTCCAAATTGAACCCAGAGTGCCAGGGCGGGCTTTTAGGCATTAGGCATTTTATATGGCTTTGCTCCCACCTCAATTTGCTATGCGTTGCATTGCGATAATCCCCGACCCAACCACATGTGGGGAGTTTATCCGCCTGACGGCGGCTCCAGAATGTGCGGTGTAATAAAAATCAGCAGGTCCTCGAGTTGATCGGCGCTGCTTTTTCTTTTAAACAAATAACCCAGCCCGGGGATATCCTCAAGATAGGGTACACCGGTATCTGAACGGGCGGTGGTTTCCTTGTTCAGGCCGCCGATGACGATCGTCTGTCCATCCAGCTGAATAACGTTGGTTTCGGCGTTTTTGGTAATAATGGTCGGGTTGCCCAGTACGGTTTGTGAAAAATCAGCTTCATCTTTATGCACATTGATATACATTTTAAGGGTTTTATTGTCGATTACATGCGGGGTTACGGTTAACCTGAGGGTCGCTTTTTTAAATTCGACGTTGACTTCCCCGTCTTCGACGGTCTGAAAGGGAATTTCCTGACCGCTTTCAATAAATGCCGTCTGGTTGTCGAGGGTGGTAATGGACGGACTCGATAAAATATTGAGTTTGCCCTTGTCCTGGAGCGCCGAAAGCTGTGCGGTCAGTATGAGGTCTCCTATATTCTGGTAAACCGCCCCCAGTGTAAAGGGCTCAAAGCCGCTCAGCGCTCTGGCCGGTAAATCAACCACTGTTCCGGAATTGGGGTTGACGGCCGTATTGATATCTCCTCCCAGAACACCGCTATCTCTGCCGGTACCAAAGCCTACCCCTGAGCCTTTAGCCGTGCGGACCAGGCCGCCCCACTGGATGCCCAGTTCCCGGGCCACGTCTTTATTGGCTTCAACAATATAGGCTTCGATCAGTACCTGGGGAGTGGGTTTGTCCAGTTGCTCAACGACGGAGACAATACTTGTCATGTCGTTTCGGAGTGCCTGGATGATCAACGAATTGGTATGGTCATCGACCAGAATGGATCCGATGGGTTTGCCGTCTTTGTCGGCCGTGAGAAATTTTTCCAGGTTGTCTTTCAGCTTGTCGGCGGATGAAAATTTAATGGGCACGATCCGGGTCAGGGGTTGTTCGGTTAGGGTGAGTTCCCGCTTGCGGGTCTGACGCTTGATGTCTTGCTCCATATCATCGGCCGTCATAATACGGATAATCTGACCCTCCCATGCATAACTGAGACCATGTGTGCGCAGAATGCCGAGAAACACCTGGTTCCAGGGCGCCTGGGTAATGTTGATATCCATCTTGCCCGTAACCTGCTGGCTGATGATGATATTTTGATCCGCTGCGCGGGCCAATGCACGCAATATTACTGCCACTTCGGCTTTGTTCATCTTGACGTTAATGGTGCGAGTCGGCAGCGGCTTTTGTTTTTTCTCTTCGATTTTTGCAGCCTTAGGCGGTGCTTTTGGCTTGATGACCTGGGGCTGCTCTTCCAGAGGTTTCGGCGTCGCCGGAGAGATCCCTTTGGATGTTTCGGCTTTGGATTTCCATTTATCAAAAAATGGATCCTGCTTCTCCTTTTGAGGGCTGGCGCAGCTACCCACCAGTAAAACGGAGATAGCAACCGCAAGGATGTTGCGCATTACTTTGTTTGAAAGGTTAAGTTTATCCATAGATTTTCACCCTGTTTGTTATTCTTCCAGCGGAAAAATAAACCTTTGTTTGCTACGGCCTGTTGAAACAATTACAACCTGCCTCGGCGTAATACTGCGAACGATATAGTCCCCCTGATCGAGCCGGTCTCCGGAGGCATACTCAAGACCATTAATAATGGCGAATTTTCTATCTCCCATCTGCATGAAACCGGTGTAGGAAACGTTTAGATCCGGGATGGGTACCCTTATTACCTGCTTGGCTTGCCGTAATTCACTTTCAGGCCTGTCCTTTAATTCCACGCTGATCAGAGGGTCCTGCTTCCATTCAGCTTGTGCTTGCAGAATGATATATTCATCTTCTTTGGAAAGCCCGGCCCGGGAGGCCTCAGCAACTTTAGTGATAAATGCGCTTAAATTCTCCAGCTGCTCTGTGGCGCTAAAAGCGAATGTTTCCTGCGGTTTGGCTTTGCCTTCAAAGAAGACGGCGTAAACGCCATACCCAACCGTCAAGAGCATCAGGCCGACAATTATTTTTTCACGAGTTGTCATGTAAAATTCCGCTACAAGTTTTTATATCAGAACGACTCTATAGTTAATAACCGGCTTATGTGGCTAACAACCTCGCACATGGAGTAATGCAGAACTGGAGTGCTGGAGTAATGATATAAAAGAAATTCAGTCTAAATTTACCAACACTCCATTACTCCAACACTCCGTGATCGTGTTGCCACCAGCTGTCTAATTTAGCGCTTCTCCAATTTGATTGCTGAAAATACCGTTTTTGAGCGTTACTCCTGCGCCAGCCAGATTTTCAGGCGAAGTTCTTTCGAAGTTTTGGTCGAGTGTATATTAATTTCTTCGATATGCTCCAGAGATGGAATCGAGCCCACGTCGATCAAAAATTTTCGAATATTGAAAAAGTCACCGCTCAGGCGAAGCCGCATCAACAGGTATCCGGATCCCTGCATCAGCGAGCGTACATCGGTTGTAATTTCTTCAAGCTTTAAATTATGCTTCCCGGCAATATCCTGAAATACCGTGGAAAGCGCATTCATATCCCCATGGGTCAATTTGGCTTTTTTAGGTGAGGGCAGCTCAGACGGCCCCTCCTTCTTTGCCCGCTTCAACAGGCTGTGAAACACCGGTGTCAGGATTCGCTGCTCTTCAATGCGGGCGTTTAGCTTAACGATCTCCTGATCCAGCTCGGCGTTGGTTTTCTGGGACGGAAGAATGATCAACAAAAAGAAAGCCAAAATTCCAACTGCGCATACCACAAAAATGATGAGACTTTGAGTCAGTGGATTTGATGATAACTTATTTGACATTTTTACCGTTTCTATACCAGATTCAATTTAGCCGTAAACAGCAATACTTCGTCATTTCCGGAAAACTCAAAAGATTTTTTGTTAACTGTCGGTTGCTCAAACAAAGGTGATTTCTTCAGTTCCATCAGATACCCCGCCAGCGCCGATTCCAACGACAGGCGGCTGCCCTTGACGATTCCCTCGATAATCACAACCTTGGGCGATGATTCGGCCTGTTTCTTCTTTTTTTTGACGTTCTTTGGCGGTTTTTTATCCGGCAATGGCCCCAGCCGGGTTGAAATGCTCAGCAAACGGACATTTGAGGGCGTAAGTTTGACGAGCTCACCGATAACCGCCAGGTTCAGATATTTTTTGCCGATCGCTCTGTTAGCTCTGTTTTTAACTCGAATGTCTTCGACCAGTTTGAGGATTAAATTTTTATCAACCCGCAGATTGTACCCTTCAAGATGTTGCTGTAATCTCGCTTTTTGGGCGTCCTTGTCGCCAAGTTCCCGCTCCTGCCAGAACGATATCCCCACGCAAACTGCCATGAGCAGTACAAAGGCTGCAAACAAGCTGCGATTGATGCGTTGATTGCGAACGGATTTGCGCTTGTCTTTATAGGTATGTAAAAAGTTGGGAGTTCGAGAATTATCCGCCAGGGCCATGCCCATGGCCGGTGCAAAGGCGCTCTGTTCCGAAAGTGAATCCGGAATCGGTACATGCGGCAGAAAGTTGCCGCTTTCAGAAAAAGGATTCAGTACCTCGGTGGGCATTCCCAATTCTTCAGCGATATAGTTAAGGATTCGCTTATGGGGACTGACACCGCTGGAAATGAATATTTTGCTGACTCGGGCATTTTCGTAGTTTAGAGCATAATGACGGACGGTCCTTTCCACCTGCCGTACCAGCCGCTCTAAAGCCGGCTGGATCATGCGAAATATTTTACCTTCATTGATGCTCAGCTTTTTTCCTGCTGCATCCTGGGGGGTGGCTCCTTGAATGTAGCCGAAGAAATACTTCTGCGCGAGTTCCAGATCGAGTCTCTTCTTTTGCTTTACCGCCCGTATCCTGCCCACATTTTTATCGGGAGCCTTAACCAGAGATAGTTCTTTACTGCTGCTTTCGATTTCCTTGCGCAAGGCTTCCATCATGGTTCGCACACCGGCCTTGATACCCCTCGACAGCATCAGGTTGCCGCCCGAAAAAATGTCGATTCGCGACCAGTCCCGTCCGATATAAAGACTGGATACATGCGCATCGGTTGCTGCTTCTACCCGATGGGCCCGCAATAGAGTTTGAAAAGCAAATGGGACAATAGAAATGCCTGATAGGGGAAAACCGGCCTTTACAAACATATCTCTTAAGCTTATGACTTCATCAACTGGTGCGGTATAGGCGAGCACATCGATTTTAACAGACTGCTCATCCTGCACCTCGCCCAGTATCTCAAAATCAAAAACCTTTTCTTTTTCATTAAATGCGGCCTCTTTCTGGTAGCTCCAATAGATGGCGTTGGGAATTTGCCTGACAGGAACTTTCGGAATTCGCAACTGGCGGGTTTCCACGCGGGCCGATGAGATAGTACACCAGATGTCAATTGTTCTTGACATTCCGTAGAATTCCGCCAGGGTGGGTTTTAAAAACTGGTAAAATTGCGGGCTTTCTCGCGGGATCTCCGGATCAAAAGGAACTATGGCATATTCGAGCATTTCATAGTTCTGATCCGAAACCCGCTGGAGTTTTACCATTTTCAGATCATCATAACCGATATCCACACCAACGGTGACATTTTTTTTGAATGAGATGGTATTGCGGAATAGCGATTTTAGGCGGCCGGCGGGCCATTGAGACGAACTGTCCGAATCTGCAAATTCTTTTTGATTTTCAGTACGGATTAGCTCGAGGAGTCGCTCCGTTGAAGAAATCTCATTTTGTTTGGCCAAAACTGCTCTCCTCTGAAAAGAGTTCGCACTCGGTACATCAATGCCTGATGAATACGCAATTTTTTTTATTCGCGCGGATGTGGAGTTTTCCAAAACCCAAACCCAGTGCGATTACCCGGCGGATTCGTCGTGCCTTAAAAATAATCTATAAAATTAAGCGTCTTCAAATTTTGGCGAACGATTAGTAACTACATTAATTAATTCATAAAATTAATTTTTTGTCAAGAAATAACGCTAAATCAAAATCGACCGCTTTTGGCGATCTGTTGCACCGTAAAGTCTTGAGTTCCTGCCTTTTATTCCGTGTAGAATTCAGGCTTTCACATGCAAACAGGATTTTTAAATTCCAACGGAAATATAAACAATTTCATATTGTTAGCGTTTAGCACGGCGGTTATGATTCATAAGTAAATCGTCCTGTTTTTTTTTGAATCTGCCTTATGACAGAACACGAAACCTTATCTGCTGCTTTCATCCAAATCACCTGAACCGGGCCTTACCTGCTGTGCTATGAATCAATCAGGCGATTATTACAATTTATGTAGATTCAAAATTTCAAAAATTGAGATTAATCAGAAGGGATTTTATAGCGTGGCGTCATGCGGCGGTCCTTAACGGCACGCCGATCATTTCCGCTTCGTCTTTCAGGTACGTGCAGTGTATAAGAATACCTTCGACGATCCCCCCCGGAGCGTCTGCCCCCATTGTCGGTTGATGTGGCGGTCTGTTTTTTTTCGTTCATCTTTTTTTCCGATCGAGATTCCATTTTAATGAATTAGCCACAGATTTAGATTTTCAATTAACCGCAGACGCACGCGGACTTGCATTTTCTTATTTAGCCACAGACCCACACAGACTCACACTAACATTTTGTTCGGCCGACATTGTCCGAACAAAAACTGTCTGTGTATGTCTGTGTGTGTCCGTGGCTAATTATATTTCCAAATTGCCTGCGTCTAAGGCTAATTCACAATCAGGCCTTAACCGACATGATAAAGCAATTTTTATTCCATAAGTACCGATTTTGACGGGAAGAATTTTTCGACAGGCAGCCCGGTTTATATTGACTGTAAGATCATTAGGATAGGATATCATTTCTGGTGCACTGATCGACACGGATGTGACCCGGCAGGCATCTAATTCGCTAAAATAGGTAGTAGTTTACCCAGAGATGTGAAAAAAGGTACCTTCAGGGTTCAAGGTAAAAATAGGACTGAGGACTGAGTCAAAAATTCTGCTTGCCGCGGATGGTTTAGATGAATTAGCCACAGACTCACACGGATTAGTACAGAACTTGATGGGGGAAATATTTATCCACCGATTTCGCAGATTACACAGATTGTTTTCTTTTAAGCGGGTCAGCCTAACGCCTGACGCCGAATCCGCCGACGGCGGGACACCTGAAACCTCATCAAAGCTTTAAGCAGTGACATCCGGTGGTTGTTCGATGCTGAGGTCTTTAATTTTGTAGAGGAGGGTTTTATAACTGATATTTAAAATTTTAGAGGCCTTGCTCCGGTTCCAGCCCGTCTTTTCGAGAACATATGAGATAACTTCCCTCTCAACACGGTCCAGTGCTTTTTTGCGGACCTTTTTTAAGGACAACGACGATAAATTGGGCGCTTTATCTCCATTGAGCCCCCAGAGATCGACGGGTATTGATGGTTTGGCCCCGGCTGTCTGAAATTCGAGACCGCGCTTCTGGGGGGCGCTCGTATTCATCAATTCGTCGATCGTTTCTTCACCTTCACCCAAAATCATGATGCGCTTTAGCACATTTTGAAGTTCGCGAACATTGCCGGGCCAATGATAGGCGGCCATTTTAGTTTTGGTTCTCTGGTCCGGGAGCTGCAGTTTTTTGTCCCCAAACATTTTGGCGTATTCTTTGATGTAATGTTCGATCAGATGCGGGATGTCTTCGGGTCTGTTGCGCAGCGGTTCGATATATATTTTAATCGTGCTGAGTCGGTAATACAGATCTTCTCTGAATTCACCGTTTCGCATGTCATGCTCGAGTTCGTGGTTGGTGGCGGCGATGACCCAGGTGTCTGTGGTTACCGATTTTTCAGATCCCAGGGGCGTAAAGTCGCCGCCCTGGAGCACGTGCAATAGCTTGGATTGCAGCGGCAGAGACATGTCTCCGATTTCGTCTAAAAATAGGACCCCGCTGTGAGCCTGCTCGAATTTACCGCGTTTTCGGCGGTCCGCTCCGGTAAAAGCGCCCTGTTCGTAGCCGAACATCTCACTT
>Ga0255055_10001848_pt1 | contig 15147 bp, 14 predicted proteins | sample JV7_2_27_MG_FD_188633 | JGI IMG/M metagenome (GOLD analysis project Ga0255055, IMG submission 188633) | Seawater microbial communities from Jervis Inlet, British Columbia, Canada - JV7_2_27 | ecosystem: Environmental > Aquatic > Marine > Inlet | place: Canada: British Columbia | collected... | reverse complement strand
ATGCTTCAAAGACCGCAAACGATATCCAAGATGCGATCCTGGGTTCATTGAAGCGTTTTCAGAGGGACGTTAAACTCGAAGACGATATGACATTGGTGGTGATTAAAATTACAAGTTAGACGAACAGGCAAACTTTACAATCCTTGGCGTATCTCAAAAAATCTTCAGCGATCCACACGATTACCCCTTCCATGAGCCGATCTTCATCCAACTCCATCATTTCCACGGTCATCTTACACGTGATGAACTCCGGCCTGCATTATTTTGCCCACCACTAAATGAGTTATCTCCGGTATTTTATTTATCGTGTTCATTTAGACGGCAACGTTTTGACATTAGATACATTTTAGAGATAGCTTTTGTTACCAGATGGTAATTATACTTTCAAGTTTGTAACTCCCGGCCCTCGATCCTCAGCAAATCCTGATGATTTCAAACGGTCAACATTTCTGCCGGAAGCCGTTGATAATCCTCCGGTTCCTTCCATAAACTCTGCCACATCCCTGGTTCCGCTGCCGTCCTGGCTTGAATTTTGCTCTTTTGATCGGCGGGGGAACTATTTAATTTAAAGTTGATGCATATCCAAACCGGCAACGGGTTTCACCGAAAATTCGATGTCCGGGCCAAGGGAGGGGAATGGTTATGTCACACCTCAATTTAGTTAAATTCAGCTGCCGTGCAATAAGAAAATCTTTATTTATATTCGTTATTCTTTTCAGTCTAGCCTTCACAGGTCCGACTTTCGGTGCCGAAATCCTTTTCATCACCGGTACAAGAGTTTACGACAGCGATATCGCCATCCAAAACAACCTCAAAAGCCACGGCTCGGTCACTGTTATCCAGGACCGTGCGGCTCAATACACAGATGCCCTTGAAAAAGACCTGGTCGTTATCTCTGAATCGGTTTACTCCCGAAAGGTAACTTCTGCATTTCGAAATTTGCCCGTTCCCGTAATCGTTTCCGAGCCCTGGCTATTTAATGATATGGGCATGACGGGTTCAACGTATTCAATCGATTTTGGAAGAGCCAAAAAACAATCCAGCATGATCATAAACGAATCCAAGCATGACCTGACCGCCGGTCTATCGCGTGAGGTATCCATCAACCACCGTAAAAGCGCCATTGGCTGGGGTGTGCCCGGCCAGGCTGCCCTTAAAATTGCCACCCTGAAAAGTGATCCTGCAAAATGTACCGTGTTTGCTTACGACAAAGGCGCGCAGATGCCGGGATTAGCGGCACCGGCCAAGCGGCTGGGCTTTTTTCTTTATCGAAGAACAGCATCTTTTTTAACTTCGGAAGGCTGGGCGCTTTTTAATGCGGCGGTTAAATGGGCCCTAATCCCGGATCTTATAGAGCCGGTTACGATCAAGGTGGTCAGCGACGCGAGCTGGAAAGCCCAAACCCATAATGGCGTCCCTATTGATGAAAACTGGTACCGCCCTAAATACGATGATTCCAGTTGGGTGGATGCGTATGCGCCATTTCCTGAACCTGATTTCAGCAAGGTTTCGACAACGGAAGCTGCGTTCATCTGGTATTGGCCATTTAAGTCTTTTCAGCCCATGCAAAACTATTATGGCGTACCGCAAGCCTGGTTTCGCAAAACCTTTGAAATAACGGGTGATCCGTCAAATCTTAAAATTCAGGATTTATCCATCGCATCCGGCGGAATTGTCAATTTTTATATTAACGGCAACTACATTTCTGAAAATGCATACACAATTGATAAGGGTTTGCCGCGCCGGATAGATATCGGTCCACATCTTGTCGAAGGTCAAAATGTAATTGCAATTCACGCGCAGGAAGCCGACAGTACGGTCCTGGAACAGCGTTATAAAGGTGTATGGTTCAATTTAGTGCTTGAAGCAATGTCAGAAGAAAATGAGGATTTGCCGCTAAAAAAAGCGCTGTTTGTTGTTGGCAGGACGCCGCTGAGGTTTAACGATCGCGCACTTAAAATGCGGCTGGAGCGATTGGGCTTTTTGGTTTTTCTAGTTAAAGATGCAACGATAGAAAAAGCCGATGCGGATGATATGGATTTAATTCTCATTTCCGAAACGGTCTGGTCCAAATTGATCGGGGATCTGTTTACGGATGTTGGGGTTCCGATCCTGTGCCTGGAGTCTTATTTGTATGATGACCTGTATATGAGCGGTGCGGTTCGCAACAGCGATTATGGTAATTCCCGCCGCCGGCAAAAGATCGATGTTCATTATTCCGATCATTCCCTGTCGGCCGGGATGTCGGAAACCATCAAAGTGACAACCAGAAGGCGGCATGTCGGCTGGAGCGTGCCGGCCGAATCAGCCATTATCATTGCCAGTTTATTGGATGATCCGGAGCGAGCGGCCATTTTTGCATACCACAAAAGTGCAACCATGGTCGATGACTATGCCGCCCCGGCAAAACGCATCGGCATGTTTCTGCACGGCAACAGCGCTTCAAGATTGACCGAAGACGGTTGGGATCTGTTTGACGCAGCCGTGAACTGGGCAATCGCTGAGAAAAATTAAAACTGAGACTGTTGCGTAGATAAGATCTTTTTTTTCTTTGAGCCTTGAGCTTCGTCCGGGACTATAGTTCTTCAATCCTGGTAATATTCTTGAAAAGACAGATCCGTTTTCGATCCGGTATTCCAGAGATCTACAGACTGACTGCCAGGGTTGAAAACAGTTTGTCGATATCTGCACTCGTATTGTAAAGATGCGGTGAAATCCGAATGGAATTGCCGCGCACACTGACATAAATCTTATTTTGGGCGAGTCGATCGATGAGATCAGCAGGAACACCTTCAGGAAAACGAAGACCCAGCAAATGACCTGCACGTAAATGGGCGGGCGCTACATTCAAGCCAAGATCCGTTGCCCGCCGGGCAATTTCTTCAGTCAGGGCGGCCAAGGTAGCGGTGGTTTCAGGCACCTGCCAATCGAGTATTTGTCTTAATGCGGCAAAAGCCATCGGCATCAGCGCAAAATTGCTGCGTTCGCCGACATCAAATCGTCGCGCGCCGGTTTGAAAATCATCGCGGTAATTGACCAGCCCGGCAAAATCTTGGCTATGTTTTCGATTAATCCAATTGTGCTCCAGGGGGACTCCCTCATGATAGTCGGGATCTACATACATGAACCCGAGACTGTAGGGACCCAATAGCCATTTATAACTGGCGGCGATCAAAAAATCGGGCTGTACCTCAGAAACCGAAAACGGTAAGGCCCCCAGCGATTGGGTCGCATCGATGACCAGGGCGGCGTTAATTTCTCGGCAGCGCTGCCCTATTTTTACCAGATCAATGATACAGCCATCGGTCCAGTGGCAGCCGGCCACCGCCGTATGTTCATCAATTTGATCCATCAAAGCCGCCGTCCAGTCATCATCCGGGGGACGTGCAACAGTTATCAGGTTGGCACTTTTTTCCTTCACCCGTTCCCGCCAGGGATAAACATTGGAAGGAAACTGATCTTCTAAGACCACAACAGCCTGATTGGCTTCCAGCTTCACATTCAGCGCCGCAACCGAGATACCGTAGCTGACAGCCGGAATGATGGCGATGTCATTTGCCCGGGCATCGACAAGCTCGGCAAACAGACTGCGCGTTTTTTCGGTCACGGTGAAAAAATCCGGCGGCGTCAAAAGCCAGGGCGACTCCTTGCTGGAAACAGCATTAAGACCTGCCTTGGTGACGCTGCGAAGTTGCGGTGATAAATAGGCACAATTCAGATAAGTAATCTCTTCCGGAATGTTAAACAGATGTTTTTGACTGGGTATCACTTTAGATTATCCTATTGCGTCTATTTGGGGGTGTTTCAGAAACCGGAATGGCATCCAGCTCGCAACGAAACACCACCGTCGAACCCGACCAGGTCATCATTGTCATAGGCAGACAGCACACACCAGCTACCAGTAATCGCCTGCGAAAGCTCCTGAGGGCTTGCCTGATTCACCTTATTCCAGCCGGTGGTTTCAAATAAAAGCTGATAGGCCTTCTGAGGCGGCAGTTTTTCCCGATACGCAATCTCGAAATGTTTCATGGTAATAAGCCGGCGGTGTAGTTATGCCAAAAGGGGTCATCTGACCGGCAGCACGTCAACCAGGACCTTGAATTGCATCCGGGCCGCAACCATATTGGACCGCCGGATAAAAATCAATAAGATTCAATTGGGATTTATTGACATTTCGAGCTCCGCAGCTTAACTTAACGGCTATTATGCGTGTCTGCAGGGTAAACCAACCGGCACTGACGGGGTATAAACGGAGATCAATTAATGGCTTTTGAAACCAAAGAACAGGTATTGGAGCGGATCCTCGATCAGGAAAAACCGAAATGTCCGCATTGCAGTGAAGAAATGACCATATGGGAAGTACCACCGATTACAGTGGGCGATGGCCTCGGCTGGGGAACCCCTTACCTGTTTATCTGTTTTAATGACAACTGCACATGTTACCAGCAGGGCTGGGATCATATGAAAGAAAACTATGCGCACGTGGCTTCGTACCGGTGTATGAACTATCCGGGTACAGAACAATATGAAGTGCTTCCCGTATTCAGCAATATGGGCGGTAAAGGACAAATTATCGATGATCAGGTGCTGGCCGAAGAGGAGGCATTAAAAGAGGCTATTAAAAAAGGATTTTCAATTCTGGCAGACTGCTATGTCAATAAAGACGGCCCGCAGGTGCTTAGAATCCTGATGGACCCGACCGAGCCGGTGCGGGTACGCTTAAAAGCAGCGCAAATGATCGGAGATATCGGTGAACCTGAAGCCATCGAGCCCATCCGAAATGTAAAATTCAGCAATGAGGTTTTCCAGAAAAAAGTCGAAGACGCCGTAACAAAGATTCATCAGCGGTATTTTACCCGGGAATGCCCTTTTTGTGCTGAAATTATTAAAAAAAGGGCTAAAATTTGCAAGCATTGCAGTAAAGAGGTCGCCGGCCAATAAAACCGGCTTTAAATTTCCATATTTTGCCCGATCGTCCGCCTTAGTGTAAAACAGCCCCAAATTGCCACGTACTATCGTGTACGCTCCGCTTTTGATCTGCTTTAGGCCTCGTTATCAAACAAGATCTGAGATTTTAAAGCCGCTTTAAATTCCTTCTTTATTAAATGGAAATTGAGACCAATTTCTCCAACACCACAATAATCAGCGCTTATCTCGCCGTTTTAAAAAACCCTTATTCCCCTACATCATTTCTCAATAACCTTAAAAAAACATAAATGTTAAAAAAATTATTTAAGGTTTTTGTTAAATTACCGATTGTTATAACATGGAAAAAGTCGATCGCAGAAAATTCCCCAGAGTGAAAATTTTTAACCCCATTTCTTATGATTGTGTGGATAAGGATGGAAATCTGCTGGATCAGAATATGGGAGTTGCGCTGGATATAAGCCAAAACGGAATACTTTTGGAGACCGGCCATATACTCGAATCAAAATATATCTATTTATTATTTGTTGATATGGATAACGAACTGACAAGAATCACCGCACGGGTGGTATTTTCCGTAAAGAAGAAAGATGGAAAATTTAAAACCGGAATCAATTTCCTGGGAGAGTACGCAGAAAACATTCAGTTTGCCAAAAGCATCGTTCAGGCCTACCATCATCAAAAAACCGATTTCGTTCTGGAAACAAGCGCCCAATTGTAAATTTCAAGTCCCGGTTGCTTTCAAATCTTCAGCCGAAAAATCATTTAAAGCGCTACTTTTTTTCATTTCTCAGCCTTTCTAAAAGGGTCTATCGCAGAAACCAAAAATTATTTTTCAGGATTCAGAGGATTGCGTTGATATTTTTTCCCTGGGTTTTTTGAAAAAGACTTGACAAAGTAATGGTTCTTCATTATATTTCGATATATGTCGAATAATCGAGATGATAATATCGAAAAATTTGCCGAAATGTTCAAGGCGCTTTCCAACCCGAACCGGCTAAAAATTTTTATGCGCCTGGTCTCCTGCTGCATCCCCAAGGTGGTGACCAGCATCAGCAGCAGTCCCGAATCCGAAAACTGCGCCTGTATCGGTGAGCTCGGCCAGGATCTAAATATAGTCGCCTCTACGATATCGCATCACATCAAAGAGCTTCGTCAGGCGGGACTTATCCGCCTAGAACGCAGGGGGCAGAAAATCGAGTGCTGGATTGACCCGGAGACGTTAACGGCTCTGCAGGGGTTTTTTTCAAAACAAATACTCGGCTGATTTTTTTTGCCCAAAATATTCGATAGTTTTCGAACTATACAATATTTATCACCAACAAGGAGGAAAAAAATGGAAACAAGAGATAAAGAGGAAATCCGCGATGCTGTCCGGCAAAGATACGAGCAAATCGCAAAAGCTGAAGCAGCAAAACCCGGAAAAAGTCAGGCCGGATCCTGCTGCAGTCCCTCAAATGCAATCGCCAATGCAATACCGGCAGCTTCGTGCTGCGGTGGGCCTGAGGTTACGCCGGAACAAATGTCGAGTGTCATGGGGTATTCAAAGGAGGATATCGCGGGCGTTATCGAAGGTGCGAATATGGGGCTGGGTTGCGGCAACCCTGTAGCCCTCGCTTCGCTTAAACCCGGCGAAACAGTGGTCGATCTGGGCAGCGGTGGTGGTTTTGATTGCTTTCTGGCCGCCAAGCAGGTGGGCCAAAACGGACAGGTTATTGGCGTGGATATGACACCTGAAATGGTCGGCAAAGCCCGAACAAATGCGAAAAAAATGGGAAACCGGAATGTTGAGTTCCGGTTGGGAGAAATCGAACACCTGCCCGTTGCCGACCATAGTGCGGATCTTATCATGTCAAACTGTGTGATTAATCTTTCCCCGGATAAGCGGCAGGTGTATCGCGAGGCCTATCGCATACTCAAGCCCGGGGGTCGGCTGTCGATTTCAGATGTTCTGGCAACCGTGGCACTCCCCGCTAAATTTCAAAAAAATCTGGCACTGGTGGCGGCCTGTGTAGGGGGTGCGGCTACATTTGACGACACTAAAAAAATGCTCACGCAAGCCGGATTTCAAAACATAAAGATCACAGCCCATGACAATAGCCGAAATCTGACCCGGGCGTGGGAGCCGGACAAAAGTGAGAACGCCCTGGACTATGTCGTTTCGGCTTATATTGAGGCCCTTAAACCCGTTTAATCTTTTTTAAAAGCCCGGGCCGTATCCGACACAGATCAGATCTTGGCAAGAATCTTAAAAACTTAACCCAAGGGAGGAAATCAACATGAAACCTTTGTTTAAAGGACTCGATACAGAAACCCAGTTATTGGTCGCAATCGGTTCAGCCGTTGCATCCGGTTGTATTCCATGCCTTGAGAATATCTCAGGAATAGCACAGGCTGAAGGCATTCATGCCAAAAAGTTGAAGGCGGCCGCGATCATCGGCCAATTTGTCAAAGACCAGCCCGCGGCTAATATGAAAGAAACCGCTGACAAACTTTTGGGCACCCATCTCCAATACGCATCCGTACAGACAAACTGCCCCGCGGATTCGACCAAGCAAGAATCTGCCGGGGAATTAGAAGAAAATGAGTCAGCAGAAGGCTGTGGGTGTTCTTAGATAAAAGATGGAGAACTCATCATGGAAACACAAACGCTACGCCAGGAAGTCACCCAGCTCAAAATGGAAAAGGCGGCCCTTAAAGTTAAAAGCAAATTGTTTGAAAATTTTGCGGCCATGGCTCACTCATGCTGCCGGGCTCCCACCACAGCTGAATGGACAGAGCTGAAAGACACTTTACAAAAGACCTTGCAATTTTCCGTTGAATTGACCCGGGCGGACAATGGCAGTCTGGTTTTACTCGACAGCAATGGGGTCGTTTCCGACACGATCGACAAGCCCGCCGGCAACGGTCTAAAGCATCATTCTCAAATGATGGGTCACGTGTTGGACCACGGGCTGTCCGGTTGGGTGCGCGACCACCGCCAGGTCGCATTAATTAACGATACAACGAATGACGATCGCTGGGCAGCCCGTTCGCATGAGACTCAAAACGTTCGCTCAGCATTGGCTGTTCCTATCCTTAAAGGCGAAAAATTGCTGGGCATCCTTAACTTGCATCACTCCCAGCCGCAGCATTTTGGCCCGGAAATTGTTGAGCAGATGCAGGCCACATCAGACCAGATCGCCCTGACCCTTGAAAACGCCAGGCTTTACGGAAAATTAGATGAATCTTATCGGTCCCTCGACCAATCCAAACAGGAAGTCGAGGCCTATTCAAAAGCGCTCGACCATGAACTGGAAAAAGCCAGGCAAATTCAAAGGGATTTTCTGCCGGATCAGATCCCACAGCTACCCGATTGGGAGATCGCAACGTATTTCGCACCGGCCCGGCAGGTATCCGGCGATTTTTATGATGTCTTTTCATTACCGGGTAACAACCTGGGGATCGTGATTGCAGATGTTTCTGACAAGGGCGTGGGGGCGGCTCTGTATATGGCGCTTATCCGAAGCTTAATCCGAGTTTTCTCCGGCCACATCAGCTTACATGGATTTTCCAATTTTTCGGTTAACAACAACTTAACCCAGGCGGCTGCAACGCCTTCGGCAACCGCTGATCAGCTGAATGCACTCAACGCCGTGAAGCTCACCAATGACTATATTGCCCATGAGCACGGTAAAGAAGGCATGTTTGTCACCCTTTTCTTTGGAGTGATAATTCCCGATACCGGCTTGTTGGCGTACATCAATGCCGGGCATGAGCCTTTATTCATCGTTAATTCTGCCGGCGTAAAGCAGCGCCTTAAACCCACGGGACCGGCGGTGGGGATTACCTCCGATATGCAATTTGAGATTCGGGAGGTTCGAATTCAACCCGGAGATATGTTGATCGGCTTTACCGATGGGGTGACTGAGGCCCTTTCCCCAAACGGAGAATTTTTCACTAAAAAGCGGCTGTTACCCGTTCTGGAGCAGCCTGCCGATTCAGGCTCCGATCTTGTAGAGCGCATTAAAACGAAAGTATTCAATCATATTCAGAACGCTGCACCCTCAGATGATATTACCATGCTGGCCGTGCAACGCCTGCATAAATAACAGCCAAATCGTTGAGGGCGTATTCTGGTCGCGCGAATTCTTGATCCGATTTGATCTTCGCATCCCACAGAGGTACACGCCCGCGCGCTCTTTCTATTTCTTCGGCTCTTTCTCGGCCTCTTCTTCCTGCTGCTGAGACGCGGCGATCGCGGCGGCCGCCCCGGCCTCAATCATTTTTTTATCCGCTGTACCGGCAGGGGCATTGCCAGCTCCCAATGCCTCTTTAGATGCGGTTCCGGTGGCTTCCGGCGGCAGATAAACGGTGACGTTTCGATGCGCGAATTCGATACCGCTTGCTCTGAAGGCCTCTTCAATACGGCGATAGACCTCGCGGCGAATAACAAATTGCTGCCCCGGTTTGGTCTTAAACTTGACCCGCATGATCATGGCGGAATCATCCAATGATTTGACACCCTGGGACTTTACTTTGCCCAGAAGGGTGGGGCCCAATTCTTCATCCTGCTCAAATTCTATGTTTATCCTTTTGATAATTTTACGAACCTTGTCCACATCGGTGCCATAACGAACCCGAAAGTCAAGCTTGGTGATGATATAATCTCGACTAAAATTTTGGACCGCGCCCATATCGCCAAACGGTACGGTATAGACCATACCCCGCGCATGTCGCAGCTTGACCGAGCGCAAAGAGATATGCTCCACCATGCCTTTGGTGCCGGCCGCTTCAATATAGTCACCGACCCGGAAAGCGTCATCAATCAGATAAAAAACACCCGACAGAATGTCTTTCACCAGAGTCTGGGCACCAAAGCCGATGGCCAATCCGATGACTCCGGCACCTGCAATCAGAGGACCGATATCCACACCAAGAGATGACAGAACGATTAAGCTGATGAGAACAAACAGCACCGAAAGGATAAATTTGCGCAGGAGCACCAGCAAGGTGCCGATCCGGGAACCGCCGCTGCCGCCTTCTTCCATGTCTTCATCGGTATCCGGCATTTCCTCCCGCAGCCTTCTATCAATACGGGCTTTGGTATATTGCCAGACAACAATACCCAGCAGCGCCAGTCCGATGATATTCAGGGCGGTTGATGTGAAAATTCTGCCAATGGGCAGGTCGATGCCCCACAAACGCAGAATCAGAAAGAACATAAGCCCCGCCAGAAGGATACGAAGGGCTCCTTTTATCACCGGCAAATATTGCTGCAAATAAAATTTTCGGTCTTCTTTCTGATCATCTGTTTCTTGTGATTGCGCACCCTCAGCCTCACGCATGGTTTCAGGGCTGCCGGTGTCCTGCGGCACAAAAGACGCAGGTGCAATGCCGGCCGCGATGTTCAACAGACGTTCGACCCACTGGTTAAGACCGATAAAAATCGGAATCAGAAAAACGCTGATAAAAATCGGGATGAGCGCGCCTCCCTCCCCGGCCAGTCCCCTGATGAACCACAATGCACCCACACCCAGCACACCCAGCATGGCAAACCAGTGCCAGCTCCCGGCGACCCTGGCACGCAGGGAAGACTTGGCCTCAGCCGCTGCAGGATCGCTCGGCCGGATCGCCCGGGCCACCCGCTGCCGGCTGCGCCAGATCATCACCGCCAACAGAAGGGAGACACTGAATCCCGACAAACTGTACATGAGAAGAAAGTTTTCCTGGCTGATTCCGGCACCCTGTAATAAATAGCTTATGGTGCCGGTCACCATCATCGTCACGGCAATCCCGATAAACCAGCGATAAAGAAATCTTGCATCTTCATCCTGCAGGACCAATAATCGCAGGTCCGACCTTGCCGGTGACAGAACCAGGTTGCAAGCCAGAATGGCAAACCGGATGTAATAACATAAAAGAAGGCTGGATGAGACAATCAAAAATCCAGGATCGCCCTCATCGTAGAAAAAAGCAAACAGAACAAAGGTGGCCAGCATAAATATGCCGAGGCCCAACAAATCCAAAAGGAAACGCGAAACAAATCGCCCGAGAAATTTTAGACGCCCCAATGATACTTTGTCCAATAGCTGACGCCGCAAGTCCCCGGTAGCGCGTCGCACCAGCCATTCCATTGCCAGTCCGCAGAAAATCAGCACGGCCAAGGTAAAAAAGGTCAGCAGAAGATGGCCCGGGCCTTTGCCCATATTTAAATTGTCCAGGGCCGCGGTCCATTCACGTGAACTGAATGTGGATTCAATAAAAAAAGAGCGCAGATGCGCTTGAGCCTCAGAAAATTCTTTTTCGCCCTCGAGGAAAATGGGGATGAGGCCTTCGCCCTTTTTGTAAGTTTCACCAGATGCGGCCTTATCCTTTTGCGCATCTGGGGCGGTCTTTTTTTTGAACATCTGCCTGGCTTCACCTTCGGGCAAAGCGGCCGCGATGGAATCAATTTCATCTTGGCTAAGCGGGACGGCAATTTGACCGCCGGCTACACCCTTTGAATCATCGCCCCGGGCAGTCGGCTGGTTTGCAGTTGTTTCGGCCTTTGATGGAGAAGCGGCCTCGATGGACGGGGCTCCCAACACAAAACCCAATATTATTGGCAGCAAAACCAGCTTTGATGTTAAAGCAGAGCGCGCCATGGCTACCCCCTTGGTTAGTTGGTTGAAGTCTATCTAAAAATTAATTAAACCGAAAATTCAGAGGTCTACATTGCGATATCCGTCACGGCTCTTTTTTATCAAAAATACGCTGCCGGTCCGATGGAACCGCAAGCTGCAGACAGCTAGTAAATGTATATACATCCATGAGTTATGGGGCGTCAAATATTAATTGAAAGAGGTGGGTTTCGGAATTCAGGAGCAGCTTAAATCATAGATCGCAGCGCTTTTGGATAATAAAGGCGCGCATAAAGAATTTTCTAAGACATTAGACAGCTGCGCTTATCACACATTGCGTTGTACGTTCACATTCATGCTGTCGTAAGATCGAAAGATTAATTTCTCACGCTCCAATTTTTCTTTCGGAAAAGGCCGTGGTTGCAAAGTTTTTAACTTTTCACGGACGTCATCTTTGGAGGGAATGGCGTTCAGCCCCTCTCCAAGTTTTTGGCCGGAAACCGTATCCAGTAGGGTGGCTGTTTTTCCGTCAGAGACAACTGAAAATGGAAGCGGGTTCTCGCAAAGAAGCCGGGCGGCGGCCAATATCTCTCTTTCCCGGGAACCCAGGGAGGCGGCTGCACATTTAATAGCCATAAAAGGGGTAGACCCGCCGTCAATGCTGACCACAAGGTCAATTTGCGAGCGGTAGATTTCGCCGGCAATGGTCATTTCAATATCAACATCGACCTCAATATCTTCTTTAGAATAGCCTTTTTTATCGACCAAAAATCGCTCAACCATCTGCCGATTCTCTTCGGCACCCATATTGGGGATCTCTTTGCCGCTGATAAAGTCAGTAATCATCGAATAGGGTTTTTGGATATCAGACATGCTAATATTTCACCACAGAGCCCGCAGAGCACACAGAGAATAAAAGTTAAATTTAAGCCTTCACCCCTTTCTCCCCGTCCTCAGCCCTCAGCACTCAGTCCGCAGCACTCAGCACTCAGTCCTAATACCTTGACTTTGAGCTTTGCGACTTCTTCATGGCGGGCGTCCAAATGCGTTTGGCATCCACCCAGAGTCCTTCAAGATCAAAAAATTCACGGACCGGCTCGTAGAACACGTGTATAATCACATGACCGTAATCCAGCAATACCCAATGTCCCTCTCCGGTTCCTTCCACGCTGAGCGGCTTGATTTTTTGCTTTTTTAAATTGACAACAATAGAATCCGCAATCGCATTAACCTGGCGGTTCGACTGCCCGCTGCAGATAATAAATACATCTGCTATTGAGGTCAGATCAGCGACATCGAGCACGACCAGATTTTTTGCTTTCCTTTCCGAAGCCGCTTTAATGTATAGGTCAAGCGCAGGGACTGCATCTTTGCTCATCTATAAAGTCCTTTTGATTGAATAAATTCTGCCACCTTGGCAGGTACCAGATCTTCGATAGTTTTCTTTTTTTTAACGTTTTCCCGAATTTTTGTCGAGGAGATATCCAGGGCACCGATATCAACGATATGGATGGGCGGTTTGCCTTCTGTACGATAACGGCCGGGCGCAGCCAGGAATTCATAACCCTCCGACAGGGTGCAATTAAGGTAATCTTCAAGGATTTTCCAGCCCTGATGCGCGTCAGGGTAATCCTCATTGGGGCGCGCCATGATGATAAAAGCAATCTGTTCAAGCAACTCTGTGTGAGATTTCCAGGTATTGATTTCAAGGAATGCATCAAGACCCATAATAAGGTAGATCCGGGAATCATCAGCAAACGTTTGCTTAAAATGGTAAACCGTATCAATGGTATAAGAAGTCCCCGGTCGATTTAATTCAACATCAGAAACCGTTACGCAGGAAAGACCTTCGATAGCCAGGTGGATCATCTTAAGGCGATCATCGGCGTCAGCTACCGCGCCGGGTGTTTTATGGGGAGGCAGTGCGGCTGGAATTAAAAAGACCTGATCCAGATTGAAGCCTTTTTTAACTTCTGATGCGGCCCAGAGATGCCCCCGATGAACGGGGTTAAACGTGCCGCCGAATAATCCAATGCGCATATTATTTCAATACCATATAAATCAAGCGCGAATCAAACGCTTGTTTACAGGGTTACCATTCGTTTTCCCCTATGTTTTTGGTTTTGTTTACGATCAATTAGGGTTTGATTTTGGCAGACTATATCCAGTTATCCGGCGTCGGGTTTATCCAACAATTCGAGAATTCGCGAAATCAGCTTCTGAACTCCCTTTTTTTTTATCGCCGAAATTAAAATGACCGGTTCGGTATCAAAAGCGGCGACAAAAGCATCTGCTGCCTCTTTTGCTCCCGGCAAATCCATTTTGTTTAGCGCGACGATCTGGGGCTTTTGGGTCAACTGCGGATTGAAAGATTTTAATTCCCGGTTGACGGTTTTAAAATGATCCAGGGGATGCTCCCGATCAATCGTCCCGGCATCGATGAGATGGATCAAAATCTGGGTCCGCTCGATATGCCGCAAAAACTGGGTGCCAAGGCCGACCCCCTCATGGGCACCTTCGATTAACCCGGGAATATCGGCAACGACAAACGGCTCGCCCCATCCGGTTTCAACAACACCCAGGGTCGGCGTCAGAGTGGTAAATGGATAGTCACCAATTTTAGGAGTGGCGGAAGAAATCTTGCTGATCAGTGTGGATTTGCCGGCATTGGGCAGCCCGATGATTCCCACATCGGCTAAAAGCTTGAGCTCCAATTTAAGCTTGCGGAATTGGCCGGCTTCTCCGGGTTGGATATAGCGGGGGGCTCGATTGGTGGAAGTTTTGAAGCGTACATTACCGAGGCCGCCCTTACCGCCCCGGACAACGATAAAAGATTCGCCGGCTGCGGCAAAGTCTTTTAAAACCTCGTTGGTATCGGCATCTTTGACCAGGGTACCGGGTGGAATTTCGATGACCAGATCTGGACCGCCTTTTCCGGTTTTTTGTTTCCCCTGGCCGTGGCCGCCGTTTTTTGCCTTAAATTGCCGTTTTAATTGAAATGGATAAAGGGTGCGTCGGCGTGATGTGCTTGTTAAGGTAACATCGCCGCCCTTTCCACCGTCTCCACCGTCCGGACCGCCGCGCGGAACGAACTTTTCACGCCGAAAACTGAGGCACCCACGGCCGCCGTCGCCGGATTGAACAGTGATAATTGCTTCATCAAAAAATTTCACTCGGCGAATACGCTGACTCTTTTGCGCGAACGACCTACGCGCTCAAATGCAACAGTGCCGTCAATTTTAGCGTAAATGGTAAAGTCCCGGCCCATTCCGACATTGTCACCCGGATGTATCCGGGTCCCTAGCTGGCGTATAAGGATATTGCCGGCTTTTACTTTTTCGCCGCCGTATCGTTTTACGCCGCGTCGTTGGGCATTGCTGTCGCGACCGTTTCTTGAACTACCGGCTGCTTTTTTATGAGCCATGTTTAAAACTCCTTGCCAAAACAAGTGCTATCATCGCAAGTTGCTTTGGATTTTGAATCACACTTTTTATGGTTTCGCAAAAAGTCTGGAATCCCATTAAAGCGTCATTCCGGCGAAGGCCGGAATCCAGTGATTTCAGTATGTTCTGGATGCCGGATCAGGTCCGGCATGACGAATTCGGACTTTTTACGATTT
>Ga0255055_10001847_pt1 | contig 15149 bp, 12 predicted proteins | sample JV7_2_27_MG_FD_188633 | JGI IMG/M metagenome (GOLD analysis project Ga0255055, IMG submission 188633) | Seawater microbial communities from Jervis Inlet, British Columbia, Canada - JV7_2_27 | ecosystem: Environmental > Aquatic > Marine > Inlet | place: Canada: British Columbia | collected... | reverse complement strand
TGAAAACTCCACAAAAACCAACCGCCCCCCGGTCTGGGGGGCGGTGAAATCTCTTGCCTGCCCGACCGGGGTCAATCGCCGTAGCGAATAAGAAGAGTAATGAGCAACACCCCGGTGCGGTCGAAAAGACGGTTGGTCGTTTCCATCGCTGCCGACTGTATCCCCTTCAACCGTTGAAGTCAAAAACGACAATCATCGTCGACCTGGAAGCGCCTCCGAGGTTGACAGCATCTTCGACACGCGATAGCGTCGATACTCGGATATCGACGAATGAACGATGACATTTCTTGCCGGGCGCTCAGCATCCTCATTACCGAGATGATCATGCCGAACGGCTGAACCCCGGCTGGGCACGCACGCCTTTTCACCGCCCCCCAGGCCGGGGGGCGGTTTTTTCGTGGAGAAATAACGAACGGGAGCACGACAATGACACAGTCAACCGAAACGACCGCGGCACCGCAATCAAACCAGAGGGTCCACCTCGCCGCACCGGTGGAGACCTACGACACGACCCTGCGCGATGGAACCCAACGGGAAGGCATCTCCCTTTCCTGCGATGACAAGATCCGTATCGCCAGGAGGCTCGACTCTTTCGGAATCCCCGTCATCGAAGGCGGGTGGCCGGGCTCGAACCCCAAGGACGAGGAGTTCTTCCTCCGGGCGCGCGACGAGGAGTGGGAACACGCGCAGATTGCGGCCTTCGGCTCCACCTGCCGCGTCGGTTCCGCGCCCGAAGATGACGCCAACATCAAGGCCCTTTTGGAGGCTCAGACGCCTATCTGCACCGTGGTCGGCAAGACCTCCCCGTTCCACGTCAAGGAGGTACTGCGGACCACCCCCGAGGAAAATCTCCGCATCATCGAGGAAAGCGTCGCGTATCTCGTCGATCAAGGACGGAGGGTGATCTACGACGCGGAACACTTCTTCGACGGCTGCAGGGAGGACCAGGCGTACGCTCTCGAAACCCTCGCCGTCGCCGCGCGTGGGGGCGCCGATACCCTCGTCCTGTGCGACACCAACGGCGGCTCGCTGCCGTGGGAGATCGAGGACCTCACCCGGATCGTGCGCGTTTCGGTTGAAGGTCCCATCGGTATCCACTGTCACGATGACGGCGGCTGCGCCGTGGCCAACACCATCGTCGCCGTTCGCGCCGGGGTCCGGCACGTCCAGGGCACCATCAACGGCTATGGCGAGCGGTGCGGCAACGCCAACCTGTGCGTCGTTCTCCCCCATCTGGAGATCAACGTCGGGCGGCGGTGCATGGAACCGGAGAACCTCGACCAGCTCTTCGATCTATCTCGCTTCGTGGCCGAGGTCGCCAACCTCGCCCAGGATGAGCACATGGCCTTCGTCGGTCGGAGCGCCTTTGCCCACAAAGGAGGAATCCACGCCTCCGCCGTCCGCCGGGCCGTGGACTCCTACCAGCACATCGATCCGGCCCTGGTCGGCAATCAGACGCGGATCGTGGTCTCAGAGCTCGCCGGGCGGGCCAGCCTGCAGTCCAAGGCCGAAGAGCTCGGTATTTCGACCGGCGACGGCTCTCAGTATGTCGAGGTTTTGAACCGCATCAAGGAGCTCGAGGCGCGCGGCTTCTCCTTCGAAGCGGCGGGGGCGTCGGTGGCGATGATGCTCGAACGTCATACTCAGGACTACACGCCACCGTTCGAGCTCATCGACTACACCGCCACCGTGGAGCACAGAGAGCAGCGGGGCATGGTGACCGAAGCAACGGTCAAGGTCAGGGTCGGCGACGAGGTCTTCCACACCGCAGCCGAGGGTAACGGCCCCGTCAATGCTTTGGACAAGGCACTGCGAAAAGCCCTTTTACCGGTCTTCCCGCAGATCCAAAACTTCCATCTCGTGGATTACAAGGTGCGAATTCTCGACGGCTCGAATGCCACCGGAGCGACGACCAGGGTCCTCGTCGACACCCAAAATTCGTCGTCGAGGTGGAGCACCGTCGGCGCATCCACCAACATCATCGAAGCCTCGTGGCTGGCCCTTGTCGACAGCCTCGAGTATGGCCTCGTTGTCGACCAGAGGAACTAGCGGTTGCCCATAGAAATCTGGAGCAACAGAGAATGCCTATTGACAGCCGATGAACCGGGACCCATAATCGGGAACGTTATGCATTCGATCGGTAATCACCTGATGCGCGTCATGCACACCGCAAAAGCGGTCGCGCCCGTCGTGTCTCTTTCCAGCCTTCTTCTGGTCCTCGTGCTTATTACCACCATAACGGGGGTTCAGACGTAGGTTTAAACAAAACCACAAAACGTCACGAGCCCCCGGGATTCCGGGGGCTTTTTTTATGGAGGAATGACAAGACATGGAAATGACCGGAGCCGAAATCGTCTGGGAAAGTCTGATGCGCGAAGGCGTCGATCTCGTCTTCGGGTATCCCGGCGGAGCGAACCTCCCGATCTACGACGCGCTCAGCAAGTACCCGCAGATCCACCACGTGTTGCCCCGGCATGAGCAGGGGGCGGCCCACATGGCGGATGGCTACGCGCGCGCGACGGGCAAGGTCGGCGTTGCCATGGCCACCAGCGGCCCCGGCGCCACGAATCTTGTCACCGGTCTCGCTACCGCAATGTTGGACTCGTCGCCGATCGTCTGTCTGACCGGGCAGGTGCCGACCCCCGCCATCGGCTACAACGCCTTTCAGGAGGCCGACATCACCGGGATCACCCTTCCGATCACCAAGCACAACTACCTGGTGACCTCGGTCGACGAGCTCGCCTTCTCGATCCGCGAGGCCTTCTACATCGCCCGCAGCGGGCGACCCGGACCGGTCTTGATCGACCTCCCGAAGGACGTCCAGACCGGCGTGACCGATTTTCAATATCCGACCGACCCGATCAGGCTGCCCGGCTACCGACCGGTACCGGCGGCGATGCCCCAGCAGATCGAGGAGGCACAGAAGCTGATCCGTTCTGCAGAACGGCCGGTGATCCTCGCCGGCCGCGGGGTTCTCCTGTCGGGCGCCTGCGACGAGGTGGTGGGTATTGCTGAGCACACCGATACCCCCGTCGGTCTGACCCTGCTTGGCAAGGGTTGTTTCCCGGAGAACCACCCGCTGTGCCTCGGCATGATGGGGATGCACGGCGCCGGAGAAGCCAACCACGCGGTGCAGGAGGCCGACCTCCTTCTTGCCTTCGGCATGCGCTTCGACGACCGGGTGACCGGCAATATCGCGACCTATGCCCCGAAGGCGCGCAAGATCCACATCGATATCGACCCGTCGGAGATCAACAAGAGCGTCGAGGTCGACGTCGGCATCGCGGGAGACCTCAAGGAAACCCTGGACCTCCTCCAGGACGGCCTCGAGCCGCTCGAGCACACTCCGTGGCTTGAGCGAATCGCCACATGGCGGGCCGAGTCGACGGATCGCGAGCTGCTCAATCAAATACTCGATTCACCGGTGCTCAAGGCGGCCGAGGTGGTCCACGACCTCTGGAAACTGACCGGCGGCGAGGCGATCACGGTCACCGACGTCGGCCAACACCAAATGTGGGTGGCCCAGTACTACGAACACAGCCAACGTCACGCCCTGATCACCAGCGGTGGTATGGGAACAATGGGCTTTGGCCTTCCCGCGGGGATCGGCGCCGCCATGGGCAGGCCCGACGACGATGTGTGGGTCGTGGCAGGTGACGGTGGCTTCCAGATGACCATGGCCGAGCTCGCCACCGCGATGCAGGAAAAGGTCAACATCAAGATCGCCCTCATCAACAACGGCTATCTGGGAATGGTGCGCCAGTGGCAAGAGCTGTTTTATGAAAAGCGCTACAACGCCACCCCCATGTTGAGCCCGGACTTCTGCGCCCTGGCGGCGGCGTTCGGCGTCCCCGCCGTACGGGTCGAGGAACGTGGGCAGATCGAGCCCGCCGTCCGCCGGGCGAGTGCCCACGACGGCGGTCCCTTCCTGATCGAGTTCGTGGTCGAACAGCACGACGTGGTCTTTCCGATGGTCCCGGCGGGGGCCGATCTTCACGACATGATCCGACGACCGATGAACGCTCACAACCAACCGAAGGAGAACTGAAAATGACCGATCGATACACGATCACCGCGATGGTGGAAAATCGACCGGGAGTGCTGAACCGAGTCGTCAGCATCTTCCGCCGGCCGGGCCTCAATCTCGACAGCCTTACCGTCGGGCGTACCGAACGCCCCGACGTCGGGAGGATGACAGTGGTCCTCGAGGGCACCAAACGAGACGCAGCGCACGTCGAGCGCGAGCTGCGCAAACTCATCCACGTCATCAAGGTTGAAGACGTCAACGGCACACCGCACGTTTGCCGCGACCTCGCGCTCATCAAGGTCAAGGCGACACAGGACACACGGAGCCAGATCCTGCAGATGTGCGGCCATTACCCGGCCCGCGTCGTCGACGTGGCCATGAAGTCTGTTCTCATCGAGATCGCAGGCGAGGAACACGAGATTGACGGTCTGACGAAACTCCTGCAGCCCTTCGGCATCATCGAAATGGTGCGCGCGGGCGTGGTCGCCATGGGGCGCGCCGAGCACATCCTCGACACCCACCGCGAACAGTCCTCGTGGGCGGAGCGACGGCTTCGCTTCTCCAAGGCGAGCTGAACGGAGCACAGAACATGGCACAACTCTTTTATGACAAAGACGCCGATCTCTCTCTCCTCGATGGCAAGACCGTGGCGGTGCTCGGCTTTGGCAGCCAGGGCCACGCACACGCCCTCAACCTTTCGGACAGTGGAGTCAAGGTGGTCGTCGGTCTGCGTCCGTCCAGTTCAAGTCGAACGGCCGCCGAGGAGCAGGGGTTGACGGTTGCTGACCCGACGGACGCCTGCCGAGAGGCAGACGTCGTCATGATGTTGGTGCCGGACACCGAACAGTCAGAAGTCTACGAGACTTCGGTCGCCCCCAATCTCAAAGAGGGTGACACCCTGATGTTCGCCCACGGCTTCAACATCAGGTTCGGCCAGATTCGCCCTCCGGCAGCAGTCGACGTTTCGATGGTTGCGCCCAAGGCGCCGGGTCACAGGGTCCGCGAGCTTTTCGTCGATGGTGGAGGAACACCCGGGCTGGTCGCCGTCGAGCAGGATGCGAGCGGCAACGCTCACGCGAATGCTCTCGCCTACGCCATGGGAATCGGCTGCACCCGCGCCGGAGTCATCGAGACCACCTTTTCCGAGGAGACCGAGACCGATCTTTTTGGCGAACAGGCGGTGCTCTGCGGCGGTGTCTCCGCCCTCATCAAATCCGGGTTCGAGACCCTGGTCGAGGAGGGCTACCAACCGGAGATCGCCTACTTCGAGTGCCTGCACGAGCTCAAGCTGATCGTAGATCTCATCTATCAGGGCGGGCTTTCATATATGTGGTACAGCGTCTCCGACACCGCCGAGGACGGCGGCTACATGGGCGGCGACGTGATCGTTTCCGATGAGGTGAAGGCGCGCATGCGTAGTCTGCTCGACGATGTCAAAAGTGGAAAATACGCGGATCGTTGGATCGAAGAGAACCGCAGAGGTCGTCCGGTATTCAACGGTCGTCGCGACTCAGAACGCCGCCACCAGATCGAGGGCGTGGGCGAACGCCTTCGCGCCATGATGCCCTTTCTCGAAGCAAAACACGCGCCCCGCTGAATCGGCGAGAAGAAATGGATGACACGAACATGACGTACCCTTCGACATCAGAGCACGTACGAATTTTCGACACGACGTTGCGCGACGGCGAGCAGTCTCCGGGCGCCACCATGACCACGAGCGAAAAGCTCGAGGTCGCGCGCGCTCTTTCCCGTCTCGGCGTCGACATCATCGAGGCAGGCTTCCCGGCAGCATCACCCGACGACCTGTTGGCGGTGAAGACCATCGCAGAGGAGATCGGCGCCGAGTCAGCGGCCGCGGGCCGCACGACGCCTCCAACCATCTGCGGTCTCGCCCGTGCGTGCAAGGGGGACATCGACCGGGTCCTGGAGGCCGTGGCCCCGGCTCGCCATCCACGGGTCCATACCTTTTTGGCCACCTCGCCCATCCACCGCCAGCACAAGCTGCGGATGACCGAGGAGCAGGTGCTGGAGAAGGTGCGCACGATGGTCGCCTACGCCCGCGAGCGCTGCGAGGACGTCGAGTTCAGCCCCGAGGACGCCGGGCGTACCGAGTTCGACTTCCTCTGCCAGGTGGTCGAGACGGCCATCGAGGCCGGCGCCCACACTATAAATATCCCGGACACCGTCGGCTACACGACGCCTTCAGAGTTCGCCCAGACCATTGCCGGCCTCAAGGAAAAGGTGCGTGGTGTCGACAACGCCATCATCTCCGTCCACTGCCACAACGATCTCGGCATGGCCACCGCCAACACCCTCGCCGGTTTGAAAGCCGGCGCTCGCCAGGCGGAGGTCACGATCAACGGAATCGGCGAACGGGCCGGCAACACCGCCCTCGAAGAGGTGGTCATGGCCCTCAAGACACGGGGCAAGCTCTTCGGCCTTTCGACAGGAATCGATACTCGCCACATCAGTCGCACCTCGAAGCTGGTCAGCGCCGTCACCGGCATGTTGGTGCAGCCCAACAAAGCCATTGTCGGTGACAACGCCTTCGCTCACGAGGCCGGCATCCATCAGGACGGCGTCCTCAAGCACCAGGAGACTTACGAGATCATGAAACCGGAGTCGGTCGGCGTGGCGCAGTCGCTGCTCGTGCTCGGCAAGCACTCCGGGCGCCATGGCTTCGCCTCGCGCCTGACCGAGCTCGGTTACTCCCTGAACGATGAAGCGTTGGACAAGGCGTTTCGACGTTTCAAGGACCTGGCCGATCGTAAAAAGACCATCACCAATGCCGACCTCGTGGCACTGGTGACATCGGAAATCGCGCAGCCCGATGAACTCTACTCGCTGGATGGGCTGCAGGTGGCCTGCGGATCGATGGGCATGCCCACCGCAACAGTCCGGCTCACCGGACCGGAGGGCGCCACCCACGAACAGGCCGCGATCGGAACCGGTCCGGTGGACGCTACCTTCAAGGCCATCGACGGCGTCGTCGGGGCCCATTGCGATCTTCTCGAATACACCGTGCAGGCGGTGACCGAAGGCATCGACGCCCTTGGAGAGGTCAGCGTCAGGATCGGCAACGGGCACACCGAAAGCTCGCGGATCAATCCGCAGAATGAGGCGTCAAGGCGGCTCATCTTTCACGGTCACGGCGCCGACACCGACATCATCGTCGCCAGCGCCAAGGCCTACCTTGCCGCCCTCAACCGGCTCATTGCAATCCATGGGAAGGAAGTCGAGGCCGCTCCCGATCGCCCGAAGGAACAACAGCCGTCGGTCCCATCCGAGCTCGAACCCGACCCGGTGACAGCTTGATCGGTAGACATTATTGGAGTCGAGAATCATGACACATGACGAAACAAAAATGGATGCACTCAACGAAACCACCCGAGGTTCCCTCGAACGGGTCACGTTCTCGGACGAGGACGATGGCGAAAAGAGCCTTCTCACCCTCATAGAAGAGCACAGACCTCAACGATCCCAGGGCCTGCCGGCGATGGCCTCGGAGGTCAGCTCGAATTCCACTGCCGATCCGCTCGAAGTCAACGAAGAAGATGACGGGCACCGACTCGACCACCTGATGATGCGGCTCGGTGGGAACGGCTTCTGAGGTCTGTCTCAGTCGTTAATCGGGAGATTGCGGCAGCGACTCCGGCCAATGGGCGCTCGAATCGACGCCGAGCTCGCGAGAGCGTTCATAGGCCGCCCAGACGGCTCGAGAAATGGCGGTTCGGAAGCCGGCTTTTTCGAGGTAGTACAGGGCTGCCGCCGAGGTCCCGCCTGGCGAGGTCACCTGATTCCTGAGGCGCGCAAGGTGTAACGGATCGTCCGGATTCGAGTAGAAGTCCACCGAACCACGGATCGTTTTGGCGACCAGTACCTCGGCGACGCGGCGTGAAAAGCCAAGGTGGACTCCCGCATCCACCATCGCCTCCATGAACAGGAAGACGTAGGCGGGACCAGTGCCGGAGAGGGCGGTTGCCATATCGAGGAACCGCTCCTCATCGAGGAACACCTCGTCACCGAACGCCGTCAAGATCTCTCGAGCAGTCTCCTTCTGTGCGTCGGAGACCGCCTCCGCCGTCGTCCACACTGTGATCCCCTCACCGATCTGGGCCGGGGTGTTCGGCATCGAGCGGACGACCGCGTCGTGGTCGAGCCCGACGGCGATCTTGTCGATGGTGGCGCCAGCAACGATGGAGACGACCAGCGCCGAGGCTTTGACCGATCCCCGGAGATCCGCCATGACGGCGTCCAGCCGTTGCGGCTTGACCGCCAGCACCACAACGTCCGCGCCCTCGACGGCCGCGGCGTTGTCGGTCTCGGTGCGGATGGCGTAGCGCTCGCCGAGCTCATCGACACGTGCTTCGCTCGGGCCCGACGCGGTGATCGATTCCGAGGGAACCACATTCTGGCTGATCAGACCGGCGACCATGGCCTCGGCCATCACGCCGGGACCGATGAAGGCGATTTTCGTTCCGTTTTGCATATCACTCTCCTTCGTCTGGATTCTCAAGGCAATTTCTGTCACAGCAGGAAGATGTTGGCCGCTGCACACTCTCTCTCCATCTCCGGTGGCCAGATGCCGACCGCGACTTCGCCGACGTGGGCAGAGCGAAGGAAGAACATGCACAGACGACTCTGGCCGATGCCGCCGCCCATGGTCTGCGGGAGCTCGCCGTCAAGCAACATCCTGTGGAACTGCAGGGCGGCTCGCTCCTCAGCACCTCGGGCCACGAGCTGTTTTCGAAGGCTGTCGGCGTCGACCCGGATTCCCATCGAAGAGATCTCGAAGGCACACTCTAAAACCGGGTGCCACAGGATGATGTCGCCGTTGAGCCCTTGACCGCCGTCCGGGCGCTCGGTGATCCAGTCGTCGTAATCAGGGGCGCGGCCGTCGTGCGGGTCGCCGTTCGCCAGGTCGGCGCCGATGCCGAGGATGAACACCGCGCCATGCTCACGCGCAACGATCTTCTCTCGTTCCGCGGGAGACAGGTCGGGGTACCGCTCTGCCAGCTCCTCGGCGGTGATGAAGGTGATCTCTTCGGGCAGCAACGGTTCGATGGTGCTGAACCGGGAGGCGACGAAGAACTCGGTGCGGCGGATGACATCGTAGATCGAACGGACCGTGTCCATCAGCGTTTCGACCGTGCGCTCCTCCGGGGTGATCGTCTTCTCCCAGTCCCACTGGTCGACGTAGATCGAGTGCAGGTTGTCGAGCTCCTCATCGGGACGAATGGCGTTCATGTCGGTGTACAGACCGCGACCGTTATCCATGCCATAGCGCGCCAGCGCGAGACGCTTCCACTTGGCCAGTGACTGGACGATCTCGACGTCGTCGTTGCCGCTCGCCGCCACCTTGAACCGGACAGGTCGCTCGACGCCGTTGAGGTCGTCGTTGACTCCGGTTCCCGAGCGCACGAAGAGCGGCGCCGTCACCCGCACCAGATTCAACGACTCAGCCAGGTTTTGCTGGAAATGATCCTTGATCGATTTGATGGCCTCTTCGATCTCCAGCACCGAAAGAGCCGGCCGATAGTCTTTTGGGATCGTCAGTCTGTAGCTCATGTTCTACCTCCAAAAAAAAGGCCCCGCACCGAGGTGCGGGGCCGCGTTGGATGTCTCAGTGGTCTCCTACGGCGCACCGCACCCTGGGTTGTTTCCCAGGTTATTGAAATTCGGAGCGCCGTTGCGATGTGCCATAACGCGTTAACTTAAGCTCTTCGGCGCGGTTCGTCAAGGGGCGCGCGTTGGAACACGCATATGACTACCACGGATACGTTCTACGAAATTTCTCCAGCGGCAACTTTCTCGACTGTTTCCGGCGCCACCTGGAGAGCTTCGTCAAGCTTGTCCACGTCCGGTCCGCCCGCCTGGGCGAGGTTCGGCTTGCCGCCGCCGCGGCCGCCAATGACCGAGGCCAACTCTCGTACGAGATCACCCGCACGAACACGGTCGGTGAGGTCATCCGTCACGGCCGCCAGCAATGTGGCCTTACCGCCCGACTCCATCCCAAGCACAACCACGCCCGAGCCCAGCTTCTGGCGCAGAGTGTCGGCGAGGTTGCGGAGCTCGGCCGGTGACATCTCGGGCACCCGGCGAGCCTGGACGACAATGCCGTCAACCTCCTGCCGGATCTCGCTGCCGCCGGAGTCGCCGGAGGCGAGCTGGTGCTTGAGCTTGCGCACCTCCTCCTCGAGCTCCGACAACCGACCATCCCGGTTGGCAAGAAGCTTCGGTAGCTGCTCGAACGAGGTCTGGTAGCGTCCCGCGAGCTCGTCGGCCAGACGCTCCCGCTCCTGCAGTCGTTCCACCGCCCCGCGACCGGTGACCGCTTCGATGCGCCGAACACCCGCCGCCACACCGCGCTCCGAGACAATCGCGAATGTCCCGATGTCCCCGGTCCGATTAACGTGACAACCACCGCAGAGCTCGACCGAAAAATCGCCATCGCCGATTGTTACCACCCGAACGGTGTCGCCGTACTTCTCGCCGAAGAGGGCCATGGCGCCGCGTTCGCGGGCATCGTCCATGGCCATGTTCTCCATGGACAGCGGCTCGTTGCGGAGGATTGCCGCATTCACCAGCCGCTCGATCTCGCGCAGCTCCTCCTTGCCCACCGGTTCGCCCCACGAAAAGTCGAAACGGAGCCTATCGGGCTCGACCAGCGATCCGGCCTGCTGGGCCGCTTCGCCCAGCACCTCGTGCAAGGCGGCGTGCAGGAGATGGGTCGCGGTGTGGTTGCGTTGGGTGTCGGCACGCCCTGCCTCTGCAACCTCAGCACGGACCTCGGTGCCCAAGTCAAGCTCACCCTCTTCGACGACCACCCGGTGAGTGATGAGGCCCTCCATGGGCTTCAAGGTGTCGAGCACGACCGCGCGCCCGCCTTCCCAGACCATGGTTCCCCGATCGCCGATTTGCCCGCCCGACTCCGGGTAGAACGGGGTCTTGGCGAGGATGACCTCGCCGCCCTCGCCCTTGCCGAGAGTGTCTTCGAGTCCATCGTCGCCGATCAACGCCAGCGTTTCGGTTGTCTTTTGCAGCAGCTCGTATCCGTCGAACTCGGACCGGATGCCCTTGTCCGCCACCCACTCGTACTCGGGGCGGTAGTGAGACAGCAGATCGCCGCGCCACGAGGCCTGGCCACGTTGTCGTTCTTCCTCGAGTGCCGCCTCGAATCCCTCACGGTCGATTCCGAGGCCCTCCTCCTGGGCGAACTCCTCGAGGAGCTCGGTCGGGATGCCGTGGGTCTGGTAGAGATCGAAGACGGTGCGGCCGGGCACGATCTCCTGGCCGCCCCGTTTGAGCCGTTCGAGCTCGCGCTGGGCGACGTCGGTTCCCGAGTTCAGGGTCCTCGCGAACCGCTCCTCCTCCTGACGAAGCTGTGTGGCCACCACCTCGCGCCGTTCCACGAGATCTGGGAAGACGTCGCCCATCAGGTCCACCACCACCGGCATCAGGGTGTGGAGGAACGCACCGTCCAGCCCCAGCTTGCGGCCGTAGCGGAGGGCGCGGCGGATGATCCGGCGCAGCACGTAGCCGCGACCCTCGTTGGTCGGAACGACCCCGTCGGTCATCAAGAAGGCGGCGGCACGCAGGTGGTCGGCAATTACCCGGTAGGCGGGGGCGAGCTCGTTCGCGGGACTGTAGGGACGCTCCACAAGCTTCGCCACGGCATCGATGATGGGCGTGAAGAGGTCGGTTTCGTAGTTGGACTCGACCCCCTGCAGAACCAAGGCGAAGCGCTCGAGCCCGGCACCGGTGTCGACACACGGTTTCGGCAGTGGATGCAGCTTGCCCTTGGCGTCACGGTCGAACTGCATGAAGACCAGGTTCCAGATCTCGATGATGTCGTCACCCTCGCCGTTGACCAGCTCGGCGCGGCCGGGCGCCATAGGGTCCGGGCCGCGGTCGTAGTGGATCTCCGAGCACGGTCCGCAGGGCCCGGTCTCTCCCATCGACCAATAGTTGTCCTTTTCGCCAAAGCGGAGGATGCGGTCCGCAGGCGCACCGACCTCCTCCCACAGCTTGGCGGCGTCATCGTCATCGGTGTAAACGGTGAACCACAGCCGATCGACGGGCAGCCCATAGACATCGACCACCAGCTCCCACGCGAACTCGATCGCCTCCTTTTTGAAATAGTCGCCAAACGAAAAGTTGCCGAGCATCTCGAAGAAAGTGTGGTGACGGGCCGTGTAGCCGACGTTTTCGAGGTCGTTGTGTTTGCCGCCCGCGCGAACACACTTCTGGGTTGAAGTGGCACGGGAATAGGGACGTTTCTCGCGTCCCGAGAAGACGTCCTTGAACTGATTCATTCCAGCGTTGGTGAAGAGGAGCGTCGAATCGCCCGCCGGCAACAACGGCGACGAGGCCACAACCTCGTGGCCCTTCGAGGCGAAGTAGTCGAGAAAGGCCTTTCGTATTTCCTTACTGGTCATCGAGCGCATGGTTGATCTCCCGGGAGGCCGCCAGATCATCGACGGCGGCGATCGCGACCTCTGCTTCGAAACCGCGAGTGATGAGGGAGCTTACCATCCGTGCCCGGCGCTGGCCATCCCGCCACCATCCGGCGGGCGCGCGAACCTCGAGCTTTCGGAGAGCCATGCGCATGGCGCCCGCCGCCAGCTCCTCGGACAGGTCGGAGAGTCGGTCGGCGTCGTCAGCCGACAACCCCCGTTGCCGGAGCTCGGCCGCCAGCCGGTAAGGGCCCCAGCCCCTTTCGGCCGCGCGCACCTCGATGAATCTGTGCGCGACCCGTTCGTCGTTCAGCAGATCGAGTTCTTCGCACCGCGCAATTGAATCTTCGATTTCGTTCGCCGGGAAGTCTCTCGTTCGCAGCTTTTCGACCAGCTCGCGTCGAAAGTGATCACGCCGCGACAACAGGTCGAGGGCGGTCTGATAAGCGGATCGCTTTCTCCTGACCATGAGTCAACCTGGCCGGGCGCAACCGGTGAGAAAGGCCATCAATGCGGATATGTGGCTTCGGTTCAGCCGTCGCTTCCGAACTCGAACGGCGACTCCTCGGAAAATGGATCGAGATCGGACTCGGTGCCCAGCTCGAGCACGCCCTCCATCTCCTCGCGCGAGATGTCCGCAGTCGACTGAATCCCCTGGATCTTGAGCTTGAACTCGTCGGGGTTCGTGGCCCGTCGCAGGGCCTCTTCCAGTGTAATAAGACCGTTCTTGTACAGCAGGTAGAGCGACTGATCGAAGGTCTGCATGCCGTACTGGCTGGTGCCCTGGTTGATGGCGTCGCGGATGAGCTTGGTCTTCTCCTTGTTCTCGATGCAATCACGGATGTAGCCGGTAGAGATCAGGACCTCCACCGCCGGCACCCGGCCGAGACCGTCGGCGCGCGGCAGCAGGCGCATCGAGACAATCGCTTTGAGCACCGCAGAGAGCTGGATGCGGATCTGCTTCTGCTGGTGCGGTGGGAAGACCGAGATGATCCGGTTGACGGTCTCGGTCGCATCGACCGTGTGCAGGGTCGAGAGCACCAGGTGGCCGGTTTCGGCCGCCAGAAGGGCGGTCTCGATGGTTTCGTAGTCACGCATCTCACCGACCAGAATCACATCGGGATCCTGACGCATGGCCGACCGCAATGCCGATGAGAACTGTTTGGTGTCGACATCCACCTCGCGCTGGTTGATGATCGACTTCTTGTCCCGATGGAGGAACTCGATCGGGTCTTCGATCGTCATGATGTGCTCGATCCGCCGGGTGTTGACGAAGTCGATCATCGACGCAAGGGTCGTCGACTTGCCCGAACCGGTGGTGCCGGTGACCAGCACCAGCCCACGCTGCTCCTCGCAGATTTTTTCGAGCACCTGCGGCAGCATCAGCTCTTTGAACGTCTGTATACGCGCCGGAATCAGACGCAAAACAAGCCCGACGGACCCGCGCTGCTGGAAGATATTGCAGCGGAATCGACCCATTCCCGGCACCGAGTACGCGATATCGGTCTCGAGCAGGTGTTTGAAGCGCTCCTTCTGGCGGGACGACATCATCGAGAAGGCCATCGCGATGGTGTCTTCCTGCATCATGCGCTTGAACTCGGTCAGCACCTGCAAACGACCATCGATGCGCAACACCGGATGGGCGCCAACCTTGATGTGGACGTCCGACGCCTTGCGTTCGACGGCCACCTTGAGGATGTCATTAATATGCATCGTTCCCCCTAAAAGGTCCCAAATAAGTGTACCGCATGGCTGGTTTTGGGCCGCATATTAGCGCATATTCTTCAGTCCCGCGTCCGTGTCCGCGCCCGTGTCCGCGTCCGATCGACCATTAGAGTCGGATACCTTCGAAGACAGACGCTACACTCACACCCGTGAACACGCTCGCGCTGGTCCTCGTCGTGATCTACGCCATCGCGCTGCTGGCGCTCTCGGCAGGGCGGCGCGGAGGCGGCGGTATCGACTACCTCCTCGCCGGTCGGCGTCTGACTCTACCGGCCTTTGTCGCCACCCTCGTCACAACCTGGTACGGCGGCATACTCGGCATCGGCGAGTATGCCTGGCGCTTCGGCATTTCGACCTGGCTTGTCTTCGGTGTCCCCTACTATCTGGCCGCGCTGCTCTTCGCTTTCTGGCTCGCACCGCGTCTACGCCGATCCGGCGCCATCACCATCCCCGACCTGCTGGTCAAGGCCTACGGGCGCAAGGCGTCGTCGGTCGGGGCGGCGGCGGTCTACGCCTCGACGGTGCCGGTGGCCTATCTCTTGATGGTCGCCACCCTGCTCGCTCAGATCACGGGTTGGTCGGTCCTGACGACGGTGTTGATCGGCGCCGGCTTCTCCGCGTTGTACGTTGCGCTTTCCGGTTTCCGGGCAGTGGTTCGGACCGATATGCTGCAGCTGGTCCTGATGTACAGCGGCTTCCTCATCCTGCTGCCCGCGGCCCTGGCCCACACCGGCGGTTTCGAAGGGCTCTGGGGCGCGCTACCCACCAGCCACCGCACCTGGGACGGTGGGCTCGGGTGGCAGACAGTGCTCGTCTGGTACCTGATCGCGATGCAAACGGTGGTCGAGCCCTCCTTCTACCAGAGGGTCTTCGCCGCCCGCAGCCCACGCATCGCCAAGGTAGGGGTCCTGGTATCGGTCGCGATGTGGGTCGTATTCGAT
>Ga0255055_10001846_pt1 | contig 15149 bp, 11 predicted proteins | sample JV7_2_27_MG_FD_188633 | JGI IMG/M metagenome (GOLD analysis project Ga0255055, IMG submission 188633) | Seawater microbial communities from Jervis Inlet, British Columbia, Canada - JV7_2_27 | ecosystem: Environmental > Aquatic > Marine > Inlet | place: Canada: British Columbia | collected... | reverse complement strand
ATCGGTACATCCGGTCCGCCGGCTAGGTCCAAGAATCGTTCGATGATCGCCTGATCCCGCAAAGCTCCTCCAACGATGACCAGCGACCCGTTCTCGGGACCGATATCCTGAGCGTCGCCCGCCAGCGGCAAGGCCGCGATCAGGAACAAGGCGAGAGTAAATCTCGAGCCGAACGTCTGCATTCGCATCAATCAATCCTCCGTGTCTACGTTGCTATCCGGCGTCGCGCTCCACTGCCAGCTTCGCTACCGCGTGCGCCTCGATGTTACCACCGCTCACTATGACTGCGACATTCTCGCCCCGGCCGGAGAACGTCCCGGAAAGCAGCGCCGCGATACCGACGGCACCGCCACCCTCGACGACCAACTTGTACTCCGTCAGGACGAAGGCCATGGCTTCGCGGATCTCCTCTTCCGAGACGAGCAGATATTCGTCGACCAGGTCCCGCACCAACTCAAAGGTGTAGCGGTTCTTCAACCCGATTCCACCGGACAAAGCGCTGGCGACCGTTTCGTCCTCGGGAAATGCTATCGGCCGACCTTCCTCCAGGCTCTCGTGCATCACTCGGGCGTTGGCAGCCGATACTGCGACCACCCGCATCTCTGGCTCCTGTCGCTTGAGCGCCACCGCGATACCCGAGATCAGGCCGCCACCTGAAAGTGGCACGACCACTGTGTCCAGCATCGGGATCTGCTCGAGCAACTCCAGCCCGATGGTGCCCTGCCCGGCGATGATGAGCGGGTCGTCGAAGGGGTGTACGTAGGTCAACCCCCGTTGTTTCTGGATTTCATACGACTTCGCTTCGGCCTCGTCGTACGTTGCACCATGGAGGATCGTCTCGGCCCGGTGCTTCCGCATCGCCCTAAGCTTGACGGGGTCGACCCACTCGGGCACGCAGATGGTCGCATGGATGTCCAGCATATCGGCGACAAAAGCGACGGCCCGACCATGGTTGCCGCTGGAGCATGCCACGACTCCCTGCTCTCTCTGGCTCTCTGACAGCGACAGGATCTTGTTAGCGGCACCGCGGACTTTGAACGAGCCGGTGGCCTGCAAATTCTCCAGCTTCAACCAAACATGGGCGCCGACCCGCTCGTCCAGCTCGCGTGCGGCAAGCACCGGCGTCTCGACCGCGATGCGCGCGATGGCGGCGCGAGCGGCGGGTACGTTGATATCCGTCACCTATTCGCTCCCTCCGCGCACGACCCTGAACCCACGATACGCTTCACCCGCCGTGACGCCGCGCGCTTTGTTGTCCGACGGGAGATCGGCGCTACTACCCATCAGCTCTCCGCCGCCACCCGCGCCAACGACCCACTCGGCCACATTTCCGCCGAGGTCGAAGACAAGATCCGCCTTCCCTAGTCCGGGGAAGCTACCGACAGCCTTCAGCAGAGGTGCGTCGCCTGGCAACTCGGCGACTTCGGTGGCGAGCTTCGCCGCGTCGTCGGGGTTCAAGGCGTAACCCGCCCAGTAGTCGAGGGTGTTTCCCTTCCCACTAGCCGGTTTGTATATCGCCTTCGTCTCCTCGGCTGAACCGAGTCTGTAGACTTCGCCCGTGAGTTCCGACAACCAAGCCACGTACGCCAACACTCGGTCGAAGACCACGCCGTTCACGGGATAGTTACCCGTGCCCGGCTCGTAGAAATAACTGTCGTCGAACGCCGCAAACTGGCCGCGCGTGACTTCGAAGCGGCCGATCTCCAGTCCTTTGTATTCCACGACTTCGGGCACCAAAACACCGTTGACGCGCCGCCCGTAGTAACCGTCCGCCCTGGCGATGTCGGTCAGCTGAAGCGCCTCGGCCAACGGTGAGCCTTTCTTGATTCCCTCGTTCTTCGGTTCGTAGGTCCCGAATAGATATTTGTCGAACCAGGCGATGTCTTCCTCGATCTTGCGACGCTGATGCTGCAGCTTGCGGATTCCGTGCGATTCGCCGGGGAACAGAATGAACTTCACCGGCGCCTTGCCAATCTGCTGCAGCGCCCGGAAGTGCGACCACCCCTGGTCGGTGGGGACGTTACGGTCCTCGGTGCCGAAGTAGATGATCGTCGGTGTCGTCACGTTCTCCATGCGGAAGAAGGGCGACAGGTCGATGTAGCGTTGCGGGTCCTCGTACGGCGCCGCGCCGAAGTAGTAGTTGTCGAACGCCGCACCGAAATCGACGTTGGCCCAATCGCTGATCCACTCGACATCGCCGGCACCGGAAGACGCCACCTTGTAGCGATCGGTCCGGGTTGTCAGCTCGATGGACAGGATCGCGCCGTTGCTCCAACCCATCGTCGCGAGCCTGTCCGGGTCGGCCAGGCCACGCTCGATCAGGTAGTCGACGCCGTTCTCCAAGTCCGGTATCTCGTGCTTGTAGTAGTTGCCGCAACAGATCGATTCCACCCAATCGAGTCCATAGCCACTGCTGCCGTGGTAGTTCGCTCGCAGGACGAAGGCGCCCTTCTGGCTGAGCAGCGGCATCGGCCGCGTGTACGTCAGGGTCCACGAGTCCCGGTCGGTGCCGGCGGGCCCACCGTGGATGAGCAGGATGAGCGGATAGCGCTCACCTTCCACGTAGTCGAGGGGGTAGTAGAGCACGCCCTCCACTTCCTCATCGAGGGCACCCATCCAGTGGACGATCTCCGTCCGTGGCATCGTCTTGTTCTTGTAGCCCGGGTTCAGATCGGTGAGCTTGACCTCGTCGCGAATCCTCGCGCCGCGGAGCTGACCTCCATACAACTGAGTAGGAATGCTCGCCGTCGAATAGGAATAAACGAGAGTTTCGCTGTCCTCGCCCAGGTCGAAGCCGAAGATGTTCTCAGCGTGCTCGCCTTCTATCCAGGACCGCTGCCAGCCGTCGCCACGCTTGGTGTAGCGTGCCGCTTTGAAGCGCACTCCGTCCTGGAGCAAAGCCACCACGCCATCGGAGGTCACGGAATATCCAAAGCCGGCGCCGCGCGCCCACTCCAGGTCGACGTAGCTCGTCGCGCCGCTAGCCAGGTCGTAATACATGAGAAGGCTAATCGTAGCTTCTCTGTAACGCGGATGCGTCGTCGAGTCATTCAGGAAGTAGAAACCGGCACCGTCCTTCGACCATCGCGTGCCGCCGGGAATGATATGCGAGCCGTCGAAGATCTCGCGGCCTTCACCGGTCTCGAGATTCCAAAGATATGTGACCGGTGGAACTCGCTGGTCGTAGCCGTACGACAGACTCCGATTGTGCAACGCCACAGCCAGGTCGCCCTTCGGGGACAGGGCGAAGCCGCCCATTCGATCACCGTTGTCGGTCAACCGAGTGACCTGTTTCATTTTCACAGAGAACGAGAACAGGCGCACCGGCGTCACGTGCTCCTCATCGTCGACAACGCGTGACGTGTCTTTGCCTTTCTTGATCTCGCGCTCGTAAAGGCCGGCATCTTCCTGAGCGGTGAAGACGATCGTGTCATCGTCCTTCCACTCGTACGAGCGAATCCCACGCTCAAAGCTCGTGAGCGGCCACGGTTCCCCGCCCGACGGGTTGATGAGCCACAGTTGTGATGACGAGGCGTCGCCCTCCTTTTTGGGTAGCGGTCGCGTGCTCATAAAGGAGATGTGCCTACCGTCCGGCGACCAGCGGGGCGAGGAGTGGGAGTAGTCGCCCCGGGTCAACTGGATTCCCAGCTCCTCCGTGAGACTCGAGAGGTAGAGGTTCGATACCCTTCCACCCTTATCCACGCTGACCGTCGTCTTCACCCAGACGACCCATTCGCCATCCGGCGATATGCGATACTGGCCCGCCGATTCGGTGTGCAGAACATCGTCGACAGTCCACTCGTTATCGTTCTCGGCGACCTGCGCTTCGGCTTCCTCGATGTGAGTGGGACCCAACGGGAAGAGGGCCAGCACACAGCAAAGGGCTCGAACAAGATGGCGGCTCGCATTCATCGTCCTGCGTCCTCCGGGGTTCTTTATGAAGAGATGCCGAGGTGGGGCTCCGCTAATGTAGGGCGAGGGTCAGCGTACGTCTACGCGGCAAAACATGGATCACCACGAAAAAAGGGGCGCCAAATCGGCGCCCCTAAACGGTACTGGGCAGGGAGGGTTCGACCTACGAACGGCGTATGTTCACACTGCCATTCACGGTCTTGATGACCAACTCGCGGCCACCGCTGCCGATCGTCCCCTTGATGTGCCTGGGAGAAAACCGCCCTTCCACGGTGAGCGGGTAATCGCTGGCGATATGGCCATTCACCGTGGACACACTGACTTCGCAGTTCAGGTCGGCCGGCATGTCTAGGGTGATGCTCCCGTTCACCGTAGTGAAATCGAGCGTGCCGTCCCAGTCGGCCTTGTCCATGGAGACGGTAATCGAGCCGTTCACCGTGGAACCCTTGGCCAGACCGGTCGTGCTGATATCGATCCCGCCATTGACCGTGAACACTTTTACATCACCATCGAGCCCGAGCGCCTCGACATCGCCGTTCACGGTACGCCCGATGAAGTTCACTCCTGCCGGGACCATGATGGTGAAGTCTACCTGAACGTCGTTGTCCTTGACGTTCATCTTGCCGCGCCCGCCCGGACGGCACTCGTTTGGCTCGTCCTTATCCTTGCTCGGATATACGGCGCAGATAGTGACGCCGTTGTCGTGCTCGACGACCTCTATCCTAACCGTCTTGGGATCGCTCTTCCTGCCATGAAGCCTGGCGCGAACCTCGACCTCGTTTCCAGAAGTCCGCTCGGCACTGATCTCGCCGTTGATCCCTTTGATCTCGACGTGCTCGCCACGATCGACGCGACCCGTCCAACTGAAGGTCTCGTCAGCGGTGGCGAGATCGTACGTCGCGAGAGCTGTACGGTTTACTTCGGGCCCGGTGACCGGCATCCAGGCCACCAACGCCAACACGAGCCCTGCTAATCCAATCCTGTACATCATGATTCCTCCCTGTACCTGCCCGCTGTATCTACCGTCGAACCAACTGAATGTCACCATCGAATGAATGCAGCTCTAGCCGCGCGCTACCGTCGCCGAGAGTGAAGGTGAGCTTGCGGCTCGCCTCCGCGCCCTTCAACTGGACGGGGAAGTCCGCCTCGAATTCGCCGTCGAATGTCGCGACCGAGATCGTTGCATTCACATTCTCCGGCACGGAGACGATCACGTCACCATCGTGTGTCGTCAGGCGGTAACGGCCATTGTCCCGAATCGTGCCGTCGTATTGAACGTCGCCGTCGACCGTCTTCGCTTCGACTTTGTCCGAGGCGATCTCTGTCAGCGTTATGTCACCGTCGATCGACTCCGCGAAGATATCCCCCTCGAAATCGATGGCCGACACCTCGCCTTCCACTCCGTTCACCTCGAGGCTGCCCTTCCCTCGTACCACGGTGATGTCGCCATCCACGGAACGGAGCGAGATCTCTCCCTGGACGTCGCGGAGATCCATGTCGCCCGACATCGTCTCGGCGCGCACACCGTTTTGCGCACCGTCCACCGAGATATCGGAATCGAAGCCCCACAAATCCACGGCCATCGTCCGGGGGATAGTGATCTCGTAGTCCACCTCGTCCGGGTGACCGTGCCGGGCCTCCGACTTGATCTTAACGGACGACTCGGAGTGAAGGATCTTTACTCGATCGTCGCTCGAGTGGCTGGCCTCGAGTCGCACCTGGTTTCGGTCCCACGTGCGGATGACGATCTCGCCACCATGGTTCCGGACGGCGAGCACCGCGTTGGGATTCACATCGAACGTGGTGTCGGTATCCATGTCCTGGTAGTCCCAGTCATCATCGTCCCAGGACCAGTCATCGACATAGACCGCCGGCAAGCTGATCTCGATCGCAGGGATCGACACCTCGAAGCCCTCGAAGTCGATCTCGTACTTGTCCCAGTCGTAGTCCCAACTATAGCCGGGCACGACAATCTCGAAGCCGGGGACGTAGATATCGAAACCCGGGATCTCGATCGAAGGGATCTCGATCTCGATCATCCTCGACTCGCGCATTTCGGCTTTCTCGTCCTGGACATCCTGGGGCGACGCGATCGCCACCAACGCTCCCATCAACAGCTCGGTATACATTAGCTCATCCCTCTCGATTAGCTGACTGCGCCGGCCATCAGCGCCGCCTGCCTCAAGAACTCCAACTTTTGCCGCTTGGTCGCGGCCAAGTGCTCCTTCAAATAGATACTCGCCGGGTCCATCGTCAGCGCACGCTGCGCCTGGGCGATAGCCCGATCGATGATCAACAGGTTCTCTTCGATGATCCGCACGGTCGCCGTATCCAGCTGGCTGCGGCTCTCCTCTAGGATCAGCTGCAATTGAACGACCGCAGCGTCGTACGACGTCGCCAGCTCCGCCGGCGCCTCGGATACCAGCGCCGTCCCGTTCGCCGCCGTCGGCATCGCGCCTTCGCCCGCCAAGCTCCCGGTCCTCGACACCATCCAGGCGCTGCCTGCGGACAGCACCACCAAAGCTACGCTCGCCGCTACGAGCTGCGGCAGCGAGATGGAGAAGCGTCGCTCGCTCAAACGCTCCTGCTTGCGTCGACGGTGGTCATCCAGATCCATGACAGGTGCCGCCACGCCGATCCGCTCGGCGACTCCCGACCAGAGGTCGCCGTCCGGGGCCCGGTCTTCCAGGCCCTGCACACGGGCCACCACCTGGCGCAGCTGCTCGAGCACCGCCGAGCACTCGGCGCAGCCGGAGAGATGCTCCTCCAGCTCCGCCCGCTCGGCTGCGTTCAGCTCGCCGTCCAGGTAGTCGCTCAGTCTGTCAGTCCATTGATCGCTCATTTCACGATCTCCATCACCGATCTAAGTGCTCGCGGAGAATCATCCGGGCTCGATGTAACTGCGACTTCGAAGTGCCAGACGTGATCCCCATGATTTCCGCTATCTCTCCGTGCTTGTAACCTTCAACGTCGTGCAACACGAACACTTGTTGCGCCCCATCGGGCAGGAACTCCATGGCAGCCTCGAAATCGATCGCCGTCTCGGCTCCCTTCGGATTCGAGGAAAGCTGGCCTATGGTTCTTTCCCCATCCACAAACCGCTCTCTCCGAATCCCCAGCTGCTTGCGACGTCCCAGAATCACGTTGATCGCCACCCTGTGTAGCCATGTCCCGAACGCCGCCTCGCCTCGAAAACTCCCCAGCTTCTCCCAAACCCTGACGAACACATCCTGAGTGACTTCGTCAGCCAGATCCATCCCGATCATCCGTCTAGCCAGGCTGTGGACTCGAGCGACATGCCGGTGATACAGGCGTTCAAACGCCTTTGCATCTCCCGCTGCTGCGAGCACCGCGTCGTCCGCGTCCACAAGCCTGGCGGGTCGTTCTTGGGTCAGCTTTGTCACTCTCCAGGGCCCATCCCTCCTGCCACTTAGTGAGATACTCTACAAGGCAGGATGGTTGGAACCCCCTAAGTTTCGCTCTGAAGCCGACTTGGGCGGCTCACGAACAACAGGGCCAGCGCCACCGCCGCCCCCAGGGCCAGAAGGTTGGTATCTCCCGTCAGCCAGCCCAGCACCATGGCACCCAAGCCGCCTGCCTCCGCCAGCGCCCACACCACCATGGCGCCGGAAAGGTTCGCGGCCCACCACTCGGCCAGGTCTTCCCCACGGCGACGCGGGGGAATCCGACCCCGTGCCAAGCCGCTGCCCAGAACCGGACCCACCAGCATCACGTAGCCGAGGATGCGGAGCACGCGCGCCGTATCCGTTGTCATCTCGGGCGCCCCCCGAGTGCGTAGATAAAGGAAGACCACGAAGATGATGACGATCCCAGCTATCACCGCGCCATGAATGACACGGGCGGTGGTGACCGTCCTGGCAGGGTCGACTCCAGGCCTCTGCTGGTTCATGCGACCTCCCAACGTGCAGGCTCTCTCTCGTTGATCTGCAGGTCAACCGCACCCGGTCCATAATCTACCGGGCAAGACACCGACCGCCTACCGTCGCACCGCCTACCGCCGCACCGCCTACCGCCGCACCGCCTACCGCCCACCGATCCGATAGGCTTCCATCGCATAGTACTCCGGCAGCCCCAACCGATCGGCTTGTTCTGCCGTCGACAGATTACGTGCCTCCACCCGCTGCCAGAATTCGCGCTCGTCGAACCCGCCTGGGAACGGAGCCACGTCTTTCTGCGACTGGTGCTTGAAGATCGCGAAGATCTTCTTCTGCAACTCTTCCTGTGACAGCGGTACAAGCACGTCCGCGTCGGTGATCGGCCACTCCTCCCACGCACCACGGTAGAGCCACACATCTGGCGGTGTCGATTCGTAGCGGTCCAGAGCACCATCGATCGCTGCCTTGCACAGCCGATGAGTACCATGGGGATCGGACATATCTCCTGCCACGAATACCAAGTCGGGTTGCACTTCAACCAGCAGTGCCAAAACGCTCTCCACGTCATCCTCGGTGATGGGTCGTTTCTGTACCTCACCCGTCCGGTAGAACGGTAGGTTGAGGAACCGGGCAGCAGACGGTGACAACCCGGCAGCGACGATGGCAGCGATCGCTTCGGACTCGCGAATGAAGCGTTTCAGATTCTGTACCCGCTCGGAATCGACGTCCCCGGGCCGCTTGCCCTTGAACCCCTGCTTGATCTGGTCTCGTACGATCCGAGCCTGCTGCTCGTTCATTCCCAATGTGGCTGCGGACCGCGCCACGAAATCGAGATGGCGCCGGACATCATGGTCGAACACGGCGATGTTGCCGCTGGTCATGTAAGCGACCACGAGCTTGTTCTCGTTCTCCGCCAGCTTGCGCAGAATGCCGCCCATCGAAATGACGTCGTCGTCCGGGTGCGGCGAAAAGACGACCACGCGCTTCCCCTTTGGAAGCTTCGCACGACCGCGGACTTTCTCCCTCAGCCGGTTGAACACGACACCGTTGATCACGCCGGCCGACGGGTGACTGGAAATCAACGAGCTGAGTTGATTTTCCCGGTAGTCATTTGCCGTCAACTTCAGAATCGCCTTCTCCGTGCGCCCGGAAAGCCAGACGACCGCTCGGTCGGCCAGGTCGGAAGTCCACTCAACGCCCTGCACCAGCCAGGGCGTCTTGATCCGGGTGAGGTCACCAGCAGCGGCGAGATCGAGAAACACCGTGGCTTCGCGGTGCTTCTGAAGAAACGTCGCCGTAACGTCTTGCGAGATCTCCCCCTCCACCGCTCGTCTCACGACAGGCGCTTTGTGCTCGCCCGTCGCTATCAATGCGACCTGCTTGGCCGCTGTAATCGTAGCGATCCCCATCGTGATAGCCTCGAGAGGCACGTTGTCTTCGCCGAAGAAGTCCGCTGCAGCATCCCTCCGAGTGATCGTATCGAGCATGATGAGTCGCGTGCGTGATTCCGGCGACGATCCCGGCTCGTTGAATCCAACGTGACCACTGCGGCCGATTCCAAGGATCTGGTAGTCGATGCCACCCGCCTCCTTGATCGCAACTTCGTAGGCCTGGCAATGGTCATGGAGTTCTTCGCGCGGCACATTCCCGTCAGGGATGTGGATGTTCTCAGGCGCGATGTTAGTGTGATCGAATAGATTCTCCATCATGTAGCGCCGGTAACTATGGATGCTGTCCGGCGACATGGGATAGTACTCGTCGAGGTTAAACGTGATAACGTTGGAGAAGTCGATCTCGCCAGCCTCGTAGCGGCAGATCAACTCCCGGTAGATGCCGATGGGTGTGCTGCCCGTCGCCAGACCCAGTACGCAACGCTCCTTGTAGGCGACTTCGCGCCGGATCGTCCTGGCGATGTGGTCTGCGATAACCACAGCAAGATCGCTGGGATCATCGATGATGACGGTGCCGATGCGTTCTCGCTCGCGAGAACCCTCGATCTCGGCGATTCCTTGTTCGACCGATTCCTCGTTGACCTCAGCTTTCATTCCCAAAATCGCTCCTGTTGGACGGCAAGCCGGCCTCCCCCTGAAGGGCTACTCCCACTGGACCGTTGCTTCTTGTTAGTACAATCGCGGGCCACCTGCAACGCCGCCCCTCAATCGACCCGCTCGGACCTGTGCACTTGGTGAGATTCGCGTGCGGGGGTAAGTTGGCGGACCGACTCAAGGGATTAGCGATCGAGGCCCAACTTTGGAGAGAGTGTACGATGAAGACGAAACCTTCAGGAACTGGAGTAAAGATCGTTGCCGTGAAGGGCAGCGTGCGGCCCGGAAACGCCACTTCGAAAGTACTCGATGTAGTAGCTGATGAGATCCGGAAGGATTCCAGGATCACACTCGAGATCGTCGATCCCGCCACTCTGGACCTGCCGTTTCCCGGCGAGGAATCGGACTCGAGCGACGCACGCGACCTTCAGGAACTCGTGAAGAGCGCCACCGGCGTCATCCTCTCGACGCCCGAATACCACGGCGGCTTTTCCAGCGTCATCAAGCTGGTCATCGAGAACCTCGGCTTCCCCTCCGTCCTGGCGGGCAAGCCCGTCGCATTGCTCGGCGTCGCAGCCGGACAGATAGGAGCGATCAAGTCGCTGGAATCCCTACGCTCCGTGTGTTCGCACGTGGGCGCACTGGTCCTGCCGGGCCCGGTTTCCGTGGCAAACGTGCGAACCGCACTCGATGCCGAGGGCAATATCACCGACGAACGGACCGAGAAGATGGTCCGCGGCTTGGGCACGAACCTTATCGACCACATCCATTCGCATGTCTGTCCGGCGGTAGCGCTGGAAGCGATGGTCCGGGGGGAAGCTCTGAGCTCCTGCTGACAGCAGATGCGTCGCTGTTGATCGCGGCCGCTTCCGATACTAGATAACGGTATTCCGTAAGACCGGATTTTCCGGGCCCCGACACCGCAGCGGCCGCGGCTCGACATCCCAATAGCACCACGGTGAGAGAGGGATCATGCATCGCCCACTGCCGAACCGCTCCCCCATCACCCTGCTGGCCCTCCTGGCCGGCTGCCTGGCGCCCGTCATGCTCGGCGCCCAGGAAGTACCCGACTGGGAAAATCCCAACGTCGTCGGCATCAACAAGGAGCCGGCTCACGCCACGCTCTTCCCCTACGAGTCGCGGGAGCTGGCGCTGCAGGACGACCCGGCGGGATCGGCCTATTTCCGTTTGCTCAATGGGACGTGGAAGTTCAACTGGGTACGGCAGCCCGCCGATCGCCCGCCGGATTTCTACCTGGAGGACTACGACGACAGTGGCTGGGATGAGATCCCGGTGCCGGCCAATTGGGAGATCAACGGCTTCGGCGTGCCCATCTACCTGAACAGCCCGTTCGAGTTCGAGGAGAACCCGCCATACATCCACCACGACTACAACCCCGTCGGCTCGTATCGGAGGACGTTCAGCCTGCCGGAAAGCTGGGACGGCCGGGAACTCTTCATCCACTTCGGCGCCGTGAAGTCCGCCATGTATCTGTGGATCAACGGACAGCGGGTGGGCTACAGCCAGGGGAGCAAGCTGCCCGCCGAGTTCAACATCACACCCTACGTCCGTACCGGCACGAACACACTGGCGCTGGAGGTCTACCGCTGGAGCGACGGCAGCTACCTGGAGTGCCAGGACTTCTGGCGCATCAGCGGCATCGAGCGCGACGTATTCCTGTGGGCAGCACCAAAGAATCACATCCGCGACCTCTTCGTGATCGGCGGACTCGACGACGAGTACCGCGACGGCATGCTCGAGTTGACCGCGGATGTAATCGACTATTCCGGGCAGGCAGCCGACGGCCTGACGCTGACCGTCGATCTACTCGATGCCGACGGTGCATCGGTCCTACCCGCCGGTCCAGTCCGTCAGTCGGTTGCCCTTTCACCGGATCAAGAGGGCCACATCCAGATCGAGCAACGGATTCCCGAACCGAGACAGTGGACGGCGGAGACGCCAAGCCTCTACACGCTGCTGCTCACGCTCGCCGACGCAAGCGGAACGACCCTGGAGGTGATAACAAGCAAGGTCGGCTTTAGATCGGTGGAAATCCGGGACAGCCAGCTGCTGGTGAACGGAGTCCCCATCACCATCAAAGGGGTCAACCGGCACGAGCACGATCCACTGGCCGGTCATGTCATGTCGGAGGAGTCAATGGTTCGGGACATCGAATTGATGAAGCAGTTCAACGTCAATGCTGTTCGTACGTCTCACTACCCCGACGATCCGCGCTGGTACCAGCTCGCCGATGAGTACGGACTCTATATAGTAGACGAAGCCAATATCGAATCGCACGGACGCGGGTACCATCCCGATACCACGTTCGGCAACGACCCGCTTTGGGAGCTTGCTCACCTCGAGCGCACCAGCCGCATGGTCGAGCGCGACAAGAATCACCCCTCGATCATCATCTGGTCGCTGGGCAACGAGGCGGGCAACGGCGTCAATTTCTACGCCACCTACGAGTGGATCAAAGGGCGCGACAAGACGCGACCGGTCCAATACGAGCGGGCACTGAGGGATTGGAATACCGACATCTACGTTCCCATGTATGCCGGCTTCCAACATCTCATCGACTACGCCGAGGGCGACGACGAACGTCCGCTGATCATGTGCGAGTACGCTCACGCAATGGGCAACAGCGTGGGCAACTTCACCGACTACTGGGAGATCATCGACAAGTACCCGAAACTGCAGGGCGGCTTCATCTGGGATTGGGTGGACCAAGGCCTGCTCACCACGAATGAGAACGGCGACACGATCTTCGGGTACGGCGGCGACTTCGGACCGCCCGGCACACCCAGCCACGGCAACTTCCTCATCAATGGGGTCGTCTCTCCCGATCGGCGTCCCAACCCTTCGCTCTGGGAGGTGAAGAAGGTCTACCAGTACATCGATGTCGAGGGTTTCGACATCAGACGAAGAACGGTCAAGGTCACCAACGACTACGACTTCAAGACGCTCGACGACGTGATCCTCATCTGGTCGATCACCGGCGACGGCATTCCCCTACAGACCGGCAGGATCACCGACATCGACTTGGGCCCCAAAGAGAGTCGAGAGATCGAGCTCCCGTTCCAGCTGTTCAGTCCGGAGCGCGGCACTCTCTACTTCATAAAGTTCAGCTTCAGGACCAAGGGTGCTACGGCACTCCTGCCCATGGGCCACGAAGTCGCATGGGAGCAGTTCAGGTTCCCGCTTTACCTGGCGGCCAATGTCCTGTCGCTGAAGGACCTGCCCAAACTGAAGCTGGAGGAGAGCGAGAGCGTTGCCACGGTCAGCGGCGATGATTTCTCGATCACTTTCGATAAGGCGGCAGGCGTTCTGACTTCTTATCAATACAAAGAGATCGAGCTGCTGCTGAGCGGTCCCGAACCCAATTTCTGGCGCGCCCCCACAGACAACGACTTCGGCGGGCGCTGGCAGTTGAAACTGGCTATCTGGCGTCACGCCGGGGCCAACCGAATCCTACGAGATGTAACGGTCGAGAAAGTGAATGATCGGCAGGTCCGCATCGAGGCTACATCGGACCTCGAGGCCGGTAACTCCACGTACACGACCTCCTATACAGTTCTCGGCAGCGGTGAGATCATGATGGAGAGCCGGTTCGTACCCGGCGACACGACGCTGCCACGCATGCCTCGTTTCGGAATGCAGATGACGATTCCGAAGCAGTTCTCCAACGTCGAGTGGTTCGGACGCGGCCCGCACGAATCGTATTGGGATCGAAAGGCCGGCGTCCCCATGGGTCGCTATCATAGCACGGTCTCGGAGCAATTTTACCCCTACGTCCGGCCGCAGGAGAACGGCAACAAGACCGACGTTCGCTGGATGGCGCTGACGAACGACGAAGGTTCGGGACTTCTCATCGTCGGGATGCCGGTCCTCAGCATGAGCGCGCTGCACTTCACCATCGACGACCTCGACCCCGGCGAGCAGAAGGCGCAGCGCCACGCCGGCGAGTTGGTGGAGCGGGATCTGGTCAATCTGAACATCGACTTCAAGCAGATGGGGGTCGGCGGAATAAACAGCTGGGGGCCGACTGCCCTACCGAAGTACTCGCTCGAGCCCGAGGAGTACACCTACGGCTTTCGACTTCGCCCATTCACCGCGGAGGACGGCTCGCCGGACGTGCTCGCCCGGGAACGCTACAAGCTCGACGACTAGTGATGCGATGGTGAGTCACATGAAGCAGCTTCGATCCTCTCGCTTCAGGACGAGCCTCTGGCTCCCGCTGCTGACTACTGCAGTCCTCGCGGCGCAGTCGGGGTTCGGCCTCGCTCATCGAGCCGCTGTCGTCGAAGACACAAACCAAGCGGCAACGTTGAGCATCCTTGCCTACAACATCCGCCACGGTGCGGGGAACGACGACATCGTCGACTTATCTCGCGCCGCGAGTGTGATCAACGCGCTGGATCCAGACATCGTAACGCTGCAGGAAGTCGACAGTGCTGTGGACAGAACCGAAGGCGTCGACCAGGCGACGGTACTGGGCGAACTCACCGGCATGGGCTCGGTTTTCGGTGCGTTCTTTGACTATCAAGGCGGGCGATACGGGATGGCGATCCTATCCGACCTTCCCATCGTCAGCCATGAAAACTACCGTCTGCCTGACGGCCTTGAGCCCCGCACAGCGTTGGCGACGAAGATCCGACTGACCGAGTCTTCGGACGAGATCATCGTCATCGGCATCCACCTGTATGCAACGGCGGAGGAGCGCTACGCTCAGGCGAGCCGGCTCATCGAGATTCTTCGAGAAGAAACGACTCCGATCATCCTGGCCGGCGACTTCAATTCGACTCCCGATTCGGAGGTCGTCGACCTGTTCAAACAGGCTGGCTGGCATGTACCCGACAAAGGGGAAGATCACCTGACCTTCCGTTCGGACGACCCTGACCGAGAGATCGACTACGTCATGGTCCGGCCAAAGGAACGGTTCGAGATCGACAAGCTGGACGTCATCGACGAGCCACTGGTCTCGGATCACCGACCCGTGTTATTACAGCTTAGATTGCTCGAGCTAGACCAAGACGACTGAGAGGTCGAGATGCCCATCGATAGAAGAGAGTTCGTCAAAACTGGAGCAGGTGCCGCGATCGGTGCCTCGCTCTGGCCAGGCAAGCTGATTGCCGAGGATGCCGGGGAGACCTTCGCGGACAAGAAGGTAAAGGTGGGTATCCTCGGCGTCGGCTTGCGTGGCACCTGGCACCTGAGGCTTTGCCTGCAACGAGATGATGTGGAGGTGAAAGCGGTCAACGACATCGTTCCCGAGAAGGTCGAACGGGCGCAGACG
>Ga0255055_10001845_pt1 | contig 15150 bp, 17 predicted proteins | sample JV7_2_27_MG_FD_188633 | JGI IMG/M metagenome (GOLD analysis project Ga0255055, IMG submission 188633) | Seawater microbial communities from Jervis Inlet, British Columbia, Canada - JV7_2_27 | ecosystem: Environmental > Aquatic > Marine > Inlet | place: Canada: British Columbia | collected... | reverse complement strand
CACGGAGATTGTTAAGGCCGCTAAAATTCTGCTGAAAAAGCGGATCAATGGGCTACCTGTAATAGATGATTCCGGCAAACTGGCAGGCATTCTCTGCCAGAGTGACCTTGTCGCCCAGCAAAAAAGTATTCCCATCCCCTCCGTGTTTACTTTGCTTGAGAGCTTCATACCGCTGACATCCATAAAACGGATCGATAAAGAGGTTGAAAAAATTGCGGCCCTGACGGTGAAACAAGCCATGACACCCAATCCGGTAACGGTCGGCCCGCAAACCGATATCGAAGATGTTGCCAAATTAATGGTCGATAAAAAATATTACACGCTGCCGGTCATGGAGGGCGACAAAATTGTCGGAATTGTCGGCAAAGAGGATGTGTTAAAGACACTTTTACCCTAACGGCAAAAAAAATTGTTGAATCTAGGGGACAAAGGTGAAAAGTTGTCCCCTTCCCTCTCCATTAACAACCCTGCCCCAAATCTCTTGACACAAAGGAAAATTGCGGATGCTTGATATCGTCAAACGATTCTTTAACAAAGCAACAGCCGAAGTTTCTAAAGACGCAAACCAAAACACAGAGCACGACATCCGCGTTGCAACCTGCGCCCTGTTCGTGGAGATAGCGCGCATCGATGAAAAGTTTACTGATGCGGAGATGGAAACAATTTTACTGATTCTGAAAGAAAAATACGGCTTATCCCAGGACCACGCCGACGCCCTGATCGCAGAGGCTGAAAAGGAGCTGGAAAAAAGCGTGGATCTCTGGCAATTTTCAAAACTCATCAATGAGAATTATTCAAAAGAAGAGAAAATTGAAATTATCGAAACCCTGTGGCGCATCGTCTATGTCGACGGGAAAATGGACCAGCACGAACACTATCTGATGAACAAACTGCAAAACTTGCTGCGCCTTACTCACGACCAACTGATTACCGCTAAGCTAAAAGTTCTTCATTCGGAAAAATAGGAGACAATTGAAATATAGGAGACGTCCCTAAAAATATACCTTTTTCAAATGTTAGACAACGGAGTCAATTTCTCAATCTCTACCGATGCCGGATAATGAAAAGGATCTATTGAGTCGGTGGATGACCGGGCCGCACGCTTGAAGGGATCATGTTCGGAAGCATTCTTATTTCCGTTTGCACGCTGATGCACATCTATGTCTTTTGGAGAACCGCCTCTGTGCCGTTTGTAAATCGGCATGTCTCGCTCACTCTTCTTATCGTGACAGGTGTGCTCCTCTGGGCCATCTTTTTCATTGGGCGTCTATTCCATCATGGCGGCACCGGTGCCCTGACCGCAACAATCGAATTGTTCGGTATGCTCTGGATGGGTGCATTGTTTCTGCTCTTCATCCCTCTTTTAACGGTGGACGTCATTACCGTGTTTGGCTTTCTTCTGCCCCGGCTGGCGCCTTCACTTCGAGGCTGGGCCCTGTTCGTTGGCGCAGTGCTTTCCGTAATTGCACTCGTTCAAGGCTTGCGGCCTCCGGTGGTGCAAAGCTACGAGGTGCGCCTTGCGGGCCTTTCCGATGAGATGGACGGTAAGGTACTCGTCGCCATGTCCGATCTGCACCTCGGTTCGCTAATCGGGAAGCGGTGGCTGGCGGCGCGGGTCGCCCAGGTCAAAGAAGAGCGGCCCGACCTGGTAGTCCTGCTCGGTGATCTTTTTGAAGGGCACGGACAACCCCAGGAAGAGCTGCTTTCTATTCTGGGACGCCTCTCCGCACCCCTCGGCATCTGGGCTGTGACTGGCAATCATGAGTTTCACGGCGTTGACAATAAGAGCATGCGCCTGATTGATGCGGCCGGTTTTAAGCTGCTTCGTAATCGTTGGGTCGAAGTTCGGCCAGGCTTTGTCTTGGCAGGTGTTGACGATCTGACCTCTAAATACCGTACCGGCCAGGACGGCGATTTCATCTCACAGGCGCTCGCGGGTCGACCTCCGGCAGTAACCGTCCTCCTCTCACACACACCATGGCAGGCCGAGAGAGCGGCAAATGCCGGCGCAAGCCTGATGCTCTCTGCCCATACCCACGGCGGTCAGATCTGGCCCTTCGGCTATCTGGTCCGCCTCTCCTATCCGCTACTGGGAGGGCGATACGAGGTGGGCGGCATGCCCGTCATCGTCTGCCGCGGCACGGGCACGTGGGGACCCCGAATGCGCCTTTGGCGTCCCGGCGAAATTCTCCGCGTGACGCTTCGGGAAAAATAATGTGGAAAAAAAGGGAACGCTATGGATTCGTTGGAGCCTGAAACATGGCCGCAAGATATTTACCAGGTACTGGTTGAAAATCGTGTGCGCCAGGTTGCTTATATACCAGATATTGGACACGCGTCTCTCATCAAAATGTGTCACAAAAGCAATAACATGAAGACCGTGGTCTTAACCACCGAGGAGGAAGGTGTGGCACTGCTTGCTGGTGCATGGCTCGGTGGCGACCGAGGAGTCCTTCTGATGCAAAGTAGTGGGGTCGGAAACTGCATCAATATGCTGTCTCTAACACGCGTCTGCCGAATGCCTTTACTGATTCTGGTAACCATGCGAGGCGAATGGGGAGAATTCAATCCCTGGCAGGTGCCGATGGGCCAAAATACAAAGCAAGTGTTGACAGTGGCCGGGGTATTGACTTTTGCGGTAAACGACAAAGACCGTATTAAGGAGACTGTAGAGGCTGCAGCCAAGATGGCGTTCGAGGGACCGGCAGCGACAGCCGTTTTAATATCACAGCGTATTCTGGGCGCAAAGACATTTGACAGGTAAAGCATGAATTCTGAACGCAGCAAAAGCTACTCTCTTCGCCGTCGCGCAGTTGTCAAAGAGCTGCTCGCACAGCGGGGTGATGCACTGGTGGTCGCCGGCCTCGGAGCGGCCGCATGGGATGTGACAGCAGCGGGCGACGAGCCATTAAACTTTCCTTTATGGGGCGCAATGGGAGGTGCTGTGCCACTTGGCCTCGGTCTAGCCTTGGCCCAACCGTCTCGACGCGTTCTGGTTATCACCGGTGATGGTGAGATGCTTATGGGGATAGGTTCGCTTGCGACGGTAGCCACTCAGCGCCCACCAAATCTTGCTATCGTTGTGCTGGACAACGAGCGCTATGGAGAGACCGGCATGCAGCTCACACACACTGCGGGTGGTGTGGACCTTGGGGCGATCGCAGCAGCAAGCGGAATCCCTATCTGCAGGACCGTAAGTGACAAGAAAAGCTTTAGATCTGTAATACCGCAGATCCAAAAAGAGGTGGGCCCGCTTTTCTTCAACATCAAAATCCGTGCAGAAAATCTTCCACTCATGCTCCCGCCAAAAGATGGTGCATATCTTAAGGACCGTTTTCAATTAGCATTACTTGGAACAGATGCGATTATATAATACCTGAATCTTGCATCGGTCCGCCTCCGACTCGTGCAAAATTCAGGTAATAAGTTACCCCGTTTCTCTCAAAATGAACTATCGACTTATCCTTAAAAACGCGTTTCAGCAGGTGGCGCAATATTGAATGGTCTCGTAAGCTGGCGAAAACAGGCCCTGGGCGTGATATTCGTCAACCTGGCAACCCTGTGCTGGGCCACCAATGCGGTTTTGGGTCGTTGGTTACGCGATGATATCGGGCCGCTGGCACTTACCTCACTGCGTTTCACCGTTGCCACTGCTTTTTTCGGCATTCTTCTCAGGGGCAGGCCTGCGCAGGAGCGCCGCTATGGTGTTCTATAACACCCTGCCCCTTTACGGCGCTATCCTGGGAGCGGCCTTGCTTGACGAGCCTCTGGGGATGATCCATTTTATCTTTGGAGGGCTGATCATAGCCGGAGGGCTCTGGGCCACCCTGGGCAGAGAGCAGCACCGCAGCTCAACCAGGAAGAAATAGGATCTCTTTACATTGAAAAACCGGAATCCATAATCCAGCATTGATTTCAAAGAAAAATATGTGCTAAAAATATTCCGTCAACTCACGGTATGCCGACCCAAATACAAAGGTCGGCATGAAAATAAAAACCCCGCTTCTTAAAAAAAAGAAGCGGGGTTTTTATTTTATCTTATTAGAAACCGCGAGAGGCCCTGGCTGGTCTCTCAGGGTTTGCGGCCGCTGAGCAGCGCTTCAATGCCGGCGCCGGTTTTAATGAGCTCTTCCTTTTTGCGCCTGGGCAGGTTCTTTACTTCGCATTCAACTTTCAGGGCCCGCCCTTTTTCCCCGATCTGTTTTTTAAAAACCAGCTTCAAAGGACCGCGTCCGCGCAAGTACTTGGCCCCTTTATTTGCCCGGTGATCGGCGAGCCTGCTTTCAACATCAGTGGCAATGCCGGTGTACAAACTACCGTCGCGGCATCTTACCATATATACGTACCAATCAGGCATCGGATCGCTTAAGAAGAGCAGACACAACCTGTCCCGCACTCCGTGTGATCCTGGGTCGGCGTGCTGCTGATACCCACGACCTCGATGTCAAAGGTCAGCGTTTCGCCGGCCAGGGGATGGTTCAGGTCCACGACCACTTTTTCCTCATCCACTTCAATAATCTGGGCCGGAACCTGTTGTCCTTCCGGCGAGGTAAGGGCCACTATCTGGCCGACTTCGAGATTCATTTCAGATGGAACATCCGCCCTGGCAAAAGACTGTGTGAGGCTTTTGTCTACATGCCCGTAAGCTTCTTCCGGCTCGATAGTCAAAGCCTTTTTTTCGTTCAAAGACATGCCCATCAGCGCCTTTTCAAGTCCGGGAATCAACTGCCCTGCGCCCATTTGCACTTCAAGGGGATGGCGCCCCTTGCTGGTATCGAACTCTTCTCCATTTTGCAAGGTTCCCTTGTAGTGCACACTGACAAACATGTCGTTTTCAACTTTTCCCATTAAAACCTCCTTTATTTGGATTATCACCTGAATTTTGCACGAGTCGGAGGCTTTCATATGCAAGGCACTTAAGGGCGAAGCCATAGTGAACTATTGCGAGTCCTTAATAACGCTGCAGATGGAAGCCTCCGGCTCGCTCGCAGGGTGAAAAGTAATGAGATAAAATGATTTTCATCCATTATACCTGATCGGTATTTTGCTTTACTTCGCTGATTTTCTTAACATGCTGTTATTAAACATAATTCCAACTTTTCATTAATTTTCACGCAAGATTCAGGTATTAAGCTGTGAAACTAAGTATCAACTAGCTGAAGTCAAGTTCGTCTTATATGATTGTCTTTACAATCCGATTAGGCAAAATAAAACGCTATCTTATCATGCATCTCCCTTTCCAGCTGTCTTTACCGGTTTGAGCAATGATATCAGCACAAATCCAAGAGCACTCATCAATATACAGATCCAGATAGCCAGGCCATATCCGCCCGTAACGTCAAAAATGTATCCTGCCAGAACCGGACCGATAGCACCGCCAAAAGTGCCGCTGAACATAGCGATACCGAAAAGGGCTCCATGAGACTTTATCCCGAAAAATTCGGCTACAATGGGGGAAAACGTCGTAAAAAATCCCCCGTGAGCAATGCCGTAAATTACGGCAAAGAGGTAAATCATCCACAGCTCTTTTGCAAGTTGCAGCCACAAAAGCCCGGCGATAAGCAGGAAAAAGCAAAATATCATTACCCTTCTGCTGCCGATGCGGTCTATGGTAAGGCCGCTGAAAAACCGACCTGCCATGCTCACACCGCCAATTGTTGAGAGGACGCCAGCGGCTTTGGTTGGAGATACATTGATATCCATGGCAAATGGCACAATGTGCACCATGACCAACATGAGGCAAAAGACAACAGTCAGATTGGCAGCGCATAGTGTCCAGAACTGGCGGGTACGGAGGGCCTCGCGGAGGAAAAGACCTTCAACGGCTAAAGCCGGCCTGTCCGCCGGCCCGGCCTCATCCCTATCCGGTGAAAGCCCCATCTGCCCCGGGTCACGTCGCATTAATTGTGCGATTGAGACAAGTATTATAAGCACCGCCACACCGACAATGACGCAGGAAAACCGCCAGCCGTAGCTGATGATCAGAATACTCACCAGAAAAGGGATGGTCATCTGTCCGGCCCCGGTGCCGACTTTAACGATGCCGGTCACTATTCCTCTTTTTTTGACAAACCAGCGCGCAATCGTGGTCAAGGCGATAACATCGATGGAACTCAAGCCGATGCCGAAAACGATCCCAAAGAACAGGTATAACTGCCAGACGGTTTCAAGTCTGTACATGAGCAAATAGCCCAGGCCGAAAAAAATGCCGGTGACCGTCATCAACTTCCGCGGCCCGATCCTGTCATTTAATCTGCCGATAACAATGCCGAGCAGGCCCATTAGCAAAAAAGCCATTGATGAGGCCCCGGCGATGGAGGCCCTTGACCAGCCAAACTCAGAAATCAACGGATTGAACAAAACGCCATAAGAAAAATAGGTGCCGATACCGACGGCCTGGATGCCGAAGCAGCTGGCGGCAATTACATAGCTATAATGAAATTTGCCTTTGTGGGCCTTATGCATACATGAACTCCTTGAACCGAAATGTGTCTGCTAAAATACAGAGGCACGAATAATTACCTGAATCTTGCATGAAAATTAATGAGAATATGAAAGCCTCCGACTCGTGCAAAATCCAGGAATTTAATACCGATGTCTTGTATAATAAAATCATTTCTAATGATAGAAAAATAAATAAAATGGTTAGAAATTAAGGTTCCCCGGTTAAATTCGCTGCGCTCCAATTCTACGAATTATTTAACTGGGCAGGCATGGTTTAGGGAAAAAATAAGTGCTGAGGACTGAGCCCTGAGGACTGAGGACAAAAAAAGGTAAGAGATTAAGGGTTCTGGGTTCCATGGTGTCAGGTGTCAGGTGTCAGGAAATAATTGCGAATTACAGAATTAAGGACAGATTTGAATTTAAAAACTCCGTTCGCCAGGATTTTGGGATCAAGGTTCTGGGTTCCCCGGTTAAATCCGCTTTGCTCCAAATCCAAAGGTTGCTGCTGATCAACTCATTTCATATAAAATTTTTTGGTTTGTCCGGATCTGACAAACCGGTGTGGTATTCTCTGATCAGATTGAAAATCAAAATACGAACTTATGGATATAGGAAAGGTATGAAACTTCGAAAGGATGTGAATTCCGCTGATATGGCTTTAAATCTCAGAAATGCTATCTGGGCCCTCCCCTATCTCGCCGTGATGGGGCTAATCTGGGGTTATCTTGCAGGCGGGTCTTCAGGTGCGGTGGTTGGTCTGGTGGCTGCCATTTTGGTCAGTGCCATGCTCGGCTCCGCAACTTCGATCTTGAGCGGTGTGCCGAGCGGAGGGGCCGCCAACACCCTTTACGGTCCGGGCCCAAAAACCATTGGTATTCGAGAACGACCGGCAGGCGATTTGAATGTGGTCAGATACCACAAACTATGTAATCGATTCGATCATGCACTTCTGGCGCTTGAAGAAGTGCTCGCCAAAGATCCCGACTTTCCCGAAGCACTGTTTCTAAAAGCACAGATCCTGTGGGAAGGCTTTGATGACCGCGAAGCTGCTAAAAAAAGCCTGATGAGAATTATTAAAGTGGAGCCCGATGAAAAGGCAGTGTTCCGTCGCTGGGCGTTGAATTTTTATCGAGAACTGTCTGAAGTTAATTAAACCCAAACAAAGGAGAAAAAGATTATATCCGAGGACCCATACGAGCATTGAATATATACTGAAAGGAAAAAACAATTTTATCTTTTAACCAATAGCAATTTATATGGATTCCGCTTTGACTAATATTCAGCGCTTTCCCTATACTTTGATCTGTGATCTCACCATTTTCCATTACCGACAGATAGGAAATAAGGTTACAGATTTCAACTCTTGGATACTTCCTCTGTTCCATTTCCATCTTTCTACACTCTGCTCTCATTTGCAAATCACCTCCGGCCAGACATAATCTAAAATCAGCAGCTGCATTTCGCGAAAAATCCAGACTATTCGTTGAAATTTAAGGTGTTAAACAAAGCATATTCCATGCCATTAAGTTCAAAACAGGCGTGAATTTGAGGCTTTCGAAATTGTAATAGAATATCAAAAGGATCTGAATATCCGGCTTGCATTGAGGATCGGTTTGGAAAAACTCCTCCATCTTTTGGAGGGTAATTGTGGAATTCAGGAAATAGTTTCTGTGAAAAAAAGTAAACAGGTTATCGAGGAACAGCAGATTCACATTTAAAATATTAAATTTTCTGTCATCAATGAGGCTTTCAGACCCTCCAAATGGCATCCTCTTTTCTTATCCGGCCAGTGGAAACTAACCGAGGTCGCAAGGCATGTGCGCCAGCCTTTCAAGTTCTTCATCATAGCGATCGATAAGATTCTCCCAGGCAAATTTGCCCATTGCGGTTGAAAGTTTGCGGCGAAACACCTGAAACCTGGAATATTTTGTGATAAGTTCGATGAGCTTTTCCACAAGTTCGTCTGTGTCCTTATACAGAACCTGGGAATGGAAAGCATCCGGGATAATTTCCGGGTAAACGAGCCTGGCAGGCAATAGCGGAACACATCCGTAACGGATCGCCTCAACCGCGGAAATTCCGAAGTTTTCCTGCCGGGCGGTGCTGATTACAATCGCTCCTTGCTTGAGCCATTTTATATATTCTTCCCGTGATTCGACATACCCGTATTGAACGATCCGTCCCCCGTACCGACCCTGCGCGCCGATAAATGCTTTTGGAATCGCCTGGCTATTTTCGCCCAGAAGCGCGAGGCGAAATTCGGCCCCTTTTTCCAGTACTGCGTCCAGGGCATGGAAAAATTCATCCGGATTTTTATCAAATTCCCAGCGATGATTCCAGATAATCAGGGGAGGAAACTCCCGCGGTGAATCAGTTCCGGATAGCACTTCGGCAGGAAATCGACACCCGGGATACAGAACGTCTGCCTTAGAGCAGATTTCATCCACTACCCATTTGGGCCGGTACTCGGGCATCATCTTTAAAAAGCCCGGAAGACGTGAAAAAAAAGCTTCGCTGTGGGTCCGGGAATTAAATAGAAGTCTGTCCGCCGCAAGGGCGGTTGTAATATCCGTAAAACCGAATTGATAATCCATGTGCTCGCCCGGCGCCAGGGGGTAGGTGAGCTGATTTTCGTGGAAATAAACCAGTGCCGGGGGACAGACACCTTTTGAGAGCGCTTTGTAATCCGACAGGCTCATCAAATCGGTTGTAATCAAACCATTGTAACTCTTGAGGGAAGGGACTTTTTTAACGAAATAAAGGGCGGCGCCACGCATGCGCCACTTCCAGAAGCGGGCCGGCAGGGTTACCAGATCAATGCTGTGTTGAGAATGGGAGATCAAACCCCTGGCGAACTCCCGATGCGAGCCGCCAAAAAAAGGTTCCAGGAACAAAAAGTTTAATTTTTTCTTCACGTTTTAGTTCCGAAAATTTCCCTTGCTGTATTTTGCTTTTGTCTTCTCTTGAAATCGCAGGATATATTTTTTGAAATTCGTAATAAGGATATGATCGCAGATATCCAGCATTCGCCAAGTTGTACCTAAATTTTTATCTATCACAGGCCACTTGATTAAATCAATGCCGGAGCTTTTTAACGCTTTATCATGATAAATTTCAACGGTTTTTGGAGGAATAAATCGGTATGATATTTTAGGGACAGGGTTGACGAAGTTGACTTCTCAACCATACCCAATGGCTGTCATGTCCTTGTGTGCCCAAACCTCTTGACATTTGAATGAGGTACAAGGTACACGGTGTAAGATAAAAGGTTTAAGCTCACGGAGTGATCTGAAAAATAAATGCGCTAATCCAAATCCAAAGGTCGCGATGGGATTAGTTAAATTGTTAAATAGCTGACTAGTTAAATAGTAAAAAGTATTTTCACGTTTAATAGATAGAGGTGGGGTTTTTGTCTGGCATCAGAAGGTGAGATTTTTTTGAAAGGGACAACCATCACGGAGGCCGGGGATCATGTCCCAGCAATTAAATCTATTTCCGAAGGGCGCTGTTGATTCGTCTGAAAGTTTTGCAAATGATAGGCTGGTGGACCTAACCACTGCGCTCAATGCAATCGATGAGATGTTTGCAGCCAGCAGCCTCTACCGCAACAGCCACGAATTTTTAAAGCTCCTAAATTTTATCGCGCGCTTCCCAAATTATTCGGCCTTTAACTGCTTTTTGCTTTACATCCAAAATCCATCAATTTCATATGTTGCCACGGCCCGAACCTGGGCCCGCAAATTCAACAGGCATCTAAAAATGAGTGTAAATCCTCTGGTGATACTCGCGCCAATGGCCCCGGTGCGTTTTCTGTTTGATATCAAAGACACAGAAGGTGATTTTGTATCACCAGAACTGTTAAAACCATACACGATCAAAAAGAAGTTTAGTGGCCGCGTTTATGATAGTACCGTGCACAACTGCTTAATTCAGGGAATCATCGTGCGAGAATTAGTTTTAGAAGATCCGTCTGCGGATACGGCTGTGCGTATGACCCCCTCCGTAAGAAAAAAGTACAAAGACCTCAATCTCAAAAAGGATGCCAGCTATTTAATTATTCTCAATAAAGCACATAGCCTGGAGGAAAAATACTCAAATCTTGCGCTGGAATTGGGCCATATTTTCTGCGGGCATCTGGGCATCGACAAAAATGCCTGGTGGTCTGAGCGACACAGTTTAACCCCCACCCAGGAAGAAATCGAGGCTGAATCCGTGGCGTTTTTAATCTGTCAGCGTAAAGGCTTGATTGCCGGCGCAGAAAAATATCTCTGCGGTTATTTAACAGAGGATCAGGAAATTCCGATATTTAGTTTAAATGCGCTCCTGCAGGCTGTAAATTACATTGAAGAGATGGGCAAATCACGCTGGGATAAACCCAAAAAGCGCAGCCGTTATTGAAAAAATTCAAAATGGCGAAAACCGGTCAAGCAGCTGGGTTTTTGTTTTTTCCCCTAAATCAAAACCCAAATAAGGCGGCCTATTCAGAATAAGGGGCGCTCATGAAAAGTTACCCCATGGTGCCCATCCCCTTCCTGAGCGAAAATGAAATAAAAAAGCTGGCACCTGGTTATTGCTATTCAGAGAAAAGTTAAACGAAGACCACTTCCTATGATTCTTCCTCAACATCGGCGAGCTGCATCTTACGGTTCTCCACGAGCCGCTCGTTGATATAGCCCACATCTGCCTTGATCTCCTTTGTCAGAGACTGCATCTGCCCGGCACTGATGATGTTCTCTTCAGAAAAAAGATAGATAAGCGCCTTTTCAGCGATACAGTCCACCTTAAGCGCGTTCATCATAATCGGTTCCGGGTTTTCAGCCTTGATGAACCTTTCAGTGAAATGATGGTAGAGCTGTGAACGTTCGATATCATGTTTCAGCAGCTTGAGTTCTTTGAGTAAGGGTTTGATATTTCCCCCGTAGGCCAGCTCCCCGAGCGGCTTCAGCGTCATGAAGGTGTACTCTTTGCCGGGGAGATAATGGTGATGGTCGCAGCGCGTCGAATAGTTTGGAAACCTGGGGTCATCCGTAAGTTTGTCGCCACCCACGATGATGAGCGGATCGAAATAAAGGGCGGGGCATTCCATCCCCTCCACCGAGTAAAACCGGTAGGTATAATAAGAGTCGGCTATGCAGTCCGGGTGCTCACAGTAAGCGGTGAGGGGAAACACATCGGTCGACTCCTCCATGATGAGCCTGGCCGTCCGGTTGAAGAGATCTTTACGGAAGTTGAGGATGAGCATTGGAAATATGAAATTAAGACTCTGCTGTTTGGCATACTGGTCAATCACATAGGCAATGCGTTCATCGAAAAATTCAACCTCGTCGATGATCCAGGTGCCGACTGTCGGGTTGCTCTCGAAGACTTTTTCGAGTTCAAAGGAGTCCTCGATAGTGGCGATATTATTCCCGGGAACCACATAACCGCCGCGGTAGGCAATGGAGTTGGCCGGATACTCCGCGAATCTTTTATCGTCGATTTTCGAACGGATATAAAACACGTTGCGGCGGTCAACCTTATCGCTGGTCGTCAATTGCCGAACCTTTTCGGATTTCCGCATGGCCACCTCGGAGTCACGGTATATGCGGGCTGAAAACTCGGATTTGCCGGATCCCATGGGACCAATAATGAGGATTCTACGGTCTGTCTTGGTAAAATCAAAGTGATTGATGGAATGATGAATGCGAAGATCAGGAAAACCGAGACTTTTCATGAAACTCTGTGTCTGCTCCATATTGTCGATGAGCGCCAAAATTGTGCCTCCCTCTATGGTGATCCATTATATTATAAGGCAAATAGATGTCAATACGCGCATAAACAGGGCTAGGGGTTCAGGGGAAAAATAAGTGCTGAGGACTGAGCTCTGAGGACTGAGGACAAAGGAAGGTAAGAGATTACGGACCCACACGGACATTCACAGAGTTCTTTTAATTAAAAGATTTGTTCTCTCTGTGATCTCAGAGGGCTCTGTGTGATAAAAAGTCTAATGAGGGCCGGGATTTGGGGAACCAGGAATTCTCGCTTTACGAATTAACCTATTGACAAGATGGATGGGAATGCTTTAAAAAGTCCTTTTTAAAAATGTCATCAGAACTGTTTCTCCTGAGGAACCCGTACGCACAGGCCGCCCCGGGAAGGGTTGGGGGTGGCTTATTTTATTGTGGGAACATGAGATTTCAAACCACCAGCAGTTAGCATGGGCCGTAAGCCGGGAGCCTGACGTCTTTGCAGCCCGTTCCCTGTTGCCAGCTGATGCGACATAAACGAACCCATGGGTTGATGACCGTGATTTAAATAAACCAGGAGGTGAAAAAGCACCATGGATATTGGACTTATCGGTCTGCCAAACTCGGGTAAAACGACGATCTTCAATTCCCTTGCGAGATCGCATGCCGAGGTTTCATCTTATGCCAATTCTAAATCGGAGCCCAACAGGGCCGTGCTGGAAGTTGCAGATGACCGGGTGGCAAACCTTTCTGAGATGTATAAGCCGGAAAAAGCCACCTATGCTGTGATTGAGCTGATCGATTTTGCAGGATTGACCCAGGGCGCTGCCCGGGAGGGCCTTTTCTCCAGTTCGTCGATGGGATTGATAAAAAATACGGATGCAATTGCCCTTGTAGTGCGTCATTTTCGGGACGATTTGACGGAAAACCCCACGCCTCTGAGGGATCTTGAGAAACTCGAGGAAGAGTTATTGATTTCGGATCTGATCATCACCGAGAATCGATTGGAACGAATACAAAAGGCCTGTCAGCGTGGCAAAATAACAAATCTTCTTGAAACGGAAGAAAAGTTACTCCACAGGATCATAGACCACTTGAGCAGCAATCGACCGATCCGGGATTTGAAACTGGATGGGGAGCCTGAAAAGATGATCCGAGGGTTTCAGTTCCTCACGCAAAAACCGATCATGATTATCGTAAATTCAGATGAAAACAATTTTGGAACGAATGCGAACCTGTTGAAAGAGATCGCGAAAAATCACCGGGTTATCGAATTTGCGGGTAAATTCGAGATGGAATTATCGCAGCTAAATGATCAGGAAGAAATAGAACTCTTTATGGCGGATATGGGTATCCAGGAATCCGCAAAAGATCGATTATGCACTGCCGTTTATGAACTGCTGGGTTATATCAGCTTTTTCACGGTGGGTTCCGATGAAGTTCGCGCATGGAGCCTCAGGGCAGGCCAGAGTGTAATAGCGGCGGCCGGTACGATTCATACGGATCTTGCCCGCGGTTTCATCCGGGCCGAATGCATCGCGTATGATGATCTGATGCTGTATGGATCTGAAAAACAGGTTAGCGAACGGGGTTTGCGTCGACTGGAAGGAAGAAAATACATCGTGCAGGATGGGAATGTCCTGAATATCAGGTTTAACGTTTGAGTGTAACGGTTAACTTATATTTCATCCGGACAGACGCTCGACCATTTGCTGACTCGAATGCAGCTATCGCGTCGTTCGTTTTGCTGTCTCCGATCCTTCGCCCGCCTTCTTTCCATGCCACCGCTTTCAAAATAATCTGAGTCATAGACAACACGTCTATCATCGCCGGATCGGCGATCGACATAGGGATCGGCTGTTCTGTCATTTAGCAAACTCGTTTTTGCGTTCACTTTTTGGTACCTCTATCGGATGATAATCAATTTCTTCCTGCAATTGCTTAATCATAAATTAATCACAGAAAATCAGAAAGCAACGTGTCGCACGTCCGGCCGGCAGTCAAAAGCGGGGCTTCTTACATTCCCTGGACTTTATTTGTAATTTGATTGAATTTGCGATACGGGTAAAATGATCAAAAATCGAGCCGGTGTGGGGTGACCCGAGCTGTCGGGAGATTCCGAGGACAGCTACTGAAAGCGACATCGAGGTGAGTCACCTCCACATCCATACCGAATATATCAAAAAGGATTAAAATGCCAATTGCGGAGATAGAGAATCTAAACATTTATTATGAAATTATCGGACAGGGAGAACCTCTGGTTATGATCAGAGGCCTGGGCAGCAATGTCGATCACTGGTATGAACAGGCGCCTGTTTTATCAAAAAAATATCAACTGCTGGTCTTTGACAATCGCGGTATTGCCCGTTCGTCCGATCCCGAAGGCCCCTTCACCACCAGGGACATGGCTGCAGATACGGCCGCCCTAATGGAAACAGCCGGTATCAAAAGTGCCCATGTATTGGGCTATTCCATGGGCGGTATGGTCGCCCAGGAAATGGCGCTAAACTATCCGGAAAAAGTAAACGGCCTGATTCTGGTCGCCACGGACTGCGGCATCACGCTGCGGATAAAAGCAAAGCCGGAAGTTGCCCGGCTTTTTAGCGATATGGTTTCTCTCGGCACCCCTGAGGCAAAATTGGCCGCTGCCGGCTGTTTATATGCAAAACAAACTTTTGAAACCAAAACTGAAGTTATTCAGCGCTACAACGAGGTCTCCATGCGATTTCCGGCTTCGCAGGAAATTCTGGGCAAGCAGTGGGCGGCCGTTACACAGCATGACGCCTGCAACCGGCTGCAAAATATATTTTCGCCAACTCTCACGCTAACCGGATCCGAAGATGTGCTGATCCCTCCTGAAAACGCGAAAATCATAGCGGAGCGGATACCTGATGCGCGGATGAGCGCCATCGACGAAGGCGGGCACTTATTTCTGATTGAGCAGCCGCAGCAGTTTAACGCGGCTGTTATTGACTTCCTG
>Ga0255055_10001844_pt1 | contig 15151 bp, 14 predicted proteins | sample JV7_2_27_MG_FD_188633 | JGI IMG/M metagenome (GOLD analysis project Ga0255055, IMG submission 188633) | Seawater microbial communities from Jervis Inlet, British Columbia, Canada - JV7_2_27 | ecosystem: Environmental > Aquatic > Marine > Inlet | place: Canada: British Columbia | collected... | reverse complement strand
ATGAACAGGCACAGCACGATCACACGAATATAAACATCATATAGACCCGGACCGAAAAGTTCGGCGATCAAATTAAACTTGTTGGAGAAAAAAATATTTAAAATCGAATCCAGAACCCAATAGATGGTCGCAATCAGGGTTACCGCCAGTACCATGTTGTCTGATAAGCCTTCATGGTCAAGAATAAGATCAGATTTCATTTTATTTCTCACTTTTTAGTTTCTTAATAATTATTTTTGCGCTTTTTATGGCAAAACATTTACGCCACCAAGACACAAAGACGCAAAGATGAATATTAATCCGCCTGCGGCGGACTTTGTGTCTTAGTGCCTTTGTGGCAATGTGTTCTCCGCCTTCGGCGGATCCGGGTTAGGTTATACTTCAGTCATCTCTTGAATAATATTTGCGCGCATGTGTCTTTGCGTGAGTTTTTTGGGTGCCGGATTTTTAAAGGTGGTCGCCGAGAATTTGGCATATTGATATAGATGTTTTAGCTTAAATTTAGGGCGATGGCAAATCCTTTAGAACGACAAGTACCCCAAAATGATCCGAAACAAATAAATCGTTAAGCGGCCGTGAGAAGATCAATTTGGCTTCTTTTATCATATCGGAAGTGAAATGATGCGACAGGAAGACAAAGTCAACTCGTCGTGGCGTGCGGCGATCAAATAGCGCTTTTAACTTTCTAAGTGAATCTTTTGGCGTCAGCGCGTCGGCAAAGAATGCTGAGCCGTCATAACCGGCATTGGGGTTAATTACCGGATCCCAGGTGTAGCCTTTTTTCATGGGATTTTTAATTCGGTATGGGTCAAGCAGTTTTAAATCAGTGATTAATTTTTGCATGGCTTCTGATTCGACGGTAGTGTTGAAATCTCCCATGAGTATGTAAGGCAGGTTAACTTTTGCAGACAGGTTTCGGATGAATTGATTGAGTTGCTGAATCTCGGACGCGGTTCTTTTCTGGCCCTGCTGAATTTGATCCAAAAGTGCCTGTTTTCCTTCAGGTGTTATTTCATTTTTTTGCCCCATGTTTTCCAGCTCGGTTTTCCAGTTTTGATCTTCCAGCAAACTATAATGAAGTTGGGTGTTCAAAACCATTAAAGCATGCCCGTCGATATTGATTTTGGCAGCCATTACGCTGCGCATTTCGCTAAAATGGACAGAGAAGTAGTCCGTCTGGATTCCTTTGCCGCTTAGACGTGCGCTCCGTCCTGTTTTGATGGCTTTAAGTCCGTACCCCCTTCTGGCCAGGATCACATTGCCGGCTATAAAATTTAGCGGGAATCCATAACCCAGAATCCTGACGCCGGAATTCTCAATCTTCCATAAAGTGTCATATGCTAAAATTTGAGCCAGATGCTTGGCATATTGAGGTAGTTTATTGGCCTCCTGAATACCAATAATATCCGCATTCAGATCTTTGAGACCCTCTGCAAGCAGCTGAAAACGAGTATTTCTGCGTTGCTTGGTTTCGTATTCTCCAAATTTGACTATGCCATGATAATCCAAGGCAAACCAGGAATTGATATTTGCAATTTTAATTTCGCGTGCGTTCATTTTTGCCTTTGGTCTACAACCTCGCTTTTTTGAAAGAGATGTTCGGTTGCGAAATATTTCTCTACCTTTAAAATAGGATTCAGGAACATTGCAACGCTCAATAGGCTAAAAGATGTTTTGATGGATTTCAATGGTTTTTCTTGACGAGGCTTGATAATTTAGATTATGAATCAAACATTAAAGAATGATCTGCAGTTCATTAGCGCGAAAAGCGGCTCGTTTTACCGTTAAAATCGGCCGGATCATTTTGAAGACTGACCCTGAATTAAAGTTGCTTTTTGTAGGAAATTCGAATAGAAAAATAATTCGTAAAATAAAAAAATGGAGGCCTTTATGGCTTTTTCAATGTCGCTAGAAAAAAAAGATACTGCTAAGCAAGATCGTCGCTCTAATGTCGATCGGCGCAAATTTTCTTATACCGAGTACATTCCTGAAAGACGCTCGACTGACGAGCGGCGCAAGATTGAAGATGCGGCAGGAAAACCAGAGGAAGAGAAAACTAAGGAGTGACCGCACTTCAAATATTTTTGCCAACTGTAATTAAAAGGGGAATCAATTTGTACTTGGTTCCTTTTTATATTTATCTGCGGTCTCTTTTGACTTTTTAAATCTTCTGATATTTATTGAATAGGGAATACGCATTTGAACAAAATCGTTTGTGCGTGATTAATAAATGAGAATTTTAGCGGTTTCAGATCGGGTTGATCCCTTCTTGTACGATCGGTTTGATCGCCAACAATTTGAAGACATCGATCTTGTTCTCTCGTGCGGCGATCTTCCACCGGAATATCTGTCCTTTTTGCTGGGCAAATTAAATGCGCCGCTTTATTTTGTTCGCGGCAACCACGACTTTCGGCATGATTCAAAAACTCCGCCGGGCTGTATCGATCTGAACGGCAACCTGATCCAAATTGAGGGAATTAATATTTTTGGACTAGAAGGTTCGCGCTGGTATAATGGGGGTCCTTACCAGTTTACTGAAAAGGAGATGCACTGGAAGATACAACGCCTGCGCCCCAGGATTTGGCGGATGGGAGGTGTCGACATCGTTATCACCCATGCACCGCCACGGAACATCCATGACGCGGAAGACAGATGCCACAGAGGATTTAAAAGTTTTCGATGGTTAATTGACAAATATTCGCCGCGCTTTTTTATCCATGGACACATGCATGCCAATTTCACAGATCCCTCACAGCGCGTGACGATTGTACACCAGACTCAGGTGATAAATACGTTCGGGTATTTTGTGTTTGAGATCGAAAAAGATTAAATTGATGCATAGACTTTGAATACCCTCAAAGCGGATTTGGAACACGGACATGGTTAAATCCTTCAAGGAAATTCAGAAACAAGAAGCCGCTTTTGACACCCGAAATCGAGGGATTCGCGAGGTGCCGCTGGATCGGATCGTCGGCAGCGTCAGTCGCTACCAGGACTTCGACCAAAAGTTCCGAATTGGACCGCATCTGCCCTCGGACAGGCTGCAAAATATTAAAAATGTCATGCGCAGTGGGAAATCGCTGCCACCGGTCAAGCTGTACCAGATAAAAAAAGAATACTACGTTCTGGATGGCAATCATCGCATCGCGGCTGCAAATGAACTCGGATATGGAGACATCAGAGCGCAAGTTATTGAATTTATCCCCTCGAAAGGCTCTTTGGAGAACCTGATATATCGTGAAAAGGCCAGATTCGACGATTTTACCGAACTGCCGCACACGATCGAGCTTACCGGCTTTGATCAATACGATCATCTAATTGATCAGATTTCCAAGCACCGAAAATTCCTGGTGCGCGAAACCAACGAGCCGGTTACGATTCGACAAGCGGCCAAAGATTGGCACAAAACAATTTATCGCCCCCTGGTTGCCATAATAAAAAAAGGGCATCTGCTTGAGCACTTTCCGGACAGAACCTTAGGGGATCTTTATACTTTTTTATCCGTTCATCAATGGGAAAAAAACGACCAGGGATTGAAGTATGGGGTTGGAATCAGCAAGCTGGTTCCCAAAGACATGGAGGAATTTAGAAGCAACATGGCTAAATTAAAAGAGACCGAATACCCGGAAATGTTGCGGGAAATCACCGCTTTTATACTCATGAACGTAGCCGCTAAAAAGGATTACCGTCTAGTCGATAAATTGTTCAATCTTGAGGAGGTTCAAGAGGTGCATTCCGTGCACGGCAGTGTGGATCTGATCGCCAAGATCGTCTTGCGGCGGGATTTAGTCTCCTCGGACTCTGAAACCATCGGTGATTTTGTGCACAACAAGATACGGCAAATGTCAGGCGTTATCAGCACCCAGACCTTAATTCCGGGCTACTCCAGACAAAAGAATTAATGATGAAAATTAATCGGATTTTACTATTCAGGCCACTTAATGGCCTTTGAGGGTTTGACGAGCTGTTTCCGGATAAATTCGTGAATTTGATCCGAAACTTCTCTATCCAGGATGCGGTGCACCCCGGAGCCGCTACTGACGGCAACCTGGGTAAAATTTCGATCCACCCTTTTGACTTCCACGGTGACGGGGTTGCCGTCGGCACGCCTTGCCAATATTTCGGTTTTTAATCTATCTGATTTTTCATCTAAAATATGAATTTCAAGATCTTCCAATGCATCCGTGCTGGCCTGAACCGCAGCGTTATATTCTAATTGATACGTTCGGGCCGATTTGCCCTGGATGACCGCACAGCCTGTTATCATGGCAACAAACAGACAAGCCGTCAGAATCACATATTTGTTTTTCAGCATTGTCATGCGGTTTTAAAACCTTCCTGGCATTTATGGGGTGTTTCCAAACCGGGTGCGGTACACCCAATTACACCCGCACCGATTAAGGCACTGGCGTGCCTTTGTTTTTTTCCGCCGATGGGGGGAAAATCCAAGCCCTCCCGTTCATAGAGCGGGAGGGTCATTGACGCGCACCCGCTTTGGAAACCCCCAGTTATCTTTTCAATCGAATTGAGTTGCCTGTTAGAATAATATCTGATTTTTACCCAGGAGTCAAAAGTGTCTAACTGCCCGTACTTTCCCCGGGATGCGAGCTATGCGTTCATCAATCTGTCGCCGATGGCTTGAAATGAACATTTGGATGATAGCGATGTTAATATGTTAACTTAACATGTGTTAATATATGTAAACCTCAAACGATACACCATCGGCGCCTTATATTTAATTTTTTAATCATTACAAGTAATTATACTGTTAACGGTTTTGGCACGATGATTGCTATTTTAATTATCGTTGCTCTAAGGTGCCGCTGTTGATGCTCCAAATTCCAATAGTTCGATATTATTGCAAATCCAAATAATATAAAAAATTTGTCATATAAAACACGATTTATAAAGGAGGAATTATGATCAAAAAGACTTTTTTAACCCTGCTGGCATTGGTTTTTGTCTTCAGTACCGTGGGTTTCTCCTTTGCCATGGAAAGGGGCAATAAACGCAAGGGCAAATACACCTATCGCAAGGTTTACAAGGCCTGTTTTGAGCGCGGAGGAGTTGAATCCAAGGTGCCGCCCATCAGCCCGGCCGATCGGACTCAGGCCGAGTGGACATCTGTTTTTGAATCAAAGACCTTTGAGGCGTTCGGGTGCAAAGACGAATGGCAGGAACTGTCAGAAGCTGAAGTTGCCGATATCTATACTTATTTGCATGACTATGCGTTTGATTCGCCCACACCGGCGAAATGCAAATAACCGCAGAATCCCATCAGGGTCAATGAAATGGAAGCGCTTATTGCGCTTTCAAACCCATAGAAAATAAAGGAGGAGGTTATGATGCGTTTAAACAAAATATCGGCATTATCCTTTGTGATCGGCCTTGTTCTGGCGCTTACCATTGGATGTGCCACCACGACCCCGGCTCCCGATGCTGCCAAAACTGCATCGCATACCAGCTGGAAATTTCATGACATTGTGGATGTTAATTTTGTGATGCAGCAGATCAAAGTCCCGATGCCGCAAGATGCCATGATCATCGATTCCCGGCCCAAGCGTCCCAAATATGATAAGGGCCACATCCCAATGGCGGTCAATATTCCGGACAGCAAATTCGATAAAATGACCGCTCAGCTGCCCCAGGCTAAAAATGCGCTGCTTATCTTTCATTGCGGCGGCCCCACCTGAAAGCTGAGTCATAAATCCGCCTGGAAGGCGGAAAAACTCGGTTACACAAACGTCAAGGTTTTTGCCAACGGGTTTCCCGGCTATATGAAAGTAGCTGGAAATTATGCCGGCGTATCGGCTGATTGGGTCCAAAAACAGATCGACAAAAAGGCGGATATGGTGCTGATCGACTCGCGGCCCAAACGTAAAAAATATGACAAGGAGCATATCCCCACCGCCATCAGTATTCCGGACATGCAGTTTGCCAAGATGACGGATCAGTTACCCCAGGACAAAAGCAGGCAGCTTGTGTTTTACTGCGGTGGTTTCAAGTGCAAGCTGAGCCATAAATCTGCTAAAAAAGCAATTGCGCTGGGCTATACCAATGTTAAAGTCTTTGCGGCCGGTTATCCGGCCTGGAAAGCGGCATACGGAGGCTCTGCGGCGGCGGTGGCCAAGCCGGCCGGTGCCAAGCTGACGGCCGGCCAGGAAGAAGGCAGTATCGACACTGAATCCTTTAAGAAAGTCGTCAACACCAGCCCCGAAAGTATTTACCTAATTGACGTGGCGGATGCGGATGAGTTTGCCAACGGCAGCTTTAAGACTGCTGTCAACATACCGGTTGACACTCTGGAAGCAAAAATAAAGACGTTGCCGACCGACAAACCCATCGTATTTGTTTGCGGAACCGGTGCCAGAAGCGGTGAATCCTTCTATATGGTACAGGATGTCAGACCCGAGATGAAAAACGTGTACTACCTCGAAGGTGAATTGACCTTTAACAAAGACGGTTCATTCAAGATTACCGAACCGGCGTCCTAAACTTTAAGCGCATATGCGGAAACGATTGCAGCCGTTCCTTGAAGAAACGGCTGCAATCACTGATTTTATTATTTGGGAGTCAGCAATGAAAACAGAAGAAAAGAAAAATTCTTTTCTTAAATATATCATACTGGTGATGGCCGGGTTGATGCTGTGGTCTACCGTGTTGTTTGCCGCACAGAACGATCAGAACCAGGCGCCGGGTCGCACCATGGCCCAGCAGGCCACCAAGGGCAAAAAGACCTGGAATACCACCGATCATAGCAAGCACAAGGCTCTGCAGCAGGATTTTAAGTCCGGGAGGGAGATCACTCAGGCCTGTCTTTCCTGTCATTCCGAAGCGGAATCCCAATTTCACAAATCCATTCACTGGACCTGGCTGGCCGATCCGTCCGACACCGAAAAAAAATTTGGAAAAGCCGGAAATTCACTGAACAATTTTTGCATTTCAACCAACAAAACCGCCGACAAAAGCTGTCTGGCCTGTCACCCGGGCTGGGGCACCTCCATGGATAGCGGGATCAACTGCCTGGTCTGTCACAGTCAAAAAGAACTGAACTGGGATGAAGCCGTCGAAGATATTGCGGCTTTCCTTGAAACCGGCGATGAGGATTCCCTGGAGATCGCCAGAGAAATCCAGACCGAGCTGCGAGAAGCCGCCCAGAGTCTGGCTCGACCCGGGCGCAAAAATTGCGGATCCTGCCATTTTTACGGCGGCGGCGGTGACGGTGTCAAACACGGTGATCTGGACAGCTCTCTGGTCAAGCCCAATAAAGCCCTGGATGTACACATGGGGGTCGATAGCCAAAATTTTGATTGTGTGCGCTGTCATACCACCAATCTGCATAACATTGACGGGCGTGTCTACACCTTACCGGCGGCAACGGATCGCAAAAGTCTGGTCGAAGATGATTTGACATCCAAGATCACCTGTGAATCCTGCCACACCCTCAGGCCGCATAAAGCCGGCTCCAAGGCCAACGATCATACCGACAAGGTGGCCTGCCAGAGCTGTCATATTCCGGAGTTTGCGCGGGTCAATCCGACCAAGATATTCTGGGATTGGGCTCAGGCCGGCAAAACAAAGGACGGCAAAAAATACAAGACCAAAGACGAGTTCGGCAAATACAATTACATGACCATCAAAGGTCAAATGCAGTGGGCTAAAAACCTAAAACCGGAATATTTCTGGTATAACGGCGTCATTAAATCGGTGACCGCCAAGGATCAAATTAATCCCGGCCGGGTCGTTAAGGTCTCGTGGCCGCAAGGAAATCGGCTGGATACCAACGCCCGCATCTATCCGTTTAAAGTCCATCGCGGGAATCAACCCTACGACAAGGAGCTCAACACCCTGCTTGTGCCGCTGCTGTCCGGCAAAGATGGTTACTGGACCACCCTTGACTGGAACCGGGCTCTGAGCAAAGGTCAGGAAGCCGCAAATCTGCCTTTTTCAGGTCGCTTTGACTTCGTGGAGACCACCTACGTGTTTCCGATTACCCACATGGTGGCCCCCAAAGAAAACACGCTGGCCTGTACCGCGTGTCACAGTCGCCCGGGCTCCCGTCTGGCCAATCTGGGCGGCTTTTACATGCCCGGCCGCGACCAGGGAAAATGGCTCGACACTTTCGGCTGGATCGCTGTCCTGGGTTCTTTGGCCGGTGTAATCCTCCACGGGCTGGGCCGCTTCGTTGCCAGCGGTAAAAACGGGAAAAACGGCCAAAAATAATACAGCTCAACAAACGGAAAAAAAGGGAACCTGTTTCAGTCGGGTTCCCTTTGTTGTTTTAGCGCCTTAGCGCCCCTTTCAATTATGATTTGCGCTTCCTTTGCCTTTCCAAACGGATTGGCACTCAAAGATTCGAACTCCAGGCCTCTTGTTAAACAGATGCTAATGCGTCATGACGGTTCCGCCCGCACAATTTTTGATATTGTCAGCGCTTGTGAAAGGCGCTAATTAATATAGCGAGAAAAAGACGTAATATTTTCATTGGCGTCCAGGATTTTTGCATTAGATAAAGAAAGGAAGCCCATTTGACGATTCCAGGCAATCTATTGACCACAGCCATGGCGGTCATGCCGCATACCGATATTGAACGCGCGCTCGAGGTCGCCTTATCACTGGATGTGCTTTTCTGGCCGCAGTTGCCTAACTACAGTTACTATGAAGACATGTATGTACAGGCGGCCGAGCACTTTCCGGGCATCTTGCTGGATATGGAAAAGCGAACCCTCAGGTTTTCGATCAAGCGATTTATAGATGAGCTCGAGGAAACCATGACCCATTTCGAAGAGCCGCAATACTTTGATGTGAGCGAAACCTATTCGGTTGTCTATCACCGGTTTTTAGCGCTGAACCTAGCGGACCACCCGGCAATCCGGGGCCAGCTCGAAGGTCCCATCAGCTTCGGATTTAATGTCCTGGATCAGGATGAACGCCCGATTCTGTTTGACGATACGGTCCGTCCCTTTATGATGGAGTTTTTTGCCAGGCGCATCAATATCCAGCTGGAACGCCTGAAAGCCCTCAACCAAAATGCATTTATGTTTATCGACGAGCCCGGACTGCAATTTCTTTTTTCAGGCATGTCAGGCTATGGGGATGTGAAGGCCAAAGCAGATCTGGATTTATTTTTTTCCATGATTAATAGACCGCGCGGGATTCATCTATGCGGTAATCCGGACTGGGATTTTTTGCTGGGGCTTGATCTGGATGTCTTGTCGATGGATATTTATACCAACGCAGAAATTTTTTCCTCCTATGCGTCGTCCATTAAGCGCTTTATCGAAAAAGGCGGCGTGCTTGTCTGGGGAATCGTGCCGACCGGGATGGAATATTTTGAAAAAGAAAGCCATGATTCATTGATTGCGCAGATGGAAAGTGTCTGGCAAATCCTGGGGAAAAAAGGCATCGATATCGAACACATGCTGACAAAAAGTATGCTTTCTCCGGCGACCTGCTGCCTGGTCAATCCGGATAAGGAAAAAACAGTCGAAAACGCATTTGCATCAATTAACTATCTGTCAGAAATACTAAGAGAAAAGTATCGGCTCAATTAGTACGCTGTCATCCTGGCGGGAAGGAATGCAGATGATGCGCTGCAATCAAGGAGTATCGCATGAACGCTTTAACGCGTGAAGATCTTCAGAAACTTGATCACGAAGATCAACTGGCTTTTTTTCGAGAAGAATTTTCAATCCCGCAAGATGTGATCTATATGGACGGCAACTCTCTGGGTGCCATGCCGAAGGCCGTCGCCGGGCGCGTGAGTGAGGTGACAGAACGGGAATGGGGGTATGACCTTATCAAGAGCTGGAATACCGCCGACTGGTTCAATGCCCCGCAGCGCATTGGGGACAAAATCGCTAAAATTATTGGTGCCGATGCAGGTGAGGTCGTCGCAACGGATTCTACAAGCATTAACCTTTTCAAAGTGCTCGCTGCTGCGCTTGTGATCAATTCCGAGCGGTCTGTCATCGTTATGGAGGGCAGCAATTTTCCCACCGACAATTACATTGCCCAGGGGCTGGTTGAATTTCTGGGGCAGCAGAACCAGATCCGGTTTGTAGAAAAAGACGACCTGCTGGACGCGATGGATGACCGTGTGGCGGTTGTATCCTTGACCGACGTGCATTACAAAACCGGGCACCGGCTTGATATGCATGCCATCACCGCCAGGGCCCAACAGCATGGCGCATTGACCGTCTGGGACCTGTGCCACAGTGCCGGGGCCGTCCCTGTTGATCTGAATGGCGCAAATGCCGACTTCGCAGTGGGTTGCGGCTATAAGTACTTAAACGGCGGGCCGGGTGCCCCTGCTTTTATATTTGTGGCCAAAAGACACCAGAACCGTGTGAAGCAGCCCCTGACGGGCTGGTGGAGCCACAGTGCGCCTTTTGATTTCACCCGAGATTATGAAAGCGGTGAGGGTATCAACCGCATGCTGTGCTCCACACAGCCGATTATCAGCCTTTGTGCGCTGGAGGTGGGGGTGGATATCATGGCACGCGCCGATATTTCCAAAATCAGGGAAAAATCCAAAAAAATGGGTGATGCGTTCATCGCCCTGGCAGAGCAGAAATGCGCTGGATACGGCTTTGGAATCGCAAGTCCTCGCAATGCAGACAATCGCGGCAGCCAGGTCTCTCTGACCCACCGCAACGGTTATGCCATCATGCAGGCCTTGATCGAACGCGGCGTGATCGGTGATTTCCGGGCCCCGGATATCCTGCGCTTTGGTTTCACACCGCTTTATCTCAGATATGTGGATGTGTGGGATGCGGTGCGTATTCTGGCAGATATAATGGCCAATGAGATCTGGCAGGATCCGAAATACCAGATCCGGGCGGCTGTAACCTGATGCTCGGTAGAATCATGAAAGAGGCCATAGCGTTATGCTTTTCTGTGCAATGATATCCTATAGGGTTTTCGGGTTGGCGTATTTGTTGAACATGTGAATTTTTTAAAGCAAAAAAATCGACATAAAAAACATTAACAAGACACTGCCTGGAAAAACAAGCAATGCTTTGGCCCAATCCGACCAGGAGGTGGGCTTTACTTCTCTTTTATTTTTGAGCGATTCATCCATATGTTCCTGGATTTTTCTGACAAAGTCCTTTGCATAATGTGGCATAACCTGATCTGCCATATATCGCTTGAAATCCTTTTCAATTCTATGGCCGGATACCGACCAGTTTTCTGCGGATTTGCAAAATAAATCATACTCGTTGCGACCGGTTTCCAGGGAAAGGTTGTAAAGCGTATTCTCTTTTGCAGCCTGTTCATTCTGGCTGTCCTTTTGAAACTTACAATAACAGGCCCCAAAAAGGTATCCCACCAGCAATAGCGCACAGATCCCCGCAATTAAATCCTGTTCAGGTGCATATTGGGGGTCGGAATCAACGTCGTTGACGATAAGTGACGCCGGCATTTGGGAATACGCGATCGCATTGGGGTTCTTGTCTTCCGGACTGAAAAATGTAAAGCCAGCCATGCCCAGCATCACCAGCGCACCCATGGAATAGAAGAACGATAATTTTTTATCCATATCATCACCTTCCCTGGCTATGGCAGGAAGCGTTATTTTCTGTTTCTTAAAATATGCTTGTCATCATCCCGGTTTTTGTCAACATTTAGATGTCACAGACGATGCGGGCTCGTTGCCCGGTCTAAAATGATGGCCTCCAGGATTCAGCGGAGTCTTTTGCTTGCGAAAGGCTTTTCCGAAATGGGAATTTGACACGGTTTCGCTATCGAAGTTTCGTGGTGGGGATGTAGGCACGGCATTGGATGAAAATTATTCAAATCGCCAATTCTCCCTGCCTTGCCGAGCCGAAGTTTGCAGCGGATACGATTGATTGTGTGGATTGCCCGACTTCGCCCCAAAGGGCTACGTCGCGGCAGCCTGAGTTTTACGCTACGCTTCAAACGTAGGCTGGTGGAGGCGGCGGGAGTCGCAAACTGTTGATATCCACTAATATTTCAATTAGTTAAAATTTTTCTAATCGGTGCATGCCGTCTTAAATACCGTCAATAAATTCAGCAGCCTAGTGGAAATTACCAATCGGTCGGTTTTGAAATAGTCGTGCCCGGAATCGGGTCGGGCAGCTGACAGGCTTTTAAACTGCTTTCAAAGATGCCCTTGGTGAAATTGGCATATTTGGTCAAGGCCTTTGAAGGGTGGCGTTTCCGGTTTGTCGAAGGGTAGATCACCCCGATCATCTTTTTGTTCTGTTCCTTTATCAATCTGAGCGATTCGGCCAGGTCGCTGTCATTTGAAACGATGACCGCGCAATCGTACACATCCCTCCAGGCGTCATTTAAAACATGAACCGCAAGGTTGACGTCTGAACCCTTTTCTTCAGTCTTTATAATGTTGGCGAACTTGATGTGCTTGCCGAAGGTTTTGTCACTGATGGGGTAGGCCAGAGGCGCGTTGATCGTGTGGCTGTTGAACTGGCCGTAATGGACAGCCAGTTGGGGTATGTGTTTTTCCAATGCCCGTATGAAAGTCTTTTGGCGCACCGGCTGCTTTGGGTCTAATTTGCCGGTAACGATGGCTGTGAAATATTTGATGGCAAGGATATCGTGTTTGGGGCTGAGAACCTTTTTAAACAACGCCATGAAGTCGAGCCATTTGTAGGGCGTGTCTTTTACAACCCCGTAATAAAAATTGAAACCATCGATATAAATGTAGGTTCGCATTCTGGCCTATTTCAAAAAGCAAGGGCCACCCGAAGGTAGCCCCGCGCCCAAGGTCGAAACCGTTGGGGTAGTTAGTTCTTGCATGTCTGAATTTTATCACCGCACGGTCAAATGTCAATATAAAAGTGACAATATGTCATGGGTTAGACCGTGCTCATAGTCTTGACCCGCCCTTTAATGGGCGACCCCAGCCTGACAGCCTGCATTGCCATAGTTTTCAAATCCCAGCAAATCCATCAGTCGATCAAAATCAATAATGCCTTTCCTTTTTCTTGGATTCTTGATTTCATTATAATTTAACACACTCAAAGCGCTGTATCTTTTTTTTGCCTGGTATAGCCACTGAATCCATCTGCGGCGATCTCTTTGCAATTTTAAAAGAAATTCTCTCTTATGGCATCGGTGGGTTATATGCCAGACATGGCCGGGGATATAGTGTCTTTTTGCACGAGCCATTTTTCGTCGATTCCCTTAATTGGGCAGTTTTAGGGGAAAACCGATCGATTAAGACCGTTTCAAAGACGTTTTTAAAGCATTTTATTAGCAGTGTCAATTACTTGGCGTGGCCCGACCCCAGCCTCCCAGCCTGCAGCCTGTCACTATAAGAATTGACCAAATCGAGCACATACAATATATTGGGGTGAGAATAAATTCAGGTTTCGGAGTGATTCACAACCTGAGTTGCATGTATGCAAATCTTATCCAAAGAATTTTGACTGGTTGATATTTGTATAGTCTGGCAAGATAGGTCGGGAGTTTAAAGACAAGCATTAAACTATAGGTAGATCCATTGCGTATTCCAACCCAGCCTCAATCTTATTTTGACGATATTACAAATATTCCACGGATCAATGTATATGGTTCAAGCTAACATGTTTCAAAGAATTGCCGATTTATGCCAGCCCGCCATCCAGCTTGCCAAAGGTATCATCCTCATCTTGGATCAGGATGGGAAGATTATAAGTTTTAATGAATTTTTGGAGTCAACCACAGGATATTCGTATTCAGAGCTGAGCCAGAAAAATTGGTTTGATCTGCTTCTGCCCGAGAAGGAAAAGGACTCGGCAAAGCGATATTTTCGGCGGTTCATTCTTAGAGGAAAGTCGCCAATAAATATTGTCACAAGAATAATTACCCGTGCCGGCGGAGAACGCTTTATCGAATGGCACTACAAGCGACTTGAGGATGACGCGTCGGGAGTTGTCATCGGGTTGTTGGCAATCGGTCAGGATGTATCCGAACGTGTTGAACACGAAAAGCAGCTCTTGAATGAGCGAAATCAACTGGTCGAAAGAAACAAGGAGCTCACCTGCCTTTATAGCATGGCAAAGATTGTGGAGCAAAACAAGCCCCTTCCCCAAATGCTGGAGTCCATCGCAGCTATTATTCCCCCGGCGTTTCAATATCCGGCGTTCACTACCTCCATTATCCGCTTGGATCAGCATTCCTATGGTGGTCGGGATACGGCACTATCTGGGCCTGCCCTGACCGAAAACCTGGTTATCCAGAGGATTTCCCGGGGAAACATCGAGGTAATTTACTCGCCTCTAAAAAATGGCCACAAAACGAGTGAAACCTCCTTTCTCGATGAAGAGCGCGCCCTCCTGAAAAACATTGCTCACCATCTTTCACTGGCCATCGAGAAAAAGGAAGCGCTCGATATTAAAGCTGAGATAGAAAATCAGCTGCGGCATTCAGATCGACTGGCAAAAATCGGTCAGTTGACTGCCGGTGTGGCTCACGAACTAAATGAACCCCTTGGAAATATCCTTGGTTTTGCCCAACTATCGTCAAAGGCTACTGATCTTCCAGAACAAGTCTATAGTGATCTGGACAACATTATTAAGGCCGCTTTGCATGCCAGGGAAGTCATTAAAAAACTAATGTTTTTCAGTCGTCAGACCCCGCCGCGGGAAACCCTGGTGAATCTGAACCGACTGATTGAAGACGGTATTTATCTGTTTGAGTCCCGATGTGCTAAGAATGGAATTTTAGTGACAAAAAAACTTTACCAGGATTTGCCGGCCATAAAAGCCGATATGTCCCAGTTGCAGCAGGTTTTTACCAACCTGATCGTCAATGCGCTTCAGGCCATGCCTGAAGAAGGTAAGCTGAGCATTGAAACCTCGTGCGACGAAGACCATGTTTACCTGCGGGTTCAGGACTCCGGAACCGGTATGACTCAGGAAACATTAAAACAAATTTTTCTGCCGTTCTTTACAACCAAGGACATCAAACAGGGGACCGGTCTGGGGCTTTCTGTGGTTCACGGCATCGTTAAGTCCCATGGCGGCAGTATTGACGCGGAGAGTCGTATCGGGCAGGGTACCCGCTTCCAGATCAAATTTCCGCTGAGAAGGTTACCCCCGAAGGAAAAGAATGAATCATAAAAAAATAGCGCATAACAGAGCTAAGATTCTGGTAGTGGATGATTCACCGCCCACCTTGGAAG
>Ga0255055_10001842_pt1 | contig 15161 bp, 11 predicted proteins | sample JV7_2_27_MG_FD_188633 | JGI IMG/M metagenome (GOLD analysis project Ga0255055, IMG submission 188633) | Seawater microbial communities from Jervis Inlet, British Columbia, Canada - JV7_2_27 | ecosystem: Environmental > Aquatic > Marine > Inlet | place: Canada: British Columbia | collected... | reverse complement strand
ACCTCCGTGCCTTACGATCGGATCGACGCCGCCGGCGCAACACGGCTCTTTGGAGAGGCCGCCGCCATCGAGTTCGGCGACAACCACATCCGGCTATCGATGGCCCCCCGTTCGGCGGCGATGTGGCTCCTCCGGTAGGCGATCGACTTCCGGCCTCCTCCTCGCCGACCTGTAGCCTCTGATGAATGACCGACTTGGAGGACTTCGGCGGCAACGAGTGGCTCGTCGAGGACATGTACCGCCGCTATCTCGACGCACCCGGATCCGTCAGCGACGCGTGGCGTGAGTACTTCGGCGACTACCAGCCCCAGGGTCGCGTCGCTCCGCCGCCCGAACAGGTCGTCACGGCCGTGCCGCTTCGTAGCATCGAGTCGCCGCCGACCGGCGAAGACCCCACCTTCGACAATGCCGAACTCGTCGAGTTGCACGGCGCCCCCGCCACGATCGCGCGGCGGATGGACGAGAGCCGGGCACTGCCGACGGCGACATCGGTGCGGTCGTTGCCGGCCAAGCTCCTCGAGGTGAACCGAACCATCCTCAACAACCAATTGGCTCGCACGGGTGGAGGCAAGGTGTCGTTCACCCACATCATCGGTTGGGCCGTCATCAATGCATTGATCGAGCGACCGGCCCTCAACGCGGCATACGCCGAGATCGACGGCAAACCGAACCGTGTCCAGTACGAGCATGTCAACCTCGGTCTCGCCATGGACGTCGCACGCAAGGACGGCTCGCGCACCTTGCTCGTCCCATCGATCAAAGCGGCCGACACGTTGACGTTCCGCGAGTACTGGATGGCCTACGAAGAGATCGTGAGACGTGTGCGGTCCGGTGAGGTGACGCCGGACGACTTCACGGGCACGACCGCAACCCTCACCAACCCCGGAACCGTAGGAACCGTCCAATCCGTGCCGCGGCTCATGCCGGGTCAAGGGGTCATCGTTGGCGTCGGGGCCATCCAGTTCCCCCCTGAATACGAGGGATCCGACCCTGTGACGCTCGCCGCCCAGGGCATCGGCCAAACGCTGACGGTGACATCGACCTACGACCACCGCGTGATCCAGGGCGCCGAGAGTGGTCTGTTCCTGAAGCGGATCCACGAACTGCTCGTGGGAGCCGAGGGCTTCTATGAAGAGATCTTTTCCTCCATGGCGATCCCATATGTTCCCGCACAGTGGGCTGCCGATCGCAACCCTCCGCCGGGGAGCCGGCAATGGGCGGAGAAGCAAGCACGGGTGTTCCAGCTCATCAACATGTACCGCGTACGCGGCCACCTGATCGCCGATCTCGACCCGCTTCGCCAGTTTGCCCCTCGCATTCACCCGGAACTCGACATCGGCACGTACGACCTGACCATCTGGGATCTCGACCGTGAGTTCGCCACCGGCGGGCTGGGTGGTCGCACTCGTATGAAGCTCGGCAACATCCTGGGGGTGCTCCGCAATGCCTATTGCCGGACGATCGGTGTCGAGTACATGCACATCCAGGAACCCGAGGAGAAGCTGTGGATCCAGAACCACGTCGAGGACGGATACCCGGAGATCAGCCTCGAGCACAAACGGCGGATTCTCCAGAAACTCAACGAGGCAGAGGCCTTCGAGCGTTACCTCCACACCAAATACCTCGGAGCAAAGCGATTCTCGCTCGAAGGTTCTGAATCCCTGATCGCGCTCCTCGATCTGATTCTGCATCAGGCAACCGATGCCGGCATGATCCGGGCCGTGCTGGGCATGGCGCACCGGGGGCGCTTGAACGTTCTGGCCAACATCGTCGGCAAAGACCTCGCCACGATCTTCCGGGAGTTCGAGGGTGCCGGCGAGATCGAGGATCCCGGTTTCTCCGGCGATGTGAAATACCACCTCGGGGCAGAAGGCGTGCACACCTCGCTCGCCGGCATCGATCTCGATGTCGAGGTTGTAGCGAACCCGAGCCATCTCGAGGCCATCGATCCGGTGCTCGAGGGCGTTACGCGGGCAATCCAGGACATGACCGATGGCCCGAGCCCCGACCTCATCCTCCCCCTTCTCATCCATGGCGACGCCGCCTTCGCCGGGCAGGGTGTCGTGGCAGAGACCTTCAACCTGTCTCAGCTCGAGCCGTACTACACCGGCGGCACCGTGCACATCGTCGTCAACAATCAGGTTGGTTTCACCACGGCGACGGTCGATGCCCGTTCCAGCCATTACGCGACCGACGTGGCAAAGATCGTCCAGGCTCCCATCTTTCATGTCAACGGCGATGATCCAGAGGCCGTCGCCCAGGCAGGAGCACTGGCCTTCTCCTACCGAATGGCGTTCCACAAGGACGTGGTCATCGACCTGATCACGTATCGGCGCCTCGGCCACAACGAGGGCGACGAGCCGACCTACACCCAGCCGCGCATGTACCAACTCATCGACGAGCACCGGTCGGTGCGCAAGCTCTACATGGAGCGGCTCGTCAACACCGGCGATATTTCCGTCGAAGAGGGGGCGGCCGTTCTCGAGTCGTTCAGGAGGATCCTCGACGAAGCGATGGCAGCGACGGCCGATGTCGAGCCGCCAAAGTTCTTTCTCCAGGAGGAGAGTGACACTCCGCCGTCGACAATCCTCGATCCAGCGGTGGTGGCGCACATCGCACAACGTCTCCGCAGTTATCCCGACGGCTTCACGGTGCATCCAAAACTGGAGCGGGTGCTCTCCGACCAGGCCTCGAGATTCGAATCGGGCCATTTCGACTGGGGTATGGCCGAGGCCATGGCCTTCGGTTCGCTGGCCCTCGAGGGGCATCCGACCAGGCTCGTCGGTGAGGATTCTGAGCGGGGGACCTTCAGCCATCGCCATGCCGTACTCGTCGATTACGTGACGTCGCAGACCTTCGTGCCGCTCCAACATCTGTCCCCAAACCAGGCCCCGGTAGAGATCTATGACTCGCTTCTGTCTGAGTACGCCGCCATGGGCTTCGAATACGGCTACTCGCGCGGCAACCCCGGCGCCCTCGTCATCTGGGAAGCACAGTTTGGCGATTTCGTAAACGGGGCTCAGGTGGTGATCGACCAATTCCTCGTGACGGGGTTCGACAAGTGGAACCAGAGGTCGGGATTGACCCTGCTGCTTCCCCATGGCTTCGAGGGCCAGGGCCCCGAGCATTCGAGTGCCCGGATGGAGCGCTTCTTGCAGTCTGCGGCCGAGGACAACGTGCGGATCGCGGTGCCGACGACCTCCGGCCAGGCGTTCCATGTGTTCAGGCGCCAGTCCCTCTGGTCCAAGCAGCGTCCGCTCATCGTGATGTCTCCGAAGTCACTGTTGCGCACGAGAGCGTCGTTCAGCCCCGGCGAGGTGCTCACCGAGGGCCGGTTCCACACGGTTATCCCCGACACGATCGTCACGGTCGGGGCGCGGAGGGTGGTGCTGTGCACCGGAAAGATCTACTACGAGCTCGCGGCGCATCGTGAGTCGGCGGGCATCGACGACGTGGCGATCGTCCGCGTCGAGGAGCTGTACCCGTTTCCCGCAGCAGCCATCGTTGAAGCGCTCGAGCCCTACGGCGACGCGGAGATCGTTTGGGTCCAAGAGGAGCCGGCGAACATGGGGGCGTGGCGATTCATCTCGCGCTATCTGTTCGTCGAAGCCGGCCGCTCCGTTCGGGGGATCTACCGAAGGGAGTCGGCGAGCCCGGCAACCGGGTCGTACCAGACCCACCAACGCGAGCAGCGCGAGCTGATAGCACGGTCCTTCGCCTGACCTTGCCCCGTTTTGGCGTAACTGGACACGGATATTCGTGTCCAGTTACGCCAAAACAGAGGGAGAAAAAAGACCTCTCAGTCGGCGGCGGCGACGAGCACGTTGCACGGCGCCAACTGGATGATGCGCGAACTCGTGCTCCCCATGAAGAGCCGGCGCAACTCGCCGGCATGGCGGTTCCCCACAACGATGAGATCGGCCCCGACGGACATCGCGTAGTCGACAACGCTCTCCGATTCGACGCCATCGAGATCGACATGTGTCGCCGACACGCCGACCGCTGCGAACACCGGGGCGATCCTCTCCCAGACGGCCGCCCGCTGGGCGGCGGCGACCTCCTCCCGTCCGAGGGGGATGTCCTGGAACAGGGTGTGGATCGCCTCCGGGAGGTTGACGACGTGCACCGCATGCAGATCCGCGTCGAGGTCGATGGCATATCGAGCTGCGGCGCGGGCCGCAGCCTCGCCATGGTCACTGTTCTCCACCGCAGCAATGATGAGGCGGCCGCGCGAGTCCTGACCAACGGATCCTTCCATGCCGACCTGAGACTACCGGACGGTTGCGACCTCCCGATACAGCTCCACATAGCGGGCGGCGCTCGGCGCCCAAGACCAATCCGCGGACATGCCATGAGCCACGGCACTCGCCCAGACCTCGGGCATGCTGGTCCGATAGCGACCCGCCCGGCGGATGGTCTTGGTCAGCGAGGCGTTGTGGAACGAGCGGAAAACGAAGCCGGTCCCTGCACGGGCATCCTCATCGATGTCGATCACGCTGTCGGCGAGGCCGCCTACGGCGTGCGCGATCGGTGGCGCACCGTACCGCATCGCGTACATCTGGCCCAGGCCGCAAGGCTCGTACTCCGACGGCATGAGGTAGGCATCGACACCGGCGAACACGCGACGCGCCAGCTCTTCGGTGAACGGTCGGTGCACGATGGCCCTTCGATGTCGGGCCGCCCAACCGTCGATGACCGGATCGAGCTCGCCGTTGCCGACGAACACGAACCGGTGACCTTCTTCGACGAGAGAATCGATGTCATAGTCGAGGAGCTGCAATCCCTTTTGCATGGCCATGCGCCCCACGTTGCCCAGGAGGAAGCCGTCGTCGATCCTGAGCTCGGCGAGCAACGCGAGGCGGTTCCCGACCCGCGATCTTGGGTCTTGGGCGCTGAAGGTAGCCTCAAGGGCCGGATCGGTCGCGGGATTCCACAGATCCGTGTCGATGCCGTTGAGGATCCCGATAATCGGACTCCGCAGGTCGCGAATCACGCCTGCGAGTCCGAATCCGGTGGGATCCTGGGTCAGCTCCCGCGCATGGGTCGGGCTCACCGTGGTCACCTGGTCGGCCCCGACGATTCCCGCCTTCAGGAAACTCGCTTCTCCGTACCACTCGATAGGGCCGCCGAGCGCCGCGTCCACATGCGTCAGGCCCAGGATCGAGGTCGTCTCGTCGAGCGGGCCGAGGAGCGCGTACGAGGCGTTGTGGATGGTGAACACCGTCGGGACGGAGGCCTTGAGCGCAGCCGGCCCGACGTGGGAGTCGTTGAGATGGAGGATGTCGAAGGAACTGGAGAGCTCCGCAACGGCTCGCGAGAAGACGCCGAATCGTTCCCAGTTGTCCTCGTAGCCGGTGCCGGCCCTCGGTCCATACACCCCGGGCCTGTCAAAACGGCCGTCCAGGAACATCGCTACGTCCACGCCGTCGAGGTCGATCTCCTTCCACAACGCCTTCCCGGCCTTCGTGCCGTAGCCGGGAATGGCAACCGTGACGTCCAGGCCGAGCGCGACGAGCGCCCTCGCCAGACCGGCGACTGCTTCGCCGAGACCCCCGGTGCGCACCAGCGGGGAGATCTCTGCCGCGGCGAGGAGGACCTTCATCGGACCAGCCTCATCGAAGCCCCCGTCTCGCGCAAGCCGACATCCCAGAGCCGTTTTGGCGTAACTGGACACGAGTATTCGTGTCCAGTTACGCCAAAACGGGCTTGATCAGCGCTTGCGGACCGGGGAGAGCAGGCTCCTGCCCATCGACCGGAGCGCCAGGTTCAGCCTCACGTTGCCGAAATTCTTCCATTGCCGCCGCTTGTCGACACAGACGATCTCCGTTGTGGGTTCATCGTCCACGTCGAAGTGACGGGCGACCGAACGCAGCGTGTGCTGCCAGATACGGTCCTCCATACGCCCGGCGCCCAGCTTGAAAGCGAGCTCGAACACCGGATCGCTCGCCCGGATCAACAGCTGCACCTGAGCTATCACCACGCCGTCGTGGTCCTCATGTGACGAGAACGTCACCCAACCGGCGAAGACATGGCCCTCCGGTGTCATGTACGTGAACGAACGGTCGTCCGCGTAGAGCACCATCACGCCGGTCGATAGCGTCATCGGACCCTGGCTGGTGTTGATCACGCCCACCTCTCCCGGCTTCAGGCCGGCGATCGGTGCATAGAAATGGTTGTTGTCCGGCCAGAACTCCCCGTAGTTGGCCTTCCATTCGGTAATGACCCGCTCCGGTGTTGTGTCGGCTCCATCGAGACGCACCTGATAGGTCTTTTGCCACATCTGGCCGAAGCCCTGTAACGCTCCGCTGAGTTTCCTCCCGGTCAGCTTCGGATCGACGGCTCCTTCCGGGGCCACGACCTCGAGGTGTTCCCGGTTCGCTGCCCAGTTGTCCGAGTTCTCTGCGCCATCCGTCATTGCATCCTCCTAGCCGGCGCCGGCGAGAACCGCAGCCTCGTCGGGGTAGATCGTGATGGCCTCGTCGAGCCGGGTGAGCGAGAAGATCTCCCGGTAGTGGTCGGTGAGGCCGAAGGCGACGAGCTGATGGCCCTGGCGCTGCGCCCGGATGAGCGTCGTGACCAGGAGGCCGATGCCGCCACTGTTCATGTAGTCCAGGCCCTCGAAGTTGAGTGCGACCACTCGCACCCCGCCTTCGGAGGCGCGTTCGTGGGCTTCCACGATCACGTCTTCGCAAAAGCCGTTGATCTCGCCCTCGATGTCGATGATGCGGATGCCATCCCCTGCATCTCGCACTCGCATCGCCACGTTCACATCTGGCATTCCGTTTCCTTTCATCGGGACACTGCGGCTGCTGCTTCGTCGTCGTAGATATCCATGAAGTCCGAGAGGCGGGTGATCTCGAAGATGTGCCGGTAGTGGTCGGTGAGGCCACATGCCGACACCGGACGGTTCTCTGCTCTCGCCTTGGCGAGTATCCCGACGATGAGAGCGATCCCGCTCGAGTTGATGAAGCCGACGTCCGCGAAGTCGAGCAGCACCGGACCGCTGATCTCGGCGCCGAGGCTGTCGAAGCCGGCGCCGGATTCCTTGACGATGTCTCCGCTCATCCTGACGACGGTGACCCCGTCGCCCGGTTCGATCACGTAGGAGAAGGCCTCAGCAGGCATCATTCCCTCCCTTTCGAATTCATGGTGTGGCTTTCAAGTTCAGGTGTGTCTTTCAGGTTCATGGTGAGTCGCACGGTGAAATCGTCGCCGTCGGCCACGGTCGACAGGTCGTCGACCATCTCCTCGATGAGAAAGAGGCCCCACCCTCGCGGCGACTGCTCGCCGGCGAGCTTGGCTTCGAGGTCGGGCTTCTCCACATCCATCGACCCTCGAGAGCCGCCGTGGTCGGTGACCGAAACCACGAGCCGGTCGTCGATGACCACGACTTCAACATCGACGAGCAGCTCGGGCTCGGCTCTGTTGCCGTGCTCAATGGCATTCATCGCAGTCTCGGACACCGCGGTCTGGAGCCGTTGAAGACGGTCCTCCGGCAACTCATCACCGACGGCTGCCGTGACACGATCCATCACCTCGCGTTCGTTGCCGAAGACGCTGCTCACGCTGAACGCCGTCAACGTGGTCGAGTCCTCCATGAACGTTTCCGCCGCGTCACGAGCCGACGAGAGACGACGGATCGAGACGAGGGTGACATCGTCTTCTTGTTCGGCGCCGACGCCGGCATAGGCGTCGAGGTCGGTGATCAGATCGCCGAGCAGGTCGCCATTCGGTCCGATGGCGGCGACCCGTCCCATGAGACGCGGGAAGCCGTACATCTCCCCATTCGGGTTGTGTGCCTCGACAATGCCGTCGCTCGACAACAACACCAGCTCGCCCGGTTCGATGATGGCTGTGTGGACGTCATAGTCCGATCCCGGCATCAGCCCCAGCGGCATGCCCGTCGCTCTGAGCTCGATGACTCCGGAGGTGGTACGAACATAGGGGAGGTTGTGCCCGGCGTTGGCGAAGGTCACCTTCCCCGACGCAGGGTCGAGGACCATGTAGAGGCATGTGACGAACATTGCCGGTGGGATCTCATCGACGAGGGCTTCGTTGACATCGGCAAGGATCACAGCCGGGTCGTCGGACCTCTCCGACGCGGCCCGCAGGGTCGACCGGCACGTCGCCATCACCAACGCCGCCGGCACCCCTTTGTCGGTGACGTCGCCGATGATGATCCCGAGACGTCCGTCCGGATGGGCGATGTAGTCGTAGAAGTCTCCGCCTACGGCTCGCGCCGGGCGGTAGAAGGCGTCGATCTCCCACCCGGGGACGTTGGGGAGTTCCTTGGGCAGCAGCGTCTGCTGGATGAGAGATGCAACCTGCAGCTCCTGCTCGATGCGCTCGCGTTCCGAGGCGGCATCCTGCTGCTCGCGCACGAGCTGGGCTACCCGAATGGCGGGCGCCACCTGAGAGGAGAGGTCGGAGAGCAACCGGCGGTCGTCGGTCGAATACGGCTGGTCCGAGCGCCGCTGGCCGAGGTTCAACGTCCCGATCAACTCACCTCGGCTGACGAGCGGAACGACAAGTTCGACGCCGGCATCACGCAACGCCTGAGCGGCGGGTGAGGCAACCGAGTTCTCGGTGAGGTCGACAGGGCCGCCGGCGTCGACCAGCACGAGTTCGAGCTGGTCCCCCGGCGGGATCTCGATGCTCGTGTCCACGAGCGTCTCGGTGGCCGGGGTCACAGGCTCTTTCGGTGTTTTGGATCGTTTGAAGATCGCCATATCCCAACCTTTCGACTCTCTTTCTACTCCCCAGCCGTTCCCGTATCGTTACGGGATCTGATCCACACGCCTGCTGCGACGGGCTGGAGCGTCTGGCCGACGACTGCGATCCACTCCTCCATCACCACATCCACGTCGAATTCCCCCTGAAGCCGGGAGGCGAAGTCTTCCGTGACACGCCTGACGTCGTACCGGTTTCGGTAGAAGCGACGATCGACGAATGCCTGTACTCGCTTCCGCACGGGACTGAACAATGCCACCACTGCCAGGGTCGAGACCACCACGGCCAGATCACCGTCCAACGGAAGCAGCGAACGCAGGATGAACACCGCGGCGCTGTACACCAGGGCGAGCGACACCACGACGATGGCGTACACCACCGTCCGGTTGATCACACGATCGATGTCGAAGAGGCGGTAGCGAAGCATGCCGATGCCGATCGTCAGCGGAACCAGTAGCACCGATACCGCCAGCACCGCCGAACCGAGGTCGTAGACCGCCTCACCGGCAAAGAGATCGAGCCCGACCTGGGTGAAGACGGCGAGTATCCCGACGACGGTCGCGCCCCAAGCAAGCCATTTCAGCTGCTGGCGCTCCACGCCGGCCGAACGGCGATAGCGCAGCACGAATGCAAGGAGGGCAACGAAGCTGGCGATCTGCCACCCGACGAACATGAAGCCGAAGAGAGCCTCCAGCACACCCGTGGGCTCAGAGTCGACGGTGAGCACCTCCGGCCCGAGATAGGCGTTGAGAGCAAACACGATGAACGAACCCGAGAGCCCCATCGAGAACACGACAAGCACGAACATCGCGAACCTCTCAAACCGGGTTTCGAGGCGCCCGGTGGTGAAGAGGACGATCGCAGCGATCATCGAGCCGAGACCCAATGCAAACAGTGAGACCAACACGAGGCCGACCAACGTGGCGACTTCGGATGGGTCGTCGCTGGAGTCGACCGATCGGATCAGTGAAGCTCCCAGGAACATCAGAGACGAGAGCAGCCCTCCGGCCATGAACAGCCAGCCAATCGCGTTTCTCGGCTGGGCACGAGCGATCAGCCAGCCGACGACGAGAAATGACGCCGCCCACAGCGCGGGCGCTCCGGGAAAACCCCAGGCTTCGAGAGACGTGCTGCGGAACGTCAACACGAGACCGGCCACGATGACCGCCGCCGTCGCGACACCGAGGATCCAGGCAATCGTCCGCTGCGATCCGCTCATGTGCGGTCAGTTAGGGTCATCATGACGAGAACGTAGTCGCCAACCGTCACGGCTGCGTTACGAAACAGGCCATGTGTCAGAAGATCGACACGTTACGAACTCGCAGCCGTTGCGAACTCGTAACGATCCTGTGCCACAATGCCGGCTCATGGGCCTCGACATCAAGCTGCTCGGACCACCGGCGATAACGGTGGACGGGAAACCGTTCCGGGTGGATACCCGCAAGGCGACGGCCGTGCTCGGGCTCGTCGCTTGCTCCCCCGGCCCGGTCGCCCGCGCCAGCCTCGCCGCCATGCTGTGGCCCGAGGCAGATAGCGAGCGCTCGAGAGCGGTCCTGCGCCGAACCCTTTCGGCATTGCGCTCGGGCCTGGGGGACCCGGACCGGCTGATCACATCTCGCCACGAAGTGTCCATCGCCCACCACGACGACGTGCTCATCGACGTGGCCCGTTTCGACGCACTTGTTGCCGAAGCCGACACCTCATCTCTGTTGGAGGCGGCTGCGCTGCATCGGGGGCCGTTCATGGCCGGCTTCAGCCTGCGGGATGCACCCGAGTTCGACGACTGGATGATGGCGACCGCAGCCGAGTACGAGCGGGCGGCGGCACGGGCGTTCGAGCGGCTCGTCATCCAGTTGAGAGAAGAGGGCCGCATCGACGAGGCCGTCGAGGCGACTGCTCGTTGGCTCGAACTCGACCCTCTCCACGAGCCGGCCTATCGCACGTTGATGGAACTGCAGGCCGCGGGGGGGGATCGAGCAGCCGCGGTGAAGACCTTCCGGAGATGTGTCAGGACGTTTCGTGACGAACTTGGCGTGGCGCCCCTCCCCGAGACGGCCGACCTCTACCGACGGATCATCGAGGGCGCCCCCGCCGTCACCACCGCGGTTCGAGGCACTCCCGATGTGCATCAGCCACTGCGACCCACCTTCGTCGGCAGGGCGGACGATCTCGCAACCGCGAGAAACGCGTACGCGCAATCACCCGAGCGTTCGCAGACCCTCGTCCTCGGTGGAGAAGCGGGCATCGGCAAGACCCGGCTGATCGAGGAACTCGTCACAGAAGTCAACGACGTCTCGTCGATCACGGCAACGGCGCACCCCGTCGGACGCCCGGTGGCTTTCGGACTCGTCGCCGCTGCCCTCGGCGAGGCCATCCGCCTCCCCGGTGCCGCCGCGGGGCTCGGTGAAATCTCGACGCGATGGCTCGCCGAGGCAGCACGGCTCGTACCGACGATCACCGACCTCGGCGTGGACTTGCCGGAGGCGCCACCCCTGGACGGACCGGGGGGCCATCAGCGGCTCATCGAGGGGGTGGCGCGCACACTCCTGGCATCGGTCGAAGAGCCCGGGATCATCGTATTCGAAGACCTGCAGTGGGCCGATGATGCCTCGGTCGAGACCATCTCGTTGCTCATGAACCTGCCGCGCCCGCATCTCGTCGTGTTGAGCTACCGGGATGGCGAGATCGCGGCTGCGCATCCGCTGACCGAGACCGTCAGGGAGGCGCGCCGCAAGGGCACCGCAACCATCGTCCACCTGAATCGTCTCAGTAGAGACGACGTCGGCGTTCTGATCGAGAGCGGCGCAGGCAACAATCGCGTCGACGCCGACGAGGTATTCGCCGTCACGGAGGGGGTTCCCTTCTTCGTCGTCGAGTACCTGGCCGCGTCGACGGATGGTGCCGTGTCGGGCGAGATCCCGCAAGGAGTTCGTGACCTCATCGCCGGCCGCCTCGCCACCGTCGACGAGCTCGACCGTCAGCTCGTGGATGCTGCCGCGGTGATCGGCACATCTCACGACTTCGTCACGCTGACGGCCGTGTCGGGAAGGAGCGACGAGGAGACGCTGCACGGTATCGAACGACTCCTCACCTCTGGCCTCATCGCCGAGGTCACCGATGGGCATTTCGATCTCACGCACAACCAGATCCAGCAGTTCGCCTACAGGGACATCAATGGAGCCCGGCGCCGGCTGCTGCACGGCCGCATGGCCGATCACCTCCTCGCCCACGGCAGCGACCTCACCGAGACCGCGCTCGCGGCTGGCCATTTCGAAGCGGCGGGCCGCGGTGACGAATCGGCCGCCACCCACACGTTGGCTGCCCAAGCGGCCGCGGAGCTCTACGCCAACCGTGAGGCCCTGGAGCACTACGAGTCGGCGTTGGCGCTCGGCGCCGACGAGAGCACAGGCATTCGGGTAGCAATGGCAGATCTGGCGGCACGGCTCGGCGACTACCCGAGAGCGCTTGAAAACCTGGAGACGGCGGCGGCCGGGGCCGCCGACGGCGATATGGCGCTCGTCGAGCGCAAGCTCGCCGGCATCCACGCCGCGCTCGGAGACTGGGCCCTGGCCGAAGCGGGATACGCGGCGTCTCTCGAAGCGGCCGATGATGATCCACTCGGGCGATCACGAGCCCTCACGGCGTGGGCGTGGACGGCTCACCGACGCGGCGATCCGGAACACGCCGTCGAGCTCGCCCGTCAGGGCCTGGAGGCCGCCACGCTGAGCAACGACGACCTCGCCCTGGCCGAATCCCACAATGTGCTCGGCGTGATCGAACGGCCGGTCGACGCCGGCTCGGCGCGCCGCCATCACGAAGCCAGCCTCGAGTTGGTGGGATCCACCAGTCCCGCAGTTCGCGCCGGGGCTCTCAACAACCTCGCGGTGACCCATCGTATGATCGGCCAGCCTGCTGCAGGAATCCCCTTCGCCCGCGAGGCCATCGATATCTGTTCCATGATCGGCGATCGCCACCGCGAGGCTGCCGCTCACAGCAACCTCGCCGACCTCCTCCATAGGGACGGAGATTCCGCCGCTGCCCTCGAAGAGCTCAAAGCCTCCGCGGCGCTGTTCGCCGAGATCGGAACCGGTGGGGAGACCTTCCGCCCCGAGATCTGGAAGCTCACCGAATGGTGAGCGGCGATGCCACGGTCGTCGGCTCTGGTCCCAACGGCCTGGCCGGCGCCATCACCCTGGCACGGGCGGGACTCGAGGTTCGAGTGCTCGAAGGGGCAGACACGATCGGCGGTGGAACCCGAACGGCAGAACTCACCCTCTCCGGCTTTCGGCACGACATCTGCTCCGCCATCCACCCGCTGGCGATGGCCTCGCCCTTTTTCGCCGGGGTCCCGCTCGAGGACCACGGAGTTCGCTGGATCGAACCGCCGTTTGCCGTTGCTCACCCGCTCGACGATGGGAGTGCCGGTCACATCGAACGGTCGCTCGACAGGACCGTGGCCGCGCTCGGCGTCGACGGGAGGGCCTACCGCCGTCTCGTGGGTCACGCCGTCGAGAACTGGCAAGTCATTTCGGACGCCGTGCTCGCCCCACTGCTCACCATCCCGAAGAACCCCTTCACCCTCGCTCGCTTCGGCCTCCCGGCCACCGCGCCCGCGGCGCCCTTGGCCCGCCGGGCGTTCAAGACCGCGAGAGGTCAAGCGCTGTTCGCCGGTCTTGCCGCCCATTCGATCGTGCCGCTCACCCGGCCGCTCACTGCGTCGTTCGCGGTGGTGCTGGCCGCGACGGCACATGTCGTGGGCTGGCCCTTCCCGGCGGGGGGCTCCGATCGCATCGCCGCCGCACTCAGCAGCTATCTCGAGACGCTCGGCGGGCGGGTGGAAACCGGTCATTGGGTCGATGACCTGGCGTCCCTCGAAGCCCCGCTCACCCTTCTCGACGTGACCCCCCGCCAGATCCAGGCAATGGCCGGCGATCTTCTCCCGGGCCGGATCGCGCGGTCGTACGAGAGGTTCCGCTACGGACCGGGCGTCTTCAAGGTGGATTACGCGCTCGATGGACCGGTTCCCTGGACTGCTGAAGCGTGCTTCCTGGCCGGAACGGTCCACGTCGGCGGGACGCTCGACGAGATCACAGCGGCCGAGGCGGCGGTGGGTCGAGGAGAGCTTCCCGACCGGCCGTTCGTACTCGTGGCACAGCAGAGCTCGTTCGATGACACGAGAGCTCCGGCGGGGAAGCACACGCTGTGGGCGTACTGCCACGTACCGGCAGGATCGACGTTCGACATGACCGGCCGTATCGAGGCGCAGATCGAGCGGTTCGCCCCGGGGTTTCGCGATCTCGTGCTGGATCGACACGTGATGAATACCGAAGCAATCCATGCATACAACCCCAACTACATCCTCGGCGATATCTCCGGCGGTTCCCACGGTGGCCTGCAGTCGGTGTTCCGACCGCGCCTGACGACCAACCCTTATGCCACAGGTATCCCCGGGGTCTACCTGTGCTCGTCGTCCACGCCGCCGGGGGCCGGCGTCCACGGCATGTGTGGGTTTCACTCCGCCAACACGGCGCTGGTTTCCTCGGTGGTCGGCTGAGTGCCGCGTCGACAACGGATGTCCGCGATGTCCTGGCACGAGGCCGGAGTCTTCGACGCACTCGGCGTCCTCCTCGACCCGGTGCGCCTGCCGTACATCGTCGGTGCCGTCCGCGCCGAACTCGGCCCCGGCCTTCACCGCACGCTCGATCTCGGAACGGGGGGAGGAAGTCTGGCGGAGGGGCTCGCGTCAGCGGGTCTGTCCGTTGTGGGGCTCGACCCGTCCCTGCCCCCCTCGGCAAGGGCTCTCCATAACGGCATGGGCGCGTTCGTCGGCGGGTACGGCGAACAGCTGCCGTTTGCGGATGGCGCGTTCGACGTCGTGGTTTGCATGGAGGTTCTCGAACATGTCGAAAACGCTGCCGCAGTGGTGGCCGAGGCCGGCCGGGTGCTGCGGCCGGCCGGCGTCTTCGCATTCTCCGGACCGAACCGAACGGTGATCAATCGCCTCGGCTTCGTGTTCATCGCCCAGGATGTCCTCGGCCTGATCCCCCGGGGCACCCACGACTGGGCCCGGCTGCTGCGACCCGAAGACATGCGGCGCCTCCTGCGGGCGTCTTCTATCGAGCCGGTACATACCGCCGGCGTTGGCTTGAGGCTACGAAACACCCCCGTGGCAGTCTTGGCCGGTCTCGGGCTCCTGACCAGGCACCTGACGTACCCCGAGGCCGCACGACGGATCGACCTCGAGACCACCAGGCGTCAGTCCGTGGCTTACCAGGGTTACGGGATCAGGCGCCAGGGTCAAAGGATCAGGCAAAGGGATCCGCGGCAACCGCAGTAGGAGTTGGAGTCGCCACGTCGTTGCTCAGGTCGAGAGTCGATCGTTCCTTGGTCTCCTGAGCGATGTCGATAATCGTCGCCCAGTCGTCGAGCTC
>Ga0255055_10001841_pt1 | contig 15164 bp, 16 predicted proteins | sample JV7_2_27_MG_FD_188633 | JGI IMG/M metagenome (GOLD analysis project Ga0255055, IMG submission 188633) | Seawater microbial communities from Jervis Inlet, British Columbia, Canada - JV7_2_27 | ecosystem: Environmental > Aquatic > Marine > Inlet | place: Canada: British Columbia | collected... | reverse complement strand
CGATCCACGAGGGACTCCGCTTCGTGCACCACAAGGACCGCCTCTTCAGGGTGGCCCGCGAGCACGCGTCGAGCTACGGCGTGCCGTGCGACTGCGAGGTGATCGTCGCCCACCACATCTACGACGGGATCCTCTCGGCCGCCCGACGCCTGCGTCCGGATCTGCTGTTGATGGGCTGGAAGGGCTACACGAACACCCGGGAGCGGATCTTCGGCGAGGTGTCCGACCATGTGATCCGGCACGCGCCCTGTGATCTCATGCTCCTGAAGATCGGCCGGGAGTCGGAGCGCCACCGTGTTCTGCTCCCGACCGCCGGCGGACCGCACGCCCGGCTGGCCGCGGAGTTCCTCGGGATCCTCTCCCATGCGGAGCCCATGAACGTGACCGCATGCTACGTGGTGCCGCCCGACGCGTCGCGGGAGGAGCAGGATCAGGCGGACGTGTGGATCGAGAAGACGCTGGAGCGGTTCTCGGACGGGGGAGGCGTCGAGAAGCTTCTCATCGAGTCGGATTCGGTGGCCGGCGGCATCGCCAAGGCCAGCAAGGACTATGACCTCGTCGTTCTGGGGGCGGCCAAGGAGCCGCTGTTCCGCAGGGTCCTGGTCGGCGACATCGCCGCCAAGGTCGTCCGCTACTCTCCGGCCTCCGTCATGCTGGTGAAGCGGTACGAGGGCCGGCTCCGGTCCGTGTTGAAGAGGCTACTGGGCTGAACCCCGGGCGGTGAGATTGACCTCGGGCGGTGCGACGGGGCTGCGGCACCTTCGTGACTCCGGGGCGGCTCCGTCGACCCCTGGCGGGATCCGTTAGAAGATGGATACAATGAGACAGCGGTCGTTACCTCGGCAGGTCCCCCCTGAGGTTGCGGTACTTTTTCGTGTAGAGGCTGTGAGTAGTATGCGTGACGACCCGGGCCGGGCGGCATTGCCTATCGTCGGGATAGGATTCCTGCTTGCGATTCTGCTGATTGGAGGCATTCAGCTTCTCATCAACGTGTTCTAGGATCTGTTCCAAGATCGGCACGAGCAGCAGGATTCAGTCGACCGCGTGGGAACATCTGTAGGAAACCTCACCACATTCCAGCACAAGCCTTTCCCTACATACGTCCGGCTGAGATCACCTTAGAATCTTCTTTAATGTCCTCGACCTTCATCCAGCAGGGGGGACGAGTATGGGGACGCGCCAGGAACAGATGGAGCCTTTCACCCTATCCCAGGGCCTGCTGCACGAGGGGTGGGAGGAGGCAGTCGCAGAGATATTGAGCCGGCGGATCTTCGAGCTTCGTGGTGAGCCGGCCGACACCAGGCAGACGCAGGACCCGCGATCCAAGGAAGAGTAGCGCACCCGGACTCCGGTCTCGCCTAACGTCTGCGTACCTTTCGAAGTCTGCCACCCCGCGTCGATACATCCCGCATCGATACGTCTGCGTCTTCTAGGCGACGGGGTCGATCGGTTGTAGGAATGGAAAGCGGATAAAGTCCGTGTCGCGCGTATAGATCCTGCCGACGCCGTGCTCTCGCATCAGAATGGCTGTCTGAGCGTCATGGAAGATATTCCCGCCGAGGTGGGGGATTTCGGCGACCACCTCGGCGGCGACCTCCGCGTGGCGGTCGGTCGGAACGAGCAATCCGAGGCTCGGCGATGTGAGGAGGGCTTGCATGAAGCTCCATGCATCTCCGGCGGACCATGGCGTTCGGAACACTCGGGCGTGCGTCGTGACTCGGAGAAACTCGTAGACGATGCCCCAGGTGAGATACCAGGCGGAGGTCTGCCGTCTCCAGTCCTCCAGCAGCTTGCGACAACTCCCGTGGAACTCGGAATCGGTGTCCGCCGCGTAGACGAGGATGTTCGTATCTACCACGAACACTACTCCTCCATCGCCCGATAGAGGGCCTCCCGGTTCGCGACGTCGGCCAGGTGGCCTCCGCTTCCGAGCGAAGGTAGTGGCGGCAGCTCCGGGAGTGGGTCGCGTTGCTGCAGCAGTCGCCGAAGCGCGGCTTCGACCAGCTCCGACATCGTCCGCCCCTGCCGGGCCGCCTCTCGCTTGAGCTGCCTCATGACCGAATCCGCAATGTTCAATGTGGTTTTCATATGGTAAACCATATTAATAATATGGTTATACGTCAACCTTGCGTCAACCGCTCCTCGACATGTGTTCGACCCCGCTTCCTCTACCCGTACGACTGTACAGGTAGAGGGGTTATGAGGAGTAGCCACCGATTGACCGACGGGTGAGCCTGACATATCTTGACATGTCAAGACAGGAGGAGGGATGGCTGCGATCAAGATCAGCTCGAAGGTCGAAGAGTCCGTCTGGCGGGACCTCAAGAGACTCGCGCAGGAGTCGCACCAGAGCATCTCTGGCCTTCTAACGGAAGCGATCGGCGAGTTCGTGAGGCGGCGCCGGGTCAGGCCCATCGTCCTTCAGCACCTCGAGGACTCGATCGACGCCAACGAGGAACTGGGTCGACTCCTTGCCGAATGACGCGGTTCTCTTCCTCAGCGTGGATGAAGTCCTGGCGATTCACGAACGCGTGGTCGACCGATTCGGTGGCGCCGTGGACGTTCGCGACCTCGGGCTGCTCGAGAGCGTACTCTACCGACCTCAAACCGGTTACTACCGGGACCTGGCCGAAATGGCCGCGGCGCTCTTCGAATCCCTGCTCATGAATCACCCGTTCGTCGACGGCAGCAAGCGGGTCGCCTTCTTCTCCACGGACGTCTTCCTCAGGCTCAACGGGTACGGGCTGGATGTCGAGGCCGAGGCTGCCAACGCCTTTCTCACCGGGCTCCTGGACGCGGGGCACTGCGATCTGGTGAACCTGGTTCCCTGGATCCGCGAGGCGATTGCTCGGAACCCTGGATAGGCTCTCGAGGGTAGGCGTCCCTCCATGAACGAGGGCCAAGCCGGGATATAGATGAGCCACTCTCCTCCGCCACGGCAGCTGACCGTTGTGGCATACACCGATTCTTTCGAAGAGCTATGGCCGGAGCTCTCCGATCGACTAGGCCTTGCCCTGCATCTGCTGGAAGCGCCGGAGCCGGTCCGCGATATGGGGAGCGTGGCCGTATTGCTGGCCTGCGCGGGGGACGAGGGCCACGCGGTCGACCATCTACACTCGGCTCATCGCTCCGGGATCAGCGCTCCCATCGTCGTCGGGGCCGAGCCGGACCACCGACTGGCAGTGGAGCTGATGCGCCGTGGCGCGGCCGCCTACTATGCGCTCCCCGCCGACGCCGATCGACTCGAGCGCGAGTTGACCGCCCTGGCGGGCCAGGGCCCCGCCGCGGCCAAGGGGGGGAGGCTCCGCGAGCTCGAGCGAGCGGCGTACGACTTCAGCGCGATCCTCGGAGAGAACGAAGCTCTGAAGGCCGCGCTGCACCGGGCTGCCCGGGTGATTCCCGGGGGGCGCGCGACGGTGCTCATCACGGGAGAGACGGGGACCGGCAAGGAGCTTTTCGCCAGGGCGATCCACTACAACGGCCCCCGTGCGGGCGAGCCCTTCGTGGCCGTCAACTGCTCGGCCATTCCAGCGGCGCTCCTGGAGTCGGAGCTCTTCGGCCACGAGAAGGGTGCGTTCACGGACGCGAGTGCGGCCAAGCCCGGTCTTTTCGAGGTAGCCGACACCGGCACCGTCTTCCTGGACGAGGTCGGGACGCTCGCGCTCGAGCTTCAGGGCAAGCTGCTCCGTTTCCTGGAGAGCCGCGAAATCCGGCGTCTGGGCGGGGTGCGCGACAAGCAAGTCGATGTGCGAGTGATCGCCGCGACGAATGCCAAGCTGCCCGAGCGAATCGCGGCCCGCGAGTTTCGCGAGGACCTCTATTACCGCCTCGCCGTCATCCCGATCGAGCTTCCACCTCTTCGGGATCGCGGCGACGACGCCCTCCTTCTTGCCCGACGCTTCCTGGCGGTGCTCGCAGAGGAGTACGGCCTGGCGGTGCCTGCTCTCACACGGGAGGCTATCTCCGCGATTCGTGGCCATCGATGGCCGGGCAACGTTCGCGAGCTTCGGAATTCGATCGAGCGCGCTCTGCTGCTTTCTGCCGGCGGCGCGATCGGGCTGGCAGACCTTGCCTTGGCCGAAACCGCTCTGGATAGCGGCACGCAGCGGAGTGCGAGCATCGATTCCTCGGACTCCCTGCCGTTCCCGACGAGCCTGCTGAATCTCGAGACGGAGGCAGCACGCCGGATGGTTGACTACTGCCACGGGAACAAGAGCGAGGCCGCCCGCCGGCTGGGCATCACCCGATCCAGGCTCTACCGAATCCTGGACCGCGCCGACTGAACTGTATCACCTCGAGACAGGTGTAGCGGAATCGGCACTCCGCAAACTCGATAAGAGGCAGTCACATAATGATATACATGAGGAACGGAGCTTGCCGGTCAGAGTCGACGAGAGACCGGGGGCTCCCGCTGCAGTGGGAGCCCGGCTGCCTGATCAGCGAGCGAGGGGGAGCGATGCGATTCGGAAGAACGGCGGGGAGTGGAGCGAAGATCCGAGGAGTGGGAGCGCGGGCGATACGGCCGGCGTTGCTTGCCGTCATGGTCGCCTGGGGCTTGGCTGGATGCGGCACCGACGATGGAGCAACGGGCCCGGGCCCCCAGCCGCCGGCAGAAGAGGTGCCCGAAGGGGACCTGCTCTTCCTTCGACAATCGGGGAACGCCCCTCCGCTCCTGACGCGTGACACGACGCTCGTGGCTACTCGAGGCGAGGATCTGAGGCTCGAGCTCTTCTACGAGCCCGAGCCTGGAAGCGACGACGACACCGGTGAGCGGTTCCTCGAGTTCGAGCTGGATAAGGAGTCGCTCCTTCGATATCCACCCGGTCACCCGAGGGCGGGACAGACGTTTGCCGACGGCGACACGATCACGATCCGGATCCGGGTTGATGAGGCCGAGATTCTCGCGACGCTCGAACCATCGGGCCTGGAGTTCGAGGCGGATCGGCCGGCGGAGCTGGAGCTGAGGTACGGAAACGCGGACGACGACTACGACGAGGATGGCGACTCGGATCCCGAGCTCGAGGACGACATCGACCTCTGGCGACAGGAGCAGGTTGGCGATCCATGGACCCGCGTCGGTGAGATCAAGGACGCGGACGAGGACAGGATTCGCGCCTTCCTCACGTCCTTCTCCAGGTACGCGCTGGCCATATGAGCGACGCCGTGCGCCAGCGCACGCGATCGCTGGCAGCCGAAGGCGAATGGAAGCGGCTCTTCGACACGCTCGATGGACTGGAGCGTTCGTCGGTCGCCGCGGACTCCGCTCTGGCCTACCGGTTTGGCGAGGCTCTCTACCACACCGGTCGGATGCCGGAACTGGCTGCCTTCGCGCAAGAGTATGAGGAGGCCGCGCGAGGCGCGGCAGATCCGCGGGAGACCATGAGAGCTCTCAATCTCGGCGGAATCGCAGCTTTCGAGCTCGGGGATACGGGGGGAGCGCGGCGGAGCTTCGACACGCTCATGGAGTTGGCCGAAGGGGAGGGCGACGAGGAGATGCTTGCCCGCGCGGCCAATAACCTCGGGGCGATCGCGAACCTGCGTGGCCGTCGCCACGAGGCGCTCGCCTACTATTCCTTGGCGATCCCGCTCTACCAGAAACTGGATCAAACGCGGGGCCTCGCGCAGACCCACCACAATCTCGGACTCTCCTATCGTGATCTAGGACGCCCGCACGACTCCGTGGAAGCCTACTCTCGAGCGATCTCGCTGGCCGAGAGCATCTCCTATGCGCTCCTGGTCGCGATGTCGACCGTAGGCCGCGCGGAGATCGAGCTGCGGCGGGGCGACGTCGAGTTCGGCCGGCGGCTCGTGGACCGCGGGCTGGCGATCTCCAGAGAGATCCCCGATCCCATCTCGGAGGCCGAGGCGCTGCGCGTTCGAGGCTTGGTCCACGCGGCGGAGGGGGCCTCGGATACGCAGGCCCACGCCGACCTGGCGGCAGCCCTGTACCTGGCCAGAGAGACGGAGAACCGGCTTCTGGAGGCCGAGATCGAACGGGACATGGGCAGGCAGGCCCTGAGCCGCGGCGAGCTTGGCGAGGCAGAGCGGCTGCTCCGAAGCTCCGCGCGGTGCCTCCATTCGATCGGGGCGATCGCCGAGGCTCGGGTTGTAGAGAGTATCCTCGAGAAGGAGCTCGCCGAAGGAAGCTGATCCCTCCCGCACCGCCCCACGGCTCTAACCCTTCCCGCACCGCCCGCCGTCACACCTGCCGCCCGCTCACGCCGGCTCCTTCGGACACGTACCGCGGGCTCGAGCAAGAAAAAGGGAGGGAGCCGAAGCCCCCTCCCGTCACGGCAAGCGCCTATCGTTTCGACCTCGCGGTCAGTCGTCGTCACCGTCGAAATCGTCGTCCTCGATGCCCTCGATGGAGTCCTCGATGTTGTCCTCCACGAGCTTCTCGTTGGATCCTCCCTTGTTGGCCGTCGAGGGATCGACGAGCTGGCCGTTGCCGCGGCGGAACCAGGAATCCACGTCCACAACGAGCGTGACGTTCGTTTGATCCGAGCCGTCCGTCACGACGAGAGGCGGCGCGAGATCCACCTCCTGATCCTCGTTCAGATCCGTCTCGTAGACGAAGGGGTTCCCGTTGTAGTCTCCCTCGACACGAATGCTGATCCGCCGAAAGTCGGGGTGCTGCTGAATGAACGCGAGGTCGTCCGCCGTGTCGTCCTCGGGCTTGTGGATGTCGAACTCGAGCTCGTCATACACCCCGGGTGTCACGTCGTCCAGCGTGACGACAGTCTCGACAGAGCCGTCGAGGGGCAGCTCGAGAAGAAACGGCCCCGCCACGAACTTCTCGCAGGCGTCATCGTCGTCGTCATCCGAATCGTCGCTGGAATCATCCGACGAATCATCGTCAGAATCATCGGACGAATCATCGCTGCCTCCGCTCGAGGAGTCGTCGCACCCATTATCGTTCTCAAGCTCGAGCTCGACCTCGCGCAGAACCATCGCGACGCGAGTGAGCAGCAGGGAATTCCCTTCACCATCCCCCAGCTCGACGTCGAACGCCGGCATCGACGAGGCGTTGATCCCCGCCGAGCTCCTGATCGTCGCGGAAAACGACACCCGCCCGCCGTCGGAAGAGGAGGCGTCTCCACCGGGCTGTGCTCCTGGGGAGTTGCCGTTGGTCGGGTCGGACGGATCCCCGGTCGAGCTCCCCGGGCTGGTAGGTAGGCTTTGGCCGCATGCCGCGACCAGACCGGCCACGATCACCATTCCGAGAACGCGTCTCTTTACTCCCATCATCGTTGCCTCGCTTTGCGCCTGTCGTGATCTCCCCGTTGGGGAGGGAATCCGCGGAGACGTGCCGTTCAGGCGACCACTCCAGCGGGTCTCGGTGCCTACCAAGGCAAGGAGGCGGCCCGGCAGCCGATGAGCTACAAAGATATGGTAAATAGGAGGTTATGGGCATGCCGAGCATCAGGTCCCGCCCAACGGCCCTGTATCGCTATGAGACACCTGTCGGTGGGTGGGACGGACGGAAGACCCTGGCGCTCTCGATCAGCGAGGCAGACGCCGGAAGTCGGAGGGAATCCACCACGAAGACATACCGGTTCCAAAACCGGTGACCGGCACGCGGACATCTCTGACGCGCGGTCCCACGGCCAGAGGAAGGTCGAAGAACCACAACCAGGCGTAAGGATACTCCGAGGCGATCTCTTCGCCCGCTTGCCGCCAGAAGGGCGCGGCCGACTCGGCCGTGGCGTGGCCTTGAGCGCTGTCGATCAGCGCGCTCACGTCGTCGTTCGCGAAGCCCACGAGGTTGAAGGGGCTCTCGGCATCTCGCCAGAACATCGAGATGTCCGGGTCGAGACCAATCTGCCAGCCCAGCAGCGCGGCTTCGTATTCCCCGGCCATGGCACGTCCGAGCAGGGAACGGAATTCTTCGACCTGCACTTCGGCTCGAACCCCCACCTCGGCGAGCTGGCTTTGTATGATTTGAACGGCTCCTTCCCGTCGGTCGCTCCCTGCCGTCGTCGACAGCAGGAAGTGGAGCGAAGCACCGTCCTTCTCCCTGACTCCGTCGCCGTCGACGTCCGTCCAGCCGGCTTCCTCCAGCAGCGCGGCGGCACGTTCGGGATCATGGGCGGGCTCGTCCGGTGGCGGCGTGGCGAGGTGAGGGAAGAGCGACCCGTAGGGGCCGAACGCGGGCTCGGCCCAGTCACTCATGTCCAGGGCCGCGATGATCGAAGATCGGTCCAGAGCCAGCGACAGAGCCGTGCGGACTCGGACGTCCGCAAAAGCAGGATGTCCTCCCGGATTCCATGCGATGTAGTCGAAGCCCCTCTGTTCGATGCGCAGGATTTCGATCCCGGGTTCCTGAGACAGCCGGTACGCGGCTCGGAAGGAGCCGATCTGGACCACGTCCAGCTCGCCGGCTCGAAGCTCGGCGGTCCGAGCGGTCTCGTCCGGCAGGACTCGGATCACGATCCGGTCCAGACGGGGAGTCAGGGCGCTCAAGGGGTTCCGTTCCAGAACGATCCGGTCGGTCGGCTGCCATTCGGCCAGCCCGAACGGCCCACTCACCACGAGTTGGCTCTCGGCGTCTTCGAGCTCGGGCATACCGCGCATCTGCTCCGGCGGGACCGCACCGTACACGTGCTCGGGGATGATGCCGACTCCCGTGTCGAACAGCATTCCGGGGTACGCGCCATCGAAGTAGAAGGTGACGATCGAGTCGTTAACCGCGACGAGGGAATCGAGCCGCTCGGTCGTCGATGAAAGCGGAAGCGCCAACGAGGTGTCGGCGAGCAGCCCGTACGTGAAGACGACATCCGCCGCCCGCACGGGCTCGCCGTCGGACCATCGGTGGGACGAATCGAGCACGTAGGTAAGGGAGGCGTCGCGGCTCTCAGATGTCCAGCTCTTGGCGAGAGCGAGCGGGTGAGGAGTCGGATACTCGAGACGCCCGGCCTCCCAGACGGCGAAGTTGAGTGCGAGGAAGAGGTTTCCTCCCAGCTCGAAGTCGAGTGCCGCCGCAGCCAGGGGAGGTAGCAGCGTAGTCGCTCCAGAGGTGACGCCGACCACCGCGGTCCCGCCGCTCTCGGCTTGCTCGCTACCCGCTTGGCGGCTTGGGTCGGTCGCTTCTCCGCAGGCTGCGGCAGAGATGGCGGTCAGGACGACGAAGGCTCGGACTTTCAAGGCGACCACTCCGTGAGTCTATGTTCAGTCGGCGCCGACCGGTCCCAGACCGATCGTACCGAACAATACCTCTGTCACACCGTCGGGCGCACCAGCTATCCTCAGCGGATATCCGCATTGGAGAGAGAGCAGCGAGGAGAGATCGTCATGAGGTCACGACCCTTGAGGAGAGATCGGAGAGCGACGCTAGACATGCGGTTCGTGCTGTCGCTGCTCACCTTGCTCTGCGTCCCGAGCGGATTGGTAGGTCAGGAGGCAGTCCCGGAGCACTTCTTCGACTCGGACGGCGTGCGCATCCGGTACCTCGACCTCGGAGAGGGCGAGACCGTGGTTCTCCTTCACGGCTTCGCGCTCAGCGCCGAGGTGAACTGGGGCCTCACCGGCCTCCTCGGTTCGCTGCCCCAGGAGTACCGCATGCTTGCGCTGGACCAGCGCGGCCACGGGCGCAGCGAGAAACCCCATGACCCGGAGAGCTACGGGCTGGAGTTCGTCGAAGATGTGATCCGCTTGCTCGACGCTCTCGAGATCAAGCGAGCCCACATCGTCGGCTACTCGATGGGAGGTGCGCTCGCGCTCAGGCTGGCCGCGGACCACCCGGACCGCGTTCGCTCCGCCGTAATCGGAGGCGCGGGCTGGGCGCCGCCCGGCACTCCGTTACCGCCCGGTCTGCAAGAGTGGCCCGCCAGGATCGAGCGCATCGCCGAGGAAGGCGGAAGTCTGACCGACGCGATGTGGCTGCCTGGCTGGCCGGACCCGACGCCGGAGATCCGGGAGTTTCTGGACGGCAACGACGCGCGAGCTCTCGCGGCGGTGCTGCGTTCGAGGCCGGAGTGGGACGACATGACCGCGGCGTCCGTGCGAGCAATCGGGGTTCCGATGTTGGCCGTGATCGGCGAGGCGGACTTCGCGCGCCCGGCGGTGGACGCGCTCGCCGAGGTCAAGCCTGACGTCGAGGTCGCGGTGCTGGCCGGAAAGGACCACGCGACCGCGGTGTTCGATGAGGAGCTGGGGCAGGTGGTCCTAGAGTTCCTTCGCGAACGACGCTGAGTCCCGCCGGTGACCCGAGCCGCGTGGCTGACCTGCCCTCGAGAACATGTCAGTCCAGCAGACCCTTATAGATGACCGATCTGACCGACGCTTGCGCTTGCATCGACTCTCATCGTTTCCCTCGGCAGTCGCGTGGAAATTTCCAGCGCGCCCATGACCGCGACCCCGGTGATGCGCAACAGCGGCACATCGGGATCCCGCTCGCCGGCGCCGCGGTCCAAGCCCTCGAAGTGACCTAGAATGCCGACGCCGTCGCACTCCACCTGGAGATGAGGTGGCACGACGATGGCGATCGCACCCATCACGCTGGTCACTTTGACTTCGGTGACGCCAGGACCGAACTCGGCTTCGCGAAAGTCCAGTTCGACGGCGCCCATCACGGTGACCACGCGCAGTTCCTTGGGCACGCGCCACGTGCCTTTGCGTTGGGTGCTACTGAGGATCGTCAGTACGCGCTTGGCCTTGTGAACGCGGGTCTCGATGGCGGCCTGCGTATCCGCCTGCGAGACCAGCGATCTGCTCGGTTCGTCTGCAGCAGGCTCCAAATCCGTGAGCAGGCGATCGAGCTCAGCCACCGCTGTGGCGCGGTGGGCTAGATCCACGCGCTGCTCGAATTCGTCCACGTCCAGGGCGTCGTTGGCAAAGTGGGTCGACAGTGCGTTGATCACCACTTCGCGCCGAGCGCGTAGCGCCACGAGCGCTGGTTTGTTTTGACCACCCATGACCTGTCCCCGAGCTGTGCGACCGGATCGTATTGTACTCCCTGCGCCACTGCTCCACCAAGACCTGGGCTTCCCTCGAGTCCCGCCGGTGACCTGGGTCGCGTGGCCGCCAGCCGCGGATCTGAAACCGGCCCGCCGAGAATCCTTCAATTAGTGCCGACCGTCGGTCGGTACTTCATGTCATCGGCAAGTCCGCCCCGGAGCGTCATCTCCTAATCCCTTATAACACAGATAGTTGACAGGTTGACGTTCGCCTTCAAGCCAGGCACATGCCTTGCTGCCATCGGAGATGTTGCGGTGTTGATCAGCATCTCGTGTTTGAGGAGGAGCCATGAACGTGCGCCGGTTCCGCTATAACAACCTACCGATCCTCCCGATGCTGGCGTTCATCTGGGCATGTGGCCCCCTGGATGCCGAGGAGGGTGAGTTCGCCGAGGTTCCGTCAGGGACGAGCCTCGAGATTCAGCTGGACGAAACGTTGAGCACACGCACGACCCGTGTCGGCTCCCCGATCTCCGGATCGGTTCTACAGCCGGTGATCTACGACGGGATCGTCGTGATACCGGAAGGCGCCAGAGTCGGAGGAGTCGTCACATCGATCTCCAGAGAGCCCCCTGTCGTCAGCGCCGAGTTGGATGCGCTCCGGGTCGACGGTACGCTCTATTCGATTCGGGGAGTGGTGACGGAGGCAGCGTTGGTGCGTCGCTCGGAGATGAAGGACGAGGCGGCGAAGATCGGCGGCGGTGCCGCCGCGGGCGCGGTGCTCGGTGGCGCGATCGGGGGAGACGTGAAGAGCGCGGCCATCGGCGCGGCGGCGGGCGCGGCCGCGGGCACCGGAGTCGCCATGGCCACCAAAGAGAGATGGGCGATCCTGCCGGCGGGCTCACGCCTTGCCCTCCGCTTGGAGGAGCCGCTGCGTCTGGCTGTCACGAGACCCGAGACGCAAGATCAGCCGGCGCGATAGCACGCGCACTGCCGCCCGCAGCCACTGCGCTGCGGGCATCTTGACCGATCCCGCTGCGAGAAGTCGTTGGCGAGGCTGGATAGGCTCTCGCTACCCGTCCTCGGTGGGAAATCTCACCACATCCCCTCGCAAGACCATCACCACAGCCCCGCGGGCTCCACTTCGTTAGCTTTCCCTGCTGCTGGTTTCGACGAGTAAGCCAGGAGCACCGGACGAGTCAGATCAGGAGCAGGAAATGACGGATACGAACGGGATGCTGCCGAGGGCCAGAATCCCTTACGGCACGTGGGGAAGCAGCTATTTCCCGGCCTGGCAGACCTCGGCCCTGGCGGAGGTCAACATCGGCCAGTTCGCCGGCGAATCGATGAACCGAATTCTGGGGCTGAGGAAGGTCCCCAAGAGCGAGCTCGAGTACCTGGTCATCGGGTCGACGATCCCCTGGCACTGGAAGTTCTGGAACGCGCCTCTGGTGGCGAGCTGCCTCGGGACCCGAATCCCCGGCTATCACCTCGAGCAGGCGTGCGCCACCGGGCTTCAGGCGGTGCTGCACGGAGGCGCCGAGGTAGAGACCGGCTCGGCCGACGTCGTGGGCGTTCTGACGTTCGACCGTACGAGTGACTCGCCGGTCGGGGTCTTTCCGGAGCGTCGGGCGCACGAGCGGACGCTGCCGATCAGCGATGTGTGGGACAACTTCGGTTTCGATCCCGCCACCGGGAACGCGATGATAGCCGCTGCGGGCCTCGCTGCCCGCAAGTACAAGACGGACCGTGCCGAGACGGATGACCTCGCCTTCCATCGCTACCAGCAATACTTCGAGGCGAAGGAGAGCGGCTTCCTGGATCGCGTGTTGGTCCCCTTCGACGTGCTCAACGTCCAGGGCCGCCCGCTGGGTCGCGTCGACGACGACCTGGGCGTGCGCGGCGTGTCTCCGGGGGAACTTCGCGGCATGCGAGAGCTGGACACCTGCGTCACGGCGGGGACGCAGACCCACGCCTCCGACGGCATGGCCTGCCTGCTGGTGACGACCGAGGAGAAGGCGCGCGAGCTGAGCCCGCGGCCCGAGATCGACATCCGCTTCGTCGCCAAGGCCGAGGTCAGAACCCATCCCAGCCTCATGCCGGAGGCGCCGGCGATGGCCGTGGGCAAGCTCCTCGAGAAGACCGGCTCGACCATGGACGACATGGCCGTGGTAAAGAACCACAACCCGTTCGCGGTCAACGACGTGATCTTCTCGCGGGTGATGGATTACGACTGGCGCGAGATGAACAAGACCGGAAGCTCCCTGGTCTGGGGGCATCCCCAGGGTCCGACCCTCACCAGGATCCTGATCGAAGCCCTCGAGGAGGCGGTCTCGCTGGGCGGCGGAAACGTGCTGGTCTTCGGCTGTGCGGCGGGCGACGTCGGGATCGCGGCCGAATTCAGCGTCAACTGACTGAAGAACGCGTAGGAGATAGAGTGACGATGAGCACCACGACAGCGACCTCGACAATGACGACGACCACCACCTCGATGCGGGAGCCGACGCTGCAGACGATCGGCCTTGGAAGCGTCAGCGACATCTTCCGGGCCGGTCGACTACCGGTCGACGCCGCCGACCTCGTGGACCGTGTCTTCGGCGGTCCGGAGGAGCGCGGCTCCATGGTCATCTCCGGAGCCAACGGGATCGTCGGCGCCGGCAAGGCGATGCAGCTCGGGTCCCGGCTGGTGGACTTCGACGTGCCGATCGTGGCGCTCGATTTCCCCTCGTCGCCGGATGGGATCGGGCGCCAGTATCCGGGGCTGGTCTCGGCGTTCGGACGCCAGGGCGCCGACCGGATCATGCGCAACATCGTTCGGCTCAACTACGACGGCGTCGGCCTGCCGGCGGAGCTGAAGGACTTCCGTCCCCGATTCCTCCTGGAAGCGATCCCCGAGATTCTGGATGTTAAGAAGAAACATTATAAGATCTTTCGCAATGCGTTCCCGGACATAGCGATACGATCCGTCACGTCCGGGTTTCCGAGCTCCGAGCTGGGGGTCGGCGTGGCCCATCCGGCCTTCCCCCACGAGATCAACAAGATCTGGGAGATCGTCGAGCCGGAGCCCTCCGACATCACCCAGCTGTTCTGGGCGCTGGGTCTGATCCCGGTCCCCGTGAGCGACCATTGGTCCTTCGTGCTGGACGTGCTGTTCTGCGGTTCGGTGCTCGCTGGGCTCCGGTATCATCGGGCCAGCAACATGCCGTTCTGGAAGATCGACAAGCTCACGCGGAAGATGCTCGGGCCGAACCCCTTCCGGGCCAGCGACGCGATCGGGGCACCGGCGGCCAACTTCCTGATCTGGTCGTGCCTCCATCACCTGAGCGGAACCTACGGAGACCTGTTTCGACCGACTCCGGAGCTCGAGGAGCACAAGGAGACGGGAGCGACCTGGTATCCGCCCAACCACTTCCGTCCCCTCGTCGACTGGAAGCTGGACGCCGACGAGCAGGAGGAGTTCCGAACCTGGACGCTGGGGCCGCTGTTCCAGATGGCGAACCTGATGGTCCACGAGCAGAGGGCCCACCTCTCCCACATCAACGCCATCGGCGAGCTGTGCGCCCAGTTCCGCCGCGGCATCCTCGCGGTGATCCGCGACGTCGGGCCCGAGTCGGCGATCGCCGTCGTCGAGGCCTATCACGGCAAGCACCCGGGGGCGGCGGAGATCGGCTGGTTTCCCGAGGCCTTCGAGGGGATGGAGGCGCCGGAGTGGCAGCAGCTCTACGTCAACGCCGAGCACGATGGCCGGGTCGGCGTGGTGACCATCAGCAGGGAGAGCTACAACTGGGACGTCGATGGGGAGCTGAACCGAGCCCTGGACTGGCTCCGGGCCGAAGGCATCGGGAGCGTCATCGTCACGGGAGATCTCCACCTGTCGACGCAGATGGTCGGGGCCGACACGAGCGACTTCTTCCCCGCGCTGGAAAGCGAGGAGGAGGGACTCCGGATCTCGAGCGAGTGGTCCCGAACCGCCCGGCGCCTTCACGAGGACTTCGAGGTCTCGGTCGGGTTCGTCAACGGCAAGCGCTGCCTGGGGGGCATGCTGGAGCTCCTCCTTCACTGCCGGTATCTCGTGGCGGTGGAGGGTGCGTCCCTCGGATTCCCCGAGGTGACCCTGCCGGTCGTGCAGGGCATGGAGGGCTGTCACTGGCCGCTCCGAAAGGCTGCTCCGGAGCACTGGCCCAGGGTTCTGCATCTCCTGCTCGGCGGGCGTCCGGTCAGGACGCAGGATGCCGTGGGCTGGCTGATCGACTATTCGGGACCCATGGA
>Ga0255055_10001840_pt1 | contig 15169 bp, 18 predicted proteins | sample JV7_2_27_MG_FD_188633 | JGI IMG/M metagenome (GOLD analysis project Ga0255055, IMG submission 188633) | Seawater microbial communities from Jervis Inlet, British Columbia, Canada - JV7_2_27 | ecosystem: Environmental > Aquatic > Marine > Inlet | place: Canada: British Columbia | collected... | reverse complement strand
ACCCGCGACTCCTGATCGAACTTGATTTCCTTGGCCATCGGCTACTCCAGGATCCCGAGGACGTCGTCCTCGCGAATGATCAGGTGTTCTTTATCATCCAGGTTGACCTCGGTGCCCGCGTACTTGCCGAGCAAGACCCTCGCACCGACTCGGACCTCCAGGGGCCGGACGGTTCCGTCCTCGGCCACCCTGCCGGGGCCGACGGCCACCACCTGGGCCTCCTGGGGCTTCTCCTTCGCCGTGTCCGGGATGATGATCCCGCCCTTCGTCTTCTCCTCTTCGTCGAGACGCTTGACCAGAATCCGGTCTTGAAGCGGACGAAACTTCATGTCTCCACATCCCTCCACTCGCTCCCCGCCGACGGCGAGGCAGCGCTGCCTTGTAAGATTTCCGGGTCGGAAGCTATGCACCGGCGGCGGTACGTCAACCCCGTCCGAGCCTTTTTGCCAGCAGTCGCGCGGCCTCGATGGTCCGGTCGGGCGGTACCGCGGTGAAGCAGAGCCGGACCCAGTCCGGATAGTCCTCCCCCGAGGAAGATCCGGGTGAGAGCACCACCCCATCCTCGAGGCAATCTTCGAGGAAACCCAGCAGGTTACGCTCGTCCAGATGGGCTCGAACATCGAGAAAGAAGAAGCAGGAGCCCTCGGGCGGCGGCACTCCCAGGATCCCCGCCACCTGCTCGCCCGCCGCCCGGTAGGCCTCGCAGGCCTCGCGCAGCCAGGCGCCCCCGCTCTGGAGGGCTCGCAGAGCCGCAATCTGTCCGGCCGTGGGCGCGTGGTAGCAGGTGTGGGTCGCCACCTTCAGGGCCTCGGCCACGCCTGAGGGGGGACCCACCAGGTACCCGACGCGGTTGCCCGCCATCCCGTAGGCCTTGGAGAAGGAATACACGCTCAGGGTTCGCTCCGGTGCGAACTGGCCGATCGAGCAGTGCTCGCCCGCGTAGATGAGATCCTCGTAGACCTCGTCGGAGATCACCCAGAGGTCCCGACGCCGGGCCAGCTCGGCCAAGGCTTCGAGCCAGGACCGGGGGATCAGGCGGCCGGTCGGGTTCGAGGGGGTCGAAAGATACAGGGCGACGCTCCTGTCCCCGACGCGCTCTTCGACCGCCTCCACTGCAGCCGATGGAGAGTCCACCCGGTCGTAGAAGGGAACCTCTACCGGCTTGGCTCGTTGTGCCCGGACGATGCCGCGGATCAAGGGCCAGAAGGGGGCCAGGATCAGGATCTCCTCGCCGGGCTCGGCCAGCTGGCCAATGGCGCTGGCCAGCGCTCCTGTGGCACCGGCAGCGATCAGAACCGACTCCCGCTCGCAGGGCAGACGGTTGCGCGATCTCGCCTTCTCGACGATGGCGTCCACCAGGGACGGTATCCCGCGGGTCTCGCAATAGCGGTGCATTCCCGGGTGCTCTGCGACGGTCAGGTCCTCCATGCGACCGCCCTCGAAGGGCTCCATCCAGGTGTCGCCGACGTGAAGGGGGAAGATGGGCCCTTCACGCCGGGCGAGGCGGTGGGCCAGGGGGGAGAAGACGGAACTGCCAATGGCCGCGACGTCACGGGCGACGCGGGTCGGTCTGGGCATATGGGGACTCAACTTAGCCGGATTCGAGGGAATCGGGCTCTTCTTCGAAGACCTGGTGGAGCTTGGCTCGCAGGGCTGCCAGCGTGAAGGGCTTGGGCAGATGATCCGGAGGGCGGACCCCGTCGGGAAGCGGCCCGACACCGTAACCTGGAGCGCCGGACATCAGAATCACCCGGGTCCGCGGCCGCGACGCGCCGAGGCGCCTGGCCAGCTCCCGGCCGTCGATCCCCGGCATCACCACATCGCTCAGCACCAGGTGAATGGGACCCGAGTGATGCGCGGCCTTCTCGAGCGCCTCCTCGCCGCTGGCAGCCTCGACCACCGCGTACCGCTCCTCCTCGAGGGTCTCGCGGATCACGGACCGAAGGGGATCGTCGGCCTCGACGAGCAGGATCGTTTCGGGAACCGCCTCCTCCGGGGCAGGCTTCGATGGGCCGGCTGCGGCTCCATCCGCGGACGGGATCGCCAGCTCAGCGGTCGCTTCGAGGGGAACGTCCGGCGAGATGTTCCCGAGGCGTTCGGTGACTTCTCTGGAGATGACCACGACGCGGCGCTCGCCGTCCGTGGTACGGAAGGGGTTCCCAGTGGACTCGAGCCAGTGCCAGGAGCCGTCGCGGCGGCGCACCCGGTGGACACCGCGGCTCGGGGCTCCCGTCTCCGTGGCCTTCTGCAAGAACTCGAGGATCCCGGGGAGATCGTCGGGGTGGACGAACTCGAAGGCCCGTCGCCCCGTGACCTCATCCCAGGTGTATCCCAGGCTCGTCTCGACGCCTGGATCGACGTAGAGGAAACGACCATCGGACGAGATCTCGGCGATGAGATCACCTGCCGTCTCGGCGAAGCTGCGGGGATCGAGCGAGCCGCTGCCGCTCGCCGCTGCGCGGCGCAGATCCCCGGTCTCCACCAGACCCCGCACCAGGTCACCGATCTCGTGAAGGCGGAACTTGTGCAGGAAGGCGCGGGCCCCCTTGCGCAGACACTCTCCGGCGACTTCCTCGCCGGCGTCGGTGGAGAGACTGACGACCGGGGGCGGATCGCCCAGTTCGCCCACCAGCGCCATCAACGCTGAGAGATCGACCGTGTCGCGGTCGGCGACCACGACATCGACACCGTCTTCGATGGCGGAGCGGCAGCCGTCCAGGTCGGATGCAATCGACCACGTCAGGCCGAATCCGGCGTTCGTGAGTTCGTGGGCGACGATTTCGGCCTGCTCCGGAAGATCCTCGACGACCAGCAGACGAAGCGGTACGCGGAAGGAGCTCTGCTTCCTAGCCTGCATTTCTCACCCCGCCCCGCCCCCGCGATTTCGAAAGCAGATCTTTCATAACCTGCGGCGAAGCCATCCCGCAAGCCCGCGGAGACTCGACCACTCGACCCGAGGCAAGAAGAAACCCCCGGGGGGAGAATCTGTGAGTTCACATCAATCCGGGGGCGCATCGTGCCGATCAGACAAAGAGTTGGGTGGATTTTCCATCGGGTAGCGGAGGACGCCGGGTGCGAGTTCTCTTCTTCGTTGTGCTCATCGGACTGATCGGCGCGGGCGGGATCTACATCCTCTCGGGCGGTCAGTCGCCCGACTCGGATGGGCCGGGCCTCGCCTCGAAACTGAAGGAGATCGCCTCCCGGGTGACGTCCTTCTCCGCCGAGGGCGAGGGGGGAGCGGCGGAGCCGAACGGGGACGGTCGCGACGGCGACCTGGGCCTCGGGCGCTGGTTCGGCAAGGCGGACCAGGAGGCGAGCCGGAGCAGCAAGGAGGTCTACTACCAGTACGTGGATGATTCCGGATCGGTCCACTTCGTCCAGAACCTGGGAGAAGTACCCGCGAAGTGGCAGAGCAGGGCGGGGCGGATCGAGGTGGAGAGAACGGTTCCAGCCCCCGGCAGAGGCGGCGCCCGACCCGCGGCCACCCGTCGTGCCGCGGCGAGGAGACCCAGCGAGAAGCCCTCCGCCTACCCGTCGGGCCCGGACGTGGTGGTCTACACCACGGCGTGGTGCGGATGGTGCCGCAAGACCCTCGCCTTCCTGGACGAGAGGGGTGTGCGCTACGTCAACAAGGACATCGAGGCCAACGACTGGAATCGGGACGAGCTGATCGAGAAGACCGGGCGGACCTCGATTCCCGTGGTCGAAATCGACGGCGAGATCATCAGGGGATACAACGCCAAACGGATGGAGCAGCTCCTGGCCCGCTCGGGTTGAGCCGCGCGGGAGGAGAGGAGCCGGGAACTCCGCTACGTTTCGATCATCATCCTGGGGGGGACGCCCGGTGAGCGATGGTCAGCGCGCGGGAGACTGCTTCGTCGTCGAGGGGGGACGACCGATCAGCGGAACGGTCGCGCCCGCCGGCAACAAGAACGAGGCTCTGCCGGTCCTCGCTGCCACCCTGCTGTGCCCGGGAGAGAGTCTCTTCTCCAACGTCCCCTGCATCCGCGACGTATTCACGCTGCTGGACATCCTCGCGGATCTGGGCGTCCGCGCATCGCCTCTCCAGCGCGAGGTGCCGCTTCGGATCGACACGTCCGAGCTGGCGCCGCGTCAGCCGAACAGCGAGCTGGGCCGCGCCATCCGCGGTTCCCTTCTCGTCGCACCCGGGCTGCTTCATCGCCACGGCCGGGCGATCCTTCCGCGCCCCGGCGGCGATCGCATCGGCCGTCGGCGCATCGACACCCATCTCCACGCCCTGATCCTCCTGGGCGCCGAAGTCGAGACGCGGGAACGCCATTATCACATCACCCTCGAGGGCCGCTTCCGCGGTACGGACATCTTCTTCGACGAGGCGAGCGTGATGGCCACGGAGAACGCGCTGATGGCGGCGGCGGTGGCCGAGGGGCACACCCGCATCGCCAACGCCGCCTCGGAGCCTCACGTCCAGGGCCTGTGCCGTTTTCTCAACGCGATGGGTGGGCGAATCTCGGGAATCGGCACCAACATGCTCGAGGTCGAAGGCGTGCCGGAGCTTCACCCCACCGAGCACCGCGTTGGCCCCGATCACATCGAGATCGGCTCTCTGCTCGCCATCGCCGCGATGAGCGGCGGCGAGCTGCGGATCACGGGAGTGAATCCCGACGACCTGCGAATGATCCTGATGGTCTTCTCTCGCCTGGGCGTCGACGCGCGGACGGAGGGAACGGACCTCTGGATACCCGGAAAGCAGGAACTCGTGATCCAGGACGATCTGGACGGGGCGATCCCCAAGGTCGACGACGCGCCATGGCCGGGTTTTCCGACGGACCTTTCCTCCATTGCCCTGGTGCTGGCCACCCAGGCCCGGGGAACGGTGCTGATCCACGAGAAGATGTTCGAGAACCGACTCTTCTTCGTGGATCGGCTCATCGCGATGGGCGCCCGGGTGATCCTCTGCGATCCGCACCGGGCGGTGGTCACCGGACCGACCCGGTTGCAGGGAGAGACCCTCACTTCGCCGGACATCCGCGCCGGAATGGCGCTTCTGGCGGCCGCCCTTTGCGCCCAAGGACGTTCGGTCATCATGAACGCCCATCAGGTGGATCGCGGCTACGAACGCATCGACGCGCGGCTGCGGGACCTCGGCGCGTCCATCACCCGCACCTAGCACCTACGCTGGATACGGTGGATCGAGGGAGAAGACCGATGATTCTCAGCAATACCGAGGAGATTCCGGGCCGCAATATTCGCGAGTTCTACGGAGTGGTGACCGGCAGCACGGTGCGCGCCAAGCACATCGGGCGCGATTTCATGGCCAGCCTCAAGAACCTCGTCGGTGGCGAGCTCAAGGGCTACACGGAGCTGCTTCAAGAGGCACGGCAGGAGGCCCTCGACCGAATGAGCGAGCAGGCCCGCTCCGTTGGCGCGAATGCAGTAGTCAACGTGCGCTTCTCCACCAGCTCCGTCGCTCAAGGGGCCGCGGAGCTCTTCGCCTACGGCACCGCGGTGCGGGTGGACTAGCCTTGGGCCCGATGGTCGAGACCGCTATCAACCTGGGCATCCCCCTGTTGCTGCTGATCGGCACCTACCTGATCGGCAGTGCCGTCGAGAGGAGCCACTACCGGGAGATTCGCATCCGCGAGTCGCGCTCGCGCCGGTTCCCCACCGTGAACCTCCGCACTCCGCCGAAGAGCTGGAACATCGTGGGCGCGGAGATGGTGACGGGAAACGTCGTCATCTCCATCGACTACTTCAAGCGATTCCTCGCCGGCCTGCGCATGCTGGTCGGCGGACGCGTCACCTCCTACGAGAGTCTGCTCGACCGCGGCCGACGCGAGGCGATCCTGCGCCTGAAGGAGGCCGCCTTCGAGCGCGGCTACAACGCGGTGATCAACGTCCGCCTCGAGACCTCGAGGCTGGCGAGTTCGAACCGCAAGGGCGAGGGAACCGCGGGGGTCGAAATCCTCGCCTTTGGAACCGCCGTCAAGTTCGCGAAGTAGTCGTGGAGTACCGGCCCCGCATACCGCGCGAGGGCATCAACGTCACCGAGAGGCACCCCCTCTCCGAGCTGGTCATCCTGATCGCGGGGATCGCCGCCGTCGTCGCCGCGCTCGTGGTGGCCGCCTTCGCTTTCATCGAAGTGGCGATCCGCTGGGTCCCGCCCAGCTTCGAGAGCCGACTCTTCGGGCGCCTGTGGTCCGCCGACGCGGGCAGCGAGCAGGAGGATCCGCGCCTCGAGGCCGCGACGGCTGTCCTCGGGCGTCTGGCGTCCCACTGGGAGGGGAACCCCTACGAACTGCAGCTGGCGATCATGGAGGAGCAGACTCCCAACGCCTTCGCGGTCCCGGGCGGGATGATCTACCTGACCCGCGGTCTGCTCGAATCGGTCGAATCCGAGAACGAACTCGCCTTCATCCTGGGCCACGAGCTCGGCCACTTCCGCAACCGCGACCACCTGCGCGCTCTCGGTCGGGGACTGATCGTGAGCCTGACCCTCTCTGCGCTGATCGGCGGAAGCGCAGCGGAATCGGTGCCACGGGTGGCCACCACGCTCACCCAGAATGGATTCGCCCGCGAACAGGAACGCGAGGCCGACACCTTCGGCATCGCTCTCGTTCAGGCCGAATACGGGCACGTGGCCGGCACCGATGGATTCTTCAGACGCCTTCCCGACGCGACGGCCGGCATCGGCGACGAGTTCGCCTCCTACCTCGCCACCCATCCCGTGAGCGAGGCGCGCATCGAGGCGCTGCGGAGCCTGGCACGGGAGAACGGCTGGTCCGTCACCGGAGAACTCACCACCCTCCCGCGCTTGACCTCCGGCCACTCCCGTGGTTCATAGACCTCCGTGAGCGACGAGGAAGCCCTCTTCCGCGAATCGCGCAACACCATGCGCCGGCTGCGCCACGCCCTGCGCACGCCGATCGGGCAGATCGTGGGCTACAGCGAGCTGCTCCAGGAGGAGGCCCAGGAGAGCGGGCGCGAGGACACGATTCCGGACCTCGAGCGGATCCGGCAGGCGGCGCTCAGCCTGCTGCGGCTCGTGGACGAGATGCTGGGCGGGGAGCCCTCCGCCGCAGCCGAGGCCGGCGCCGGCGGAGGGCTCTGTGCCCATGCCGCCGCCTGGCCGGGGCATCGCGCGGCTGGGGCCGCGCCTCGATAAGTGGGCGTGATTCCGGGAGAATCGGGTTATCGGGATGGAGAGGGGGATATCCACACGAAACTGCGCTCGCCTGCGTGACCTTGTGGCCGCTGCACCGGATTGTGCATTCTTGACGAACCGAGATCGCACTGATGGGCCAGAATGTCATACTCATTACGGGTGCAGCGGGTTTCCTGGGTTCAGCCATCACCGTTGCGCTGTCGCGGGAACATGCAATCGTCGCGGTCGATGTGCGCGAGCCCAGCGAGCGGTTGCGTCGGGCTGCACCCGGTGTGGTGTGGAAGCAGCTCGACATTGCCGACTCGGGATCCGTCACCGCGCTCTTCCGAGGCATCCGGGGCGACCATGGCCGCCTGGATTTCCTGATTCATCTTGCGGCCTTCTACGACTTTGGCAGCGATTGGCTTCCGGAGTACGAACGGACGAATGTCCAGGGCACGGCGAACCTGCTCCAAGCCGCGAAAGACACATCCGCCCAGCGCGTCATCTTTGCCAGCAGCATCGCCGCCATGGAGCCGCCGCCACCGGGCCAATTGCTCACCGAGAGGACGCCGACCAGCGCCTTCATTCCCTACGCCAGGTCCAAGCAGCTCGGCGAGCGAATGATCGCGAAGGAGGCAGGTACACTGCCTGGAATCGCCCTCAGGATAGCCGGCGCCTTCAGCGATTGGTGTGAGCTCCCGCCACTCTACAGTCTCATCAAGCGGTGGTCCGGACGTGGGCCCCTGGGCCGGCTCGTTCCCGGATGCGGCAACTCCGGGTTCCCGTACATCCATCGCGACGACGTCGTCCGCAGTGTCACACGCTGCATCGAGTGTCACGCCGGGCTTGCTCCCTTCGAGGTGTTTCTGGTGTCTCCTTCGGGCGCTGTCTCGCACACCCAGGTGTTCTCCGCGATCCGACGGGCCGCCGATGGGCGCGCGCCGGCGGGGCCGATTCTCATACCCCCACGCCTGGCGCGACTCGGTCTTTCCCTGCAAACCGCGCTCGGTCGGCTGGTGCGAAAGACCTCCTACGAGCAGCCATGGATGCTCGACTTCGTCGACCGTCCGTGGGCTGCTGACGTCAGTTACACCGAGAGTCGCCTGGCCTGGAGCTGCGCGCCAGGCATGGGGATCCTTGACCGCTTGCCGCAGATCCTCGAACGTTTCAGGGGGGATCGGCGTGCGTGGGAGCTTCGCAACAGGTGCCGCAACGAGGGACGCTATGACTACTCCCCGTGAGGCGCGCGATGTCTCCCTCCGTGCCTCGTGGCGGCATGCCACACGGACAGCGCGGCTGGAACAGAACGTTGCGACAACCACCACAGGGCTCGGAACAGAAACGTGAGCTGGAAATCTGAAGACCTGTTCTGTCACGAGCTGGCCACCCGTCCGCAGCCCGGGATCGGCAGGATCCTGGTGACGGGCGCCACCGGCTACATCGGTGGGCGATTGGTTCCAGAACTCCTGGCGAGAGGATACCGGGTCCGCGTGATGGTCAGAGCCGCTTCGCAGGAGCACGCCGAACGCTGGCCCGACGCCGAGATGGTGGTGGCAGACGCCCACGACCTCGACGACCTCAGCCGAGCCATGGAGGGATGTTCCACCGCCTACTTCCTGATCCACTCCCTTCTGCTGGGGCCCGAGAACTTCGAGTCGGCGGACCTCCGAACCGCCAGCAACTTCAGGAAAGCTGCCGAAGAGCAGGGTGTCCAACGCATCATCTATCTCGGAGCCCTCGGCGACGCCAGGACTCCACTGTCGCCCCATCTCAGGAGCCGGATACGGGTGGCGCAGGAGCTCCAGGCGGGAAAGGTCCCAGCCACAATCCTCCGAGCAGCCGTCATCATCGGCTCCGGCAGTGCGTCGTACGAACTCATCCGTCACGTGATCAAGAATTCCCCGGTGATTCTCCTTCCCCCATGGGCGAAGACTCGATGCCAGCCGATCGGCATTCGGGACGTGATCAAGACGCTCGTCGGAGTCCTCGAGATTCCGGAGACGGCGGGCAAATCCTTCGACATCGGCGGCAGCGAGATCGTCTCCTATGAGATGATGCTGCGGAGTCTGGCCAACATGCTGGGAAAGAAGCGCCTGTTCATACCGGGTCCGTTCTCCGGCATCGGCTTCTACGCGTATATCGCCAGCCTCCTCACGCCGGTGCCCGCACCGATCGCCTGGTCCCTGATGGCTGGAACCACCGATACCGTCGTCTGTGAAAACAACGATATCGATGAATACCTGTCCTTTCGTCGGCTCGCGTACAAAGATGCGGTGTTGCGAGCCATGTCGCGAGAGGAGCGGGATGACGTCCGCACAAGATGGTCCGATGCATACCCGCCCACGCACGAGCTGGCCATGAAGCTGCGCGAGCTGGAACGCCCGCCTCAATACACCAGCACGTACTCGCTCGACTCGGAAAAGCCCGCTTCGGACCTGTTCCGCTCCTTCTGCAGGATCGGCGGTAAAGAGGGCTGGTTCCACAGCAACTTCATGTGGAGACTCGCGGGAATCCCGGACCAATTGCTGATGGGGGTCGGGATGTCTCGCGGAAGGAGAAGCTCCTCCAGCTTGAGAATCAACGACGTCATCGATTTCTGACGTGTGGAAGACCTGCAGCAAGACGAGATGCTGCTGCTCCGGTCGGAGATGAAATTGCCGGGAAGGGCATGGCTCGAGTTCCGCGTGGCTCCGACAACGGACAAGAATCGGTTGTCGGTGACGACGTACTTCGATCCTCGTGGTCTCGCCGGGAAAGCGCACTGGTACATCTTCGTGCCGTTTCATCACTTCATCTTCGTCAACCTGATCAGGCAGATCGAGAAGCGGAGCTAGCTGTGAAGCCTACGGACGTCGTTCAGTGGTCACTAGGTATGTGATGGAACGGATTGCGGACAGTCTGTGCGAACTCGTTGGATCGACTCCCGTCGTGCGCCTGACCCGGTTCGCGCGGGGTGTGGCGGTCAAGAAGGTCATCTCGGTGCGAAGCCAGGCACGCGGACTGGCGAACGATTGCCCGATGGACGGGAAGCCCGGACTGCGATCCGGGGTCCTTCGAGAACCGTCGCGGCTGCCGTGCTGCTCCGAGCGTTGCCCGACGGCTCGCGGGCTGGCAGATCCAGAGGCTCGAAGCTAGTCGGCGCTCAGGCGGCGCGTTGGTATCGGTGGTGGAGACCACCGACCTCAGGCTCGGCGACGATCCGCCCCGGGCTCGGCGGCCCTTTCGGTGAGGCCGCTCCCATGGCTAGAGGCATCCTCGGGCCGGCTTCCTGCCCTAAACTTCTGTGCTGCTCCGGCCGATACGGCGCAGGCCCTCGCGGTGGAGGCACAATGAAGGCGAGCCCGCCCGCTCCCAGCCCGCTGCTCGCTTCCTGCGCGCTCTGCGAGCGGCTGCACGTCCCGAAGAGCCTGCTTGAGTCGAACCCGGTGTGCCCCGAGTGCGCCCGCGCACTTGGCGCCCAGCCGAAGCGGCGCAAGGGGTAGACGGTGGCGGAGGCCGTGGCGCCCCGGGCGAAGGCTTCCTCGCACGCATCGACTCCGCTACGCGCCGAGTGAGTGTCCTTGTCTCCGCGGAGACCTCCGGTTGGAGATTCCTGAACGGCAGATCGGTCGCAGTCTTCCCCAAGGCGCGGGCGGAGGGATAGGTGCTGCACGCGGCCTAAGCGCTGCAGTTGACGGCCAAGAGTGCGTGCCATGAGCGGTCTCGGGTCGCCCCGACCCGGGAGAAATTTTCGAGCGCCTCCAGGGTCGAGATCCCGAACCGCGTGAGGGGGGGGTGGGCAGGTGCCTCGGCGCGGAGGAGCCGCACCCGCCCGGGAACGCGCGGCCTGGAGCAGGCTGTAACGCGGACCGGGTGCTTCCCAGCCGCGAGCAGAGAAATGGTGGGCGCCGCTAAATGCTTGAAATCGTGGAGCCGACGGGCGGGCTCGAACCGCTGACCTGCTGATTACGAATTGGTTTCAGCGGGGTTCCACCGGCGTCCGGGAACGTATACGGGGCAAGGGGTTGGGCAGATGTCGGATTCCACGGGCGTCCACCGCGCCCACCGGCGTCGGCCCCCGCTGCTACACCGCTGCTGTCAGAGGCGGTGGCTCTGTCGAGCCAGGAGCGGACGGATCGTTGGGGATGCCCCCGAAGCGGTCTCCATCGGCTCGAGCTTGCTGCCAGCCGGTGACCCACTCCGGATAAGTGTTCACGAGGGATAATCCATCGAGGCTTCCGTGTAGCGGCGGAGCCCGGCCGTTCCGCGTAGCCCCATCGGGCCGGCGACCGGGAAAGCTAAACGATGGCGGGAGGTTCCGAGTACTTGACCGGGACAGCGGGGAGCAGAAAAGCTCAGCAATTCCGCGGTGGACCGATATTGAGTACCCACAGCCTGTGCGGCGCCATCCAGTTCGAAATCACCGGCAAGACCACCGACCTGGGGATGTGTCATTGCTCGAAGTGCAGGAAGGTGTCTGGCGTGGCGTCCAACACTCAGCTGATGACGAGCCGAGACAATCTCAAGTGGATCTCGGGGGAGGATCAGATCAGCAAGTTCCGGCTCCCTTCCGGATGGGGGACGTGGCGCTGCTCAGTGTGCGGATCGCCAGCGCCGATGCTGCATCCGTCCGGTGGCGCCTATTGGGTGCCCGCCGGGCTTCTGGACTCTGACCCCGGAGTACGAGTCGCGGGCCACATCTTCGTAGGGTCCAAGGCTCCCTGGGACGAGATCGCCGGCAATGCCCCACAACACGCCGAAGGCTTCGGAAGCAAGCGGCTGAAGTGAAATCGCGAGCCGCGATCATCCCACCGGGATATCTCGATCGAGAACCGTCATCCGACCCTCACGCGAGGCGTTCCTGATCGCCTCGTCGCACAGACGGCGAACAATGTCCGACAGAGGTGAGAGCACCCGGTCCGACGTGTTGAATCCCGATCGCGCTCGAATGTACTCCTTGAGGCGACTCGCTACGATCAGGACTTCGGCGGATGTGTCTGGCGCCGCCCTCCCCGAGGGCTCGGTTCGTACGATGCGTCTTCGCCCTCGCTCGCGCTGTTCGGGGTTCGCGGGGCTCGTCGGTTCGTCCATGCTGAGCGGGGCCGTCTGCTCCACCGCCCAGGCCTCTCGGTGGTTTGCGCCGGGGAGATGAACCTCCCAACAACTGACCGAGCAGAACACAAGCCTGGTCCGCTTGCGGTTGCATGTGGAGACGTTGCAGCTCCAATACCTCGAGCCGAGCGCGATGGCTTTCTTGCAGGCGCTGCAGCGTCGCCACTGATTCTCGCTGGCCACTTAGTGCCCTCCCTGCGGAAGAAAATAGCCGACTCTTGCCCTCGAACTGCGAAGCGGCGGTCAACGAGCCGCTGAAGGTGACGGCCGAACAGCGTCCTTCAATCGATCCGCGGTGGTGTTCGGGCTTCCCCGGGGCGGGTCGCCAGTGGTAGTCTTCACTTCGGCCGCACCTTAGCGGCTCCACCATCGTCGCGCGGCTTCCGATCAGGACGCCCCCGGGGAGTTAATCGATGAAGGCCTTGAAGATCGTCGGGATCGTGGTCCTGGTCTACGTGGGAATCATCGCCGCGTTCGAGTCGTTGATCGGGTACTTCCAGCCCACGGCCGGGTCGATCCTCGTCATCACCACCTTCGAAGGGGACGGAACCCCGCACGACCGGGTCGTGTCCCGCCTCGAGAGCGATGGCCAGCTCTACGTCGCGGCCAACCACTGGCCCCGGGCCTGGTACAACCGCGCGTTGGAGAACCCGGACGTGCAGGTCACGCTGGATGGCGAGAAGGGCGACTATCGGGCCGTCCCCGTCACGGGCGCGGAGCACGATCGCGTCGGCGGCGAGAACAGCCTCGGTGTGGTCTTCCGGATCCTGACCGGTTTCCCACCGAGGTACTTCGTCCGGCTGGATCCCCGCTAGATGGCGGTAGGACGGCTCCGCCGCGGTGAGCGCGCATTCGTCCGTCTATCAAGGCGCTGCAGCTGACCGGGCCACAGCGCGTTCAAATCGACCTTTGGTACCGTCTGGCAATGAAACTTGGGCGCTTCGGGGCGCCATCGGCGGCGGGCCCGGTAGCTGAGCGCCCGGTCCGTTAGGCCGCGCGACGGGAGGACGGAATGACGCTCGTAGCTCTGATCATCTGTCTCCTCACCTCCGCCTTCGGGGCACTGGGCATCGCCTCGCCCTCGCGGCTTCTCGACATTGTGCGGTATTTCCAGACGCCCATCGGCCTCTACTTCGCGGCAGGCATCCGCGTGCTCCTGGGCGTAGCGCTGCTGTTCGCGGCTCCCACGTCTCGCGCTCCTGGCCTCATATTCGTCCTCGGCGTCGCCATCATCGTTATCGGTGTCATCACGCCGTTCTTCGGTCTCGAGCGCTTTCGCAGGCTCCTCGATTGGTGGTCCGCGCAGGGATCCGCCTTCATCCGTGGGTGGGCGGTCCTCGCTTTGGTATTTGGCCTCTCGTTGGCATACGCCGTTGTTCCCTAGCCCCGATCCGACAATCCGGAGCGTGGTGAAATCCCAGGATTGAAAGTGGCCCCGACGGTGGTACGAAGGAAAGCACCAACCAACCTTCCTCCACCGCGAGGCCACATTTGTGAGATTGAGGAAACGCGATCTTCTGGCTCCCGTCAAGTCCGACCTTCCGCTGACGTTCTCCCGCGAGCGGATCTCCGCGCACGGCGGTCTCGAGCTGTTCCGGCGCTACTTCGCAGCGATCGATCTGGGCGGTCGCTTGCGCGTGGCCTTTCGCGGCCTGGCACTCCACGGCGACTACGGAGCGGTGCGCATGGTGCTGTGCCTGATCGGGTTTCTGCTGGCCGGAGGTCGGCGGATCACCCACCTCGGCGTGCTGGAGCGCGATCCGATCTTCCTGCGCTTCGTGGGCTGGCGACAGCTCCCGAGCGACCGGACGGTCGTGCGCTGGCTCAAGGCGCTGCCCTTCGAGGCGATCGAGCGACTGGCTACGGTCGTGCGCGACATCGCGTACGAGACCCTGGCCCGGGCCGGGTTCGCGCGCATTACCGTAGACGTCGATGGGACGGTGCTGCGCACGGGGCTGTTCGTGGACGGCACGGCACGAGGCTTCAATCCTCACCACCCGAAGGACAAATCCTACTACCCGCTCACCGCCCACCTGGCCCAGACGGGGCAGATCCTGCGCGTGTGGAACCGGCCGGGCAACGTCCACGACTCCCACGGGGCGAGAGAGTTCCTGCGGGTGGTGCTCGACGACCTGCGCGAGCGCTTCGGCCGCCGCTGCCCGATCGAGGTGCGCATGGACGGGGCCTTCTGCCAGCCCTGGATGTTCCCCTTTCTCGACGAGCAGGGCGTCGAGTACGCGGTGAAGCTTCCCTTGTGGGAGTGGTTGCACCTGCGGGAGCGCATCGGGGCGCGCAAGCGCTGGACCCCGGTCAGCGTCTCGGTCAGTGGCTTCGCGTTGCGCTTCGAGATCCCCGGCTGGGACCTGCGCCAACGGGTGGTGGTCTACCGCAAGCGAGTCTTCCACCGGACCCGCAAGAACTTCCAGCTCGATCTCTTCTCGCCGGACGATGGCCACTACGAGTACTCGGCCGTGGTCACCAACAAGGACCTCGGGATCTCGGCGCTGTGGCACTTCATGGGCGGCCGCGGGGGCCATGAGAAGACCCTCGGCGAACTCAAGCAGCACCTGGCCTTCGAGGCGATCCCGACCCAGGACCGGGTGGCTAACGCCGTATGGCAGCAGCTCAGCGCGCTCACCCACAACCTGGTACGAGCCTTCCAGCTGTGCGTAGGCGTCGTGCGGCGACCGAACACGCGCAAGCGCACCTGTCTCCATCGATACGAGTCGCCACAGACACTTCGCTTCACGCTGATCGATCAGCCCGTGCGCGTCGTCCGTCCGGCCGGGCGCACCCAGCTGCGCTTCGCTGTCTCCCGCAGCACCCAGCGCCGCATCGAACACGCCGAAAGACGAATCGCACGGGCGGCCTGAGCCCCACACCCGCTCGCCTGCCCACCAGCGATGGCTATCATCGCCAACAGCCCCGAATTATTGTCGGATCGGGGCTAGG
>Ga0255055_10001839_pt1 | contig 15172 bp, 14 predicted proteins | sample JV7_2_27_MG_FD_188633 | JGI IMG/M metagenome (GOLD analysis project Ga0255055, IMG submission 188633) | Seawater microbial communities from Jervis Inlet, British Columbia, Canada - JV7_2_27 | ecosystem: Environmental > Aquatic > Marine > Inlet | place: Canada: British Columbia | collected... | reverse complement strand
ATCGTGTAAAATTTATGCAGTAAGACCACAGGGATGTCGGTTTTATCCTTTAATATACGATTCTGATAAAAAAATATGTGTTTTAGACCAAGAGTGCCCGAAACCGGAATTATTTTATCCTGATCAAGACTCTCTCGTAAAAACATGTAAAAAGATCGTTAGATTTTTAGAAAAACAGGTATTTTTTACTAAATTATGATAACTGCTTTTATAAAATCTGGATTTTCATCGTAAGCAGCAAACGCTTCTCTAATTTTTTCTAAGTCATACATTTTGGAAACTAAACTTTTAACTTTAATATCTCCAGAGCTTAATCCCTCAATTGCTTTATCAAATGGGCCACATCTACTACTGTAAACGGTAATTTCTCGAACTACTATATCAGTAAGATTGATTGGAGTTCTTAATCCATGAGTACTTTTAATGTGGATTTTACCTCGTGTTTTACACGAAGCAACGATATCTATAAGAGCTTCTGGATTGCCTGTAGTATCTACGACAATATCTGCTCCAAGATTATTAGTTGACCCTTTAATTTCATCACTTATGTTTTCTACTTCAAAACGGTTAATTAGTTGCTTTGCACCATACTTTTCAGCCATAGAAAGCTTTACATTTGAACCATCAACTGCTATTACATCCAATCCTTTAACTAAGGCGACTTGGGTTAGTAATAAACCTAATTTTCCAAGCCCATAGATTGCGATAACTTTGTCTTCATCTGCTAATGGCATCATTTCAAACGTTTGATACGCTGCTGCTAAAGGTTCTATAAACGTTGCTTCCTTGTAAGAAATCTTTCTCGGTATTTCGTGAAGCAAATATGGCTCAAGAACTATGTATTCAGCGAAGGAGCCATCAATATCTATACCTAAGGCTTTGCGAGATAAGCATTGGGAAAAAATCTTTCGTTGGCAGTAGTAACAGCTGAAATCGATGTTAGTATTAATTTCGGATGTGACATGTTTTCCTTCCCAATTTGAGTCAATTTTCTTACCGACTTCTATAACTTCACCTGCAAACTCGTGACCTAAAATGAGCGGAGTTGGCGTTGGTAAATCCCCTTTTACTATAGCTATATCGGTCCCACATATTCCCGACGCTTTTATTTGAATTAAAACTTGAGAATCTCCAAGTTTTGGTATCGGGACTTCTTTAACTGATATTTTTTGACCATCGAATACAGCAGCTTTCATAAGTAAAACTCCGTTCTTCTGTCTTTTATAACATTGTTATATATGTTAATATTTTTATCCCTAGCCTTCTCTACATCTATTTTAACAAAATCAATATGTGGTTTATCTTTTGGCGCAGATGATAGTATGTCACCATTATAAGAGGTAATTTGGCTTCTCCCCGTAAATGTAAAATTATCTTCTCCTCTCGCTTCATTACCAATTCTATTAGAAGTTATAGCGAAAACGCGATTGATCAAACATCGGGTTATCATTGCTCTCTGGCAATACGGAAGAACTAAATTAGCGGGATGAGCTATAATATCTGCTCCAAGAAGATTTAAGCTCCGCATTGTCTCAGGGAAGAACCAATCAAAACAAATCATGATTCCAATTTTTGCGTTTTTTACTTCGTATATTTTTAAAGATTTATTTCCCGGAGAAAACCATAATTTTTCTTTGTAATAAAGGTGAAGTTTTCTATATGTACCAAGAACTTCGCTATCAGATACGATCATAGACGAATTAAAGATTTGATTACCATCTTTTTCTATGAATCCGCCTACAACCACTGCACCTGTTCTTTTGGCTATCTTCATTAAAAATTCGGCAGTTTTTCCTTCAATATTTTCAGCAAGAGATTCTACTTCTTCCTTAGATATAAATGTGTATCCTGTTGCGAAGAGTTCGGGTAAAATAACCAAATCTGCTTTAGTATTTCCAAGTAAACTTTCAACTTGTTCAAAGTTTTGAGTTATTTCGCTAAAGATTGGAGAAGTTTGTACATAGCCAACTTTCATTTTTTCCCATTTTCTTTTGTAGTTTTTTCTTCTTTGTCCTTTCTTTTAAGGGATTTCCGTTCTTTAAGTACTCTAGCAACGCGTGTTTCGTCGTATTTCTTTAATAACCCATCCATATCTCCAATAGTTTTAGTAAGTTTTTCAATTGGGATGTCTTCAAAAAATCTATTTTTCTTAAACTCTTTTGCTGGAGATCCATTGTATATCCACCCTTCTTTTAATTCTTGGCCAACCATTGTAGACGACCAAGTGTTCAAAATACAGTTTTTTCCTATGTGAGTTCCTGGCATAATTATTACGTGTGCTCCAACTCGCACATTCTCCTCGATAACTGTTTTTCTAATAATTAAAAAGTTCCCTATAATAACCGAAGACTGAACGATAGCACCTTGTCCAATAACTACATTTTTACCGAATTCCATAAACTCTGTATCTACCCAACCTTCGAAGAGAGAATTGGAGAATTTTGTTTTAACACCAAGCAGCTTAAAACAAATATTATCCAAAAATGGAAATGGAAATTTATGGGCAAGCCAAGTTGGCCATTTTTTAATAGTATTTCGAAGACTCCAATATCTATAGTCCTTATCTGCAGCATCCCTTAGAAACGTACCTTCTCTTGGCTTATGAAAGATGCTAATTATTAGCAACAAAAGTTTAGTAAAAATTATAGCTGAAAATACCGTAGAAACATAAATGACAAGCAAGAAAAGAGGCAAAAATACGTAAAAATGAAGTGGTCTCTCTTCGACCCACAACATCTGCCAGTACCACCAGATCTCTAATATTGCGGGAAGTAAACTTATCCATATTAAAAAAATATACAAAATCAAATATTTTTTCTTAACTAACACACTTGCACAGAAAGGACCGACTCTCATTGAGTTAGGTATACTCACTTGTTATCGCCTCCATTATTGTTTTTAATTAGATGCTTTTTATCGTCATCAATATTAACTTCGTGCTCAGTTTCGATTTTTGCTCTCTCATCGACATCTACTTTTTGAATAATATCTCTTCGCATTTCAGCGTATTTGTTGGGTTTTAATTTCCTCGCTGGTATGCCTGAGTAGATCCAGCCGTCTTCTAATTTTTGATTAAGAGTTGTAACTGATACTGCTCCTAGTACAGTGTCTTTTCCGAAATGAGTTCCCGGTGCGATAGTACTCTGGCCTCCAACAAGGGCATAATCGTCAAATATGATTTTTTTAATTATTAAATAATTACCCACCACCATAGAACTCATAATAACAGCCCCCTGTCCAACTGTAACGTTTTTTCCAAAGGAAATGAATTCCGCGTCACACCACGCGTCGTTTAAATGGCTTGAAAAATCCATATTTATTCCAAACCAGCGAAAAGCGATAACATCAATCCAAGGTAAAGGCCAATTTCGTATTAACCATAATGTGATCTTTTTTATCTCGGTTCTAAGCCTCCAAAACTCAAAGTCCGTGTCTCCCTTTTCAGTTCTAAATATTCCCTCTTTAGGTAAGTGAATAAGGTTTATGAAAATTAACAGAAGTTTGCTAAAAAAGAAACAACTAAAGATGAATAGAAGCGCGAAAAGAAATAATAAAAGAGGTAGAAATGACAGTTTTATTATCCAAAGCACTGAACTGACTGTATAACCATACCAAAGCGTTGCGATCACAAGACCACTAAACCAAAATATTGGAATATAGACCACTAAGAATTTGAGACTTACTCTATTTATCGCTGAGCTTGTAGTAAAGTCAATAATAAACTCAGAATCGTCTTCTTCATTTTCTGTATCTTTGTTTTCATTCTCTATTTTTTCATTCAATTAATTCACCTTCTTTTCTTAAATCTCTCTCTTTCTTATTTTCTTCTTTTTTTATCCTGTCTAACTTCTCTCTTTCTTGTTTAATTCTTAATTCTTCGGCGCGTTTTAAGTCCTCTTCAGTAACTTTCAAATATTCCATAACCTTTTTCTTGAATATACGACGCAGGGGCATGCCATAATAGTAGCTGTTTCCTTTTGTCACATTATGCTTTGTCGCGGCTGCCATTGGTAATAGGTAGGAATTGTCTCTTAACTCACTTCCAGGCGCAATTATGTTAAAACCACCGAGCGTAGAATTATCTCCTACTTTCACTTTAAAGTAACTGATGTTGCCGAAGATGCCATCCACAAGATGTGCTGCTAAAGCAGAATTAACCCCTAAATAGACATTTCTTTTCACGTGTACATTTCTGTCGCTGCTCACTGTTTCTTCAAAAGTTGAGCCTTTTTCAATAACGCTCGCACCTACAAAATTAAAAAACCAATTTGAAAACCATGGAAATATTCCTTTCATAAACGAGTTCTTACCATATTTAATCATGAAGCTTCTGTAATGATAATAATTTAGCGTTTTAGAAGAAATATTACGCGGTATTATACCATCTTTCGTCGGACTTTTCTTTTCCGTATATCGCCAAAAAACTCGCGTGAATACCCCTAAGAAGAATAAGTGAACAAGATAATCACCTATAATAACTAGGGGAAAAGTTAAAAAAATTAGTAAAGAATCAAAACTAGTAATCATCACAATAAAATCACTTACACCTAAAAAGAAAGGTTTGAATATTAAAAAAAGGTAAAACATAGAACCGATTGCTGGTAGTAGATAGGAACCAATATAGATACAAAGGAAGATACCTAAATATTTATGATACTGGAATTGAACGTTTTGCCTATAAATATCGTCACCAGAGTCAACTGTATCCCCTAACACACCTATTACACCTCCTCATTTGAAACTTTTACTTGTCTTTTTAATTTTTCATTTTCTTGTTTAACTCTTAATCCCTCAGCTCGTTCTAAATCGTCTTCGCTTACTTTTAAGTAGTTCATGATTTTCTTCTTAAATATACGACGTAATGGCATACCGTAGTAATAGTTATTCCCTTTAGTCTTATTATGTTTTGTCGCAGCCGCCATTGGTAAAAGATATGAATTATCGCTTAGCTCAGATCCAGGTCCAACTATATTAAAACCGCCGAGCGTAGAATTATCTCCTACTTTCACTGTAAAGTAAATAACGTTGCCAAAGATGCCTTCCACAACGTGAGATGCTAATACTGAATTAACACCGATGTAGCAATTCTCTCCAACTTTTATGCCCTTATCTGTAGCAACTGATTCTTCTAATGTGGAGCCGCTTTCAATAATACTAGCTCCCACAAAACTAAAAAACCAATTGGCTAACCAAGGAAAAACTCCTTTCATAAACGAATTTTTACCGTATTTTAGCATAAATGATCTTATATGATAGTAATTAATGGTTTTGGAAGGGATATTTCGTGGAATTACGCCATCCTTCGTCGGACTTCTTTTCTCTGTAAATCTCCAGAAAATTCGAGTTATCAAACCTATGATAAATAAGCGAGATAAATAACTAACAATAATAACTAAAGGTAAAGCCATAAAAGCCAATAATGAATAAAGGTTAGTAAATACCGCTATGAGATTATCTACTAACAAGACGTTTGGAAGAAATATATAAATTATGTAGGTCATAAAAATGATTCCAGAGACGACGTAAGATAAATGATAAATCACATAGAAAATACTTAAGTACCAATGAAACTGGAGTTTGATTGTTTGTTTTGGAACTTCCGTAACAGGCTCGTCTCCTTCAGTTACCTCAATTTCATCTAGCACTTTTATACACCTTTCTTTTTTTAATGATTCCAGTTAGGTTTGCTACTTAAGCTTACCAAATCAAATTTAAACTAGTTATTATAGATAATATTCTACTTAATTTCAGTATTTTTCTTTTATTGTTTAATCGAAAAAATAATTATACAAATAAAACGATATGAAATATGCTACTTCATCTCTTTATTTCTCCTAAATTCCATTAATTCCAGATAAGAAAATTCTAAAGTCTTGTAGTATGATTATATCTCTCTCATTAATTACAAAATTCTTTTTTTTTGATATGGGTTATGAGGTATTGTTAGACCAAATGTTGTAATTATTTAAAAATAATTATGTATAATATAACTATAAAAGATATTTTACTCGAAAATTTGAGATGATTTATCAATGTCAAAAGAACCAACATCAGATGATGATTTTTCTAATACTATAAAACTCATTAAAGAATACCAAGAGACTGTAAAAAAATCAATTGGTGATGATTTTAGTGAAGGAAAAGTGAGAAATCTCATGGAACAAGCAATTGATCCTGATTTCACGGTATCGTTTAATGCAAAACAATTGCTAAAAGGGATGGGTGTTAATATTTTACCCGTTTTGATGAAAATATTAGAAGAGGATCAGAGAGATCCTGTCCGAATCGTCATTCTTGAAACCCTAGGCGCTTTGGAGGATAAAGCGAATTTTGCAGTTCCCCTATTAATAAAAATGATAGAAGAAGATAATAACGAACGAATAAGATCAATATCTATTGGCGTTTTAAATAATATTATAAAAGAAACTGACTATCTCATTCCTATTTTTTTACGCGCTTTGAAAAACGATGCCAGTTCAGAGGTTCAACGTAATGCAGAATGGTGCCTAAGTCGTAGAGTTAAGGAATCAGGCCATGAAAATATTAGTGATCTCGTCAAGAGTTTATATCCAGAATCTTCTGAAGACTATCTCGCAAGCGCAGCAATAGAAATCCTTATTGCAAAATTTGTTTCTATAGGAGATAAACATTTTGGGGATGGGAATGTCCCTGTTGAAGATCTCATCGTGGCAGGGAAGCTTTTTAGTTGGGCGATACAATTAAACGCGGGACCACTGAATGAATGGATTGGACCTCGTTTATTATTTATTTATGATAAGCTTGGACATAAAAAGTGAGGATAAAATTCATTTTTTTATATAATTTTCTTTCTTCTTAATTTTTTTTTCTTAGTGCTGGTAAAAAATCATAAATCGAGCAATCAATTTTTGTTTAAAAATCATCCACTACTTATTACTATAACAATATCGACGTAATTTCGACTTAAACTGAAAAAAATCTTATACAAATGAAGCGGTAAAAATTAAAGCGCGAATTACTATTAGGAACATGGATATAGCAAATTAACCCAACGCTTAAAACTACGAGGTTCATCAATAGCTTAATAAATTTCAAACAATATCTTTATATTAGATTAATTCTTAAATTAAAAATTAGGTTAAGGCAGTTTAAAATTGGTATTAATTAAAAAAGCCGATAAAATTATTGTATTAATCTTTATGGCAATTCACGGGTAAAAAAATGACTGATAATTCGTTTTCGTTAGTAGATTTGTATCCTAAATATGTTATAAACTCAAAGGGTGAAAAGAAAGAGTTCGACGTATCCAATATAGCCTATATCTTGAATAAAGAAACTGGGCTTGATATACACATTGCTGAAAAAGTAACTGAAGACGTTCTTCGTATAATTATTGGACTTGGATACGAGGAAATCACCACCAATTATATTAGGGAATTGGTATGCGTTGAGTTAACCCAACGAGGATTAAACAAATATCGCAACTTATTTGCGCGAGCCATTAATCTGGAAAACATATCCTTCAAGTTGGACGAGGATTTTATGGTCAATTTTAAAGGAAAGCAACCGGATTGGGGCCCTTTAGGTCATATCACATATAAGAGAACGTACTCGAGATTTATTGAGAAAGAAGGGAGGAAAGAAGAATTTTGGGAAACAATCAGAAGAGTCGTGGAAGGTTGCTATTCAATTCAAAAAGAACATTGTATAAAGCTGAGTTTACCCTGGAGCGACTCCAAAGCGCAACGATCCGCTCAAAAAATGCTTGAAAAAATATGGAATTTTAAATTTTTGCCACCCGGGAGAGGACTTTGGATGATGGGAACTGAATTCATTGCTCGGCACGGCTCTATGTCGTTGAATAATTGCGGTTTTGCATCCACAGAGGATATTGACGTAAAATACTCGAAAGCTTTTGAATTCGTTATGGATGCTTTAATGTTAGGGGTTGGTGTAGGTTTTGATACAAAAGGGGCAGGGAAGATAACCATAAAAAAACCGAAAGAGGAATCTCTTACTTTTCAGTTACCTGATAGTAGGGAAGGCTGGGTAGAATCTCTAAAAATTGTCTTAGATGCATTCTTCTTGGGAAAACCCGTTCCAGAGTTTGATTTTAGTTTAATAAGACCCGCTGGAGACCCTATTAGAGGTTTTGGAGGAATCGCTAGTGGTCCAGCTCCTTTAAAAGATATGCTAATAGATATTCAAAAAATATTAGAAGCTCGAGTTGGTCAAAAAATATCGTCAATTGACATATTAGATATAATGAACTTAATAGGAAAATGCGTTGTTGCGGGAAATGTTAGACGAAGCGCTGAGATAGCTCTAGGAGACGCTACAGACCTTGATTTTATTACGTCTAAACAAGACGAAGAGAAGCTTTACTCCCATAGGTGGGCAAGTAATAATAGTATTTTTGCATTTAAAGGATTAGATTATTCCTTTATTGCTGATCAAATTGCTGTAAACGGAGAGCCTGGAATCTTTTGGCTGGATAACGCAAAAGCGTATTCTCGAATGGGAGATGAACCAGATTATAAGGATAAAAAAGCTGCTGGCGTTAACCCGTGTGGAGAACAGACTTTAGAATCGTTCGAACTTTGTTGTCTTGTGGAGACCTTTCCCTCAAGACACGACTCGTACGAGGAGTTCCAAGAAACCTTGAAGTATGCGTATTTATATTCTAAGTCAGTAACGCTTGTCAACACGCATTGGCAAGAAACTAACGCTGTCATGCTCAAAAATAGGCGGATGGGAGTATCACAAACTGGAATAATCGAAGCGTTCGTAAAAAATGGAAGGAGGACTATGTTAGATTGGTGCGAGAAAGGATATAACTATTTACAAAATTTAGACGAACAATATTCTGGCTGGCTCTGTATCCCTAGGAGCATCAAAATCACCACTGTTAAGCCTAGTGGGACAGTAAGCTTACTTCCTGGCGTTCCTCCTGGAATTCATTACCCTCATTCTGAGTATTACATCAGAAGGATTCGTATTTCGAAAAATTCTGACTTAATCGAACTAATTAAAAAAGCAGGTTATTTCGTCGAGGACGATTCTTATTCTCCCAATACGGTAGTAGTCGAGTTTCCTGTCCATGAAAGGTTTTTTGAGCGATCTAAAAACGAAGTGTCGATATGGGAGCAAGCAGAAAACGCCGCCGATTATCAGAAATATTGGTCTGACAACCAAGTATCTATTACAATTACGTTTCAACCTGAAGAGGCAGATCAAATTAAACATGTTCTTGAGTGTTTTGAAGATAAGTTGAAAAGCGCGAGTTTCCTCCCAATAAAAGAGCATGGATATAAACAAGCACCCTACGAAGAAATTACTAAAGAGAGATTCGAAGAGATGACATCTAAAGTTAAACCCTTGTTCTTGGATGAGACTAAGGATAGAGCGATTGGCGAGAAATTCTGTGACTCTGACCGTTGTGAAATTGCATTCGAGCCTTAAGTTCACTTCTTTTTCTGATTTTTTCTCGGCGTAATATATTTTATTTGAGTTATGTGAATAAAATTTTTAACCACATATCATATTATATATTACTAAGAAATTTATTTTTAAATCTAATATTTAACAGAAAACAGAAAAGTGATTATTTATGGAACAAGATCCAGAAGAAGATAATAAAACAAGGAAAGCAAAGGAGAAAGCAAGAGTGGCTCCAGCAAAGAAAAAAAAGGCTACAAAAGCAACCGCAGCTAAATTACCCGATGCTCCCAAACCTTCGAAAAAAATAGTCCACAAAAAACTTAAAGTTAATTTTTGGAGGACAAGGTTACACGACGAAGAGATAGGAGTTCACCAACAACTAAAATATACGGCAAAAACACGTTGGTTTTCGAAAAACTTCGATATCGAGGGTGTTATTGAAGAGGATGACGAAAAGAAACACATCATTGCGTTTAACAAAGAACAATGGGAAGAAGGCAAGATTGAAGCGAAAAGACTAGTATGTAGATACTTTACTATAATGGAAGAGACGATGGATTCAAAAGCTAAGGGTGGTAATTTTAAAGGTGGTCTTGAGTTAAGCGTAACTCATTCCCTCATTCAAAGTTTCGAGATTAAGACCGCTGCACCTGTGTTCTATGCACAAATCCCCGGGTTGAAAGTTTTAATTCGTTTCGTCAGAGGATGGAGACTCTTCGGCACTCGTTGGACTTTCCCGCTCCTACCTGAAGAAAAAGGCGATAAACTTCAAATGGTCTTAGCAAAAGGAGTAGTTGGTCCCGGTAGAAATTATAAACTGTATATCGGAAAGAAATTAATTGCACGAGTCGATGGACATCCAATTCAGAAGGAATACGAAATCGAGATTTACGACGAAGATTACGCAAAAGATAAGATTTTTTTGAGATACATGACATTGTTCGGAATTGCATGTAACTTCATGGACGAGGCAAGAAAAGTAGTCAAGAGATTGTACAAAAAGATGAAATCAACGGGTACATCGGACTACAAACCTCCCAAATCTGAAATGGACCTCTTCCGCAACCCTCGGATGATGAGACGTTAACTTTTCGGGAACAGGTTGACTAAGTAACCCTACTTGCTGAATGGGAAGATACTAAGGACAAATGCTTCTAAAACATAATAAACTTCTACAAATTTACAAATACTTTTTTTTTTACTTTTTTTTATTTATTAAGAACTATTTGAAATAGGGTTTGAGTAAAAAATAATAAGCTTTAAAACTTCAAGAATGAAAATAAACCAAATCCCGCAAAATAGTAGTAAAATCCTTGATTTGATACGTAAAATTAGGGAAGCAAAAGACCCATTAGATATTATGCTAAATTATGATTATCTACTCGACGAAATTGAAGGCCAATCTAACGACTCACGGTTCGGGAGGAGTATCCCTGAAACTTACAACGCGAAACTTGTCCATGGGGGCAATTATTCAGACGACCAAGTCGATGCGTTCGACTACTCAAGAATGGTTAATTCGATCAAAGCGTGGATAGAACAAAACAAAGAATGGTTTTAAAAAAATTCATTCATTCATTTAGAATTCCTTTCAGAAATATGAATACTGTTCAGTATTCAGAAAAATAATAAAAATAATAAAAAATATAAAATTTTTTTATTTCTTAATTTTTAAAGCATACTTTTTTTCCAAGAGATATATCCTTTCGTTTCTTTTCCGCGATAGATTGCTTTTTTACCCGTTTGTTTTTCGTATACAGTTTGAAGAGTTTCGTCGTCTGCTCCTTTTAATTCTTCTCTTTTTATTTCCTCTTCGACTTCGTATTCCTCTTCTATTCGTTTAACGCGTTTAAGTACTGTGAATACTCCATGGTTCCAAAGTGCAAATCCTATGTAGACTAGCATTACTATTATAAATAATATTATCCCAATAAAGAGTACCCATTCTCCAAGATTAAAAGTAAAAACATAAGCCCAGAGAGTTGCTATTAAATCCCAGAAGAACGAGGGTAAAATAACGACCAAAAGGGTGATAAGAAATATATAGACACCTACCAATGTCACTGCTATTAAAAGTCTGAGCGTAGTGTAATCTTCGTATTTTTTAGCCAATACTCTATCTTTGAATAATCTTTGGCAAAGCTTTAATATCCCGCCTCTAAATAGTACGTAGAAAAGAACAAGTAAGAAAAGATGGAGTACTACAATCCCAACAATAATAAGAGCAACAACACCTATCCCCAATGCCGCTACTTGGTCCCATCTACCCGTCTCAACCAGCCATCCTATAATTGTTAACCAGATACCAAGAATTGTAACTGCTGAAGCGATAATTATCCAATAATAAATAGTTTTAGCAATGCGTAAATCCCAGGTACTATACTGGTCTAAAGGATCAGCATCTCTTGTTGGTGCTTTTCGTGCTTTACGTGGCATTTTAATTTCCTCTAATTGTATTAGATTTTCTAATTTTTATTATGATATTTTTATTTTAGTTTATTTGTATAGTTTTGCTATTTAAATATTATGTGATTGATAAGATAGGAAGATATGATTTTAAAATGATGTCTTTAAGGACGAATGGCAGTATGGACACTTACTAATCCCCACGTCTATATCCTCACCACAATACGGGCAGAAAGTTTGCTCTTTTTTTTCTTCTTCTTCTTCTTTTATTTCCGAAACCGTTTCTTTTTCTGCCTTCGTTTTCTTCTCCTTTGCCTTTCCAGCTTTTTTAAGTACTCTTTCTCTTTGTGTTAAGGGTTCTCCATCTTCTTCGGGTTTTTTATGGGGTTCGCTCGAAAACTCTACTTTTGTTCGACAAGTAGGACAGTATACCTTCTTCCTGTTTGCGTAAACAAACGCGAATATAATTGCCCCAATTCCCACCGAGGCAATCGAAATAATCACCCATATAACCCTATGAAATGTTTCCATTGGTTTCCTTGCGGGCTTATCTACCTCTTTATCACAAACTTTGCAGTAAGCATATTTTGCCATATAACTCAACTTAATAATTACAACTACTTAATTCTTATAATAGAAGGTTATATTAAAAAAATTTTCATTATCTCATTTTTTTTTGTTTAAAAAATTTTACATGTGATAGAATTTTTTCTATGATAAGGAATTAGGTATAGTTTTTCTTTATGATATCAAGAAAAGAAAGAATGACGCTGAAACTTCCATAGAATGTATAGGTAGATTATATGCTTGAATTAAAAAAAATATATCACGCTTATGGGGGTGCAAGAGTACTTGATGATTTAAATTTAAAAATCGAAGAGAACTCTCTAAATGCTGTTATTGGTCCAAACGGTGCTGGAAAATCAACACTCCTTAACTTAATAATTGGTTTAGAAGAACCTACCGGAGGAAAAATAGAATTCCTAGGTGAAAGAATAGATGGCTTAAAACCTCACAAAATCACTAAAAAAGGAATCTCGCTTTGTCCAGAACGTCGTAGATTATTCTATGATATGACTGTTTTAGAAAATCTCAATGTAGGAGGGAGAATGCTAAAAAGTAGGGATATCTATAAAGATCGATTAAACTTTGTATATGAGACATTCCCACGACTTAAAGAAAGAAAAAGACAGCGAGCAGGACTGTTAAGCGGGGGTGAACAACAAATGGTTGCGATAGGTCGTGCTTTAATGTCAAATCCAAAACTACTCTTGTTGGACGATCCTGTAGGATATTTAGCTCCAATTGCAAAAAAACAGATATTTGTTGCCATTAAAAAAATAAGACAAGAAGGAACAACCACCTTATTGGTTTCACAGGACATATCTTTTGCAATGAATATTGCAGATATGATTCATGTACTTGAAGATGGAAGAATTAAAATGAAAGGTACAAAAGAAGAATTAGAAAGAGAACCTCGGATAAGAAAAGTATATTTGGGAATTTAAGTGATTTAAAATTTTAAATTTGTCCATAATATTTTAACATTTTAACATAACCTTTTAACATAAATTATTGGGTTGAAGGATAAAATATCTAAAGATACCCTTCATCATCTGCTCTATTTTTTGTCTCATATTCTTAAAATTTTTTTACTTGCGTTTCATTTTATTAATTACTAACTCAAATACAATTTACTTACGCATGGAAAAGAATTCTTACTATATAGAGACCTACGGATGTACCTCAAATAAGGCGGACTCCTATATAATCTCTAGTATTTTAGATAAAGCGGGATATTTTCAAAAAAACCTTGAAGACGCTGAATTTGTGTTTATAAATACTTGTGCTGTGAAGCAACAAACAGAAAATAAAATTAAATCTCGTCTAAAAGAATTGTACAATAGGTATAACAAAGAAGAAAACAAATATTTCGTAATCGCGGGCTGCTTACCACATATTGATGATAATTACATTGATGTAATTAAAAAAATAATACCAAATTTCTCCGCTATTATCGATTTAGATAATTTAAACGAAATCCCCGTTATTCTTCGAGATATCAAATCAGGACATAAGAATCTCGTTATTAAATCTAACGCTGTAATTGATAAATCAAAGTTTTTAATTGATTACAAGAAAAGTAAAATCACGGGAATCGTGCCGATAAGTTCCGGTTGTTTAGGTTCTTGTACATATTGTTGTGTTAAAAATGCCCGAGGCCGTCTAAATTGCTACGAACCCAAAAATATTATAGAAAATGTAAATCACCAATTAAAGCAAGGAATTAAGCAAATCTATTTAACATCCCAAGATTGTAGCACATATGAATACGAAAACATAAAATTAATTGATTTAATTTCTAAGATTGTAGAATTAGATTATAAATTTTTTCTAAGAGTAGGTATGCTTAATCCGAAATTTATTGCTAACGAATTTGAGCAGCTGCTTTCGATATTCAAACTTAAAAAAGTTTATCAATTTTTGCATGTCCCTATTCAATCGGGGAGCGACTCAATCCTTAAACGCATGAACCGCTACTACAATATCGCAGATATAACAGAAAAGTTGAAAACCCTTAGAAAAAAGTTTCCATTACTTACAATTTCAACAGATATAATATGTGGGTTTCCCGGAGAAACTGAAGAAGATTTTAATCAAACTTTAGACTTAATTAAATGGCTGAAACCTGAAATACTAAATATATCAAAATTTACACTTCGACCTGGAACAAAAGCTAAAAGTATGGAACAAGTGAATAGTAAGATAATAAAAAAGCGGTCCACAACACTTTCTAATCTCTTCCGAGATTCCCTGAGTAATATAAATACTAACTGGAAGAACTGGGAAGGTGAGGTTTTAGTCTTACACGAAGGATTTAAGACAAATCAAGTTTTTGGTCGAAATTTTGCATATAAAAATATATTTATCGAGAATTTTAATGGGGCTTATGGATCGTATGCAAATGCTCGAATTTACGATGTGGACGGGTTTAATCTATTCGCAGAATTGATTTAATTAGTTTCATAAATTAAAAGTTTCTAAAGCTTTTTTAGCCACTATATCTCCCCATTCTTGGACAAAATGTCCCGCTTCTTTTAATCTTAACGGTTTAGGGCATCCAGGAATTATAGCTCTCAAACCCCGCATAACTGAAGGACCAAGAACGGGATCCTGCATTCCGACTGCCATGAAGGATTCCCCAGACCATTCTTTTTGAAACCAATCACGAGCTTTTCTGGATATTTCAGCTCCTGGAGCATCGTATGTAGTTGGTACTAAATCTGGGAATCTTCGTACCCCTGCTTTATATGTAATATCTGGAAAAGGAGCATCATAGGCTCTC